>Ga0209035_10000997_pt1 | contig 11418 bp, 11 predicted proteins | sample MarorgKNORR_S2LV_6_FD_188220 | JGI IMG/M metagenome (GOLD analysis project Ga0209035, IMG submission 188220) | Marine microbial communities from the Southern Atlantic Ocean, analyzing organic carbon cycling - AAIW_A/KNORR_S2/LV (SPAdes) (version 2) | ecosystem: Environmental > Aquatic > Marine...
TACCCATAGATATGGTTTTGATTTGAATATGAATGAAGCTATGATGCCAATGTAACCAACTGTTATGGGTGAAGGTGCATAAACAAAAATTTTGTCGAATTTTTCTTTAATAAAAAATAGCTTAATAGAGCCAAAGAATACAAATGAAATATAGTTTAAAAATAACTTTAATCCTGTTGCATTTCCTCTTGGAATTATCGGGGATCGATAAACTTTTATTCCTTGATAATCCTCAACTGATTTATTAAAAAAAGAATATCCTGAGAAGAAATTACCTTTAGGATAATTAGGTTTAGCGGTAAGAACAGTAATCGAATGGCCTTTATCCTTTAGACCTAAACATAAATCATTAATCCTAAAATTCTCAGGATAGAAATATTGAGATATTATGAGTATTCTCAATTTAATGTATTAGTTAGATTTAATTGAAGAGTCTTTTCTCCAAACGGTATTGTTGACATGATCAATATATGACAAAATAATCTTAACAACCTTAGATGATACATTATCAACATTATAATCATCAACAATTTCAGGTATAATGTTATCCTCATACTGTTTAATAGTAATATCTAAAGATTCTAATATTCGTTTCTTTTCAAGGCCAGACATAATAAGTGTCCCTTTATCCATTCCCTCAGGTCTTTCATGAGCCTGTCTAATCATTATTGCAGGAAATCGAAGTATTGATGATTCTTCAGTTATTGTTCCACTATCAGAAATAACACAAAGTGAAGATTTTTGAAGATTAATATAATCAAAGAAACCTAGGGGTTTTATAAACTTAACAAGTTTATTTGATTTAACCTTGTCTTTCATTTTGTCAATTCTATTTCTAGTTCGAGGATGGGTAGAAACGATTACAGGCATATCATATTTTTCAGCTATTGAGTTTAGTGAAATAAGTAGAGATTTAAGATTTTGGTTATAATCGACATTTTCTTCCCTATGAGCTGACACTAAAAAGTAGTTCTTGTCATTTAATCCCAAGTCATTTTTTACACTACTCTCTTGAATATTCTTAGAATAAAAATCAAGGATTTCTTTCATGCAAGAACCAGTTTTTATTATTGTACTTGGATCAATGCCTTCAGCTATAAGATATTGTCTTGCATGTTCAGTTAATGGCATGTTTATATCACTGAGGTGGTCAATAATTTTTCTATTAATTTCTTCTGGAACTCTTTGATCAAAACATCTATTTCCAGCTTCCATATGGAAAATAGGCACCTGTTTTCTTTTTGCTGATATTACAGATAAACATGAATTTGTATCCCCATATAAAAGAATCGCATCAGGTTTTTCATGTTCAATAATTTTATCTGACTCAAAAATTATTTTAGATATGGTTTCAGCAGTTTCATTTCCAACAGCGTTTAAAAAATGATCTGGCTTTCTAATATCAAGATCATTAAAAAAAACCTCATTTAGTTCAAAATCATAGTTTTGACCTGTATGAACCAAAACATGATCTGTAAATTTATCTAATTCCCCTATCACCCTGCTCAACTTTATTATTTCTGGCCTAGTACCAACTATAGTCATTACTTTAGTTTTCATAATAATTAATTTTTATACAGACTTTTAAATTTTTTACAATCATCCTTAAATTCAGAAATTAAATCATCCCAATTCGGAGGATACATACCTGTAATTTCAGTAAATTTTTTTGAAATTAAAACTTTATTAGACTTATTATCTGTATTTTCTTCTACATCGACATTAAGGCTGAATGCCTCAGAAAGCTTAACCAACAAGTCATATTTAGATATAGGAATTGAAGATATATTATAAATTCCTGATAAGTTAAGTTTGTGTGTTAAAATGTAGTGAATTATTTTACCCATTCTAACAGTAGTTATTCCTGAATAAACAACATTACTAAACCCTTCTATCTTTTTATTTTTATTCATTAATAACCATTCAAATAATTCTGTAAAGTTGAATAACTCTCTACCTATCATTGAGCATCTTATGTTGAGTGTATTGCTACTATTAATCTCTCCAGCAGATTTAGTTTCTCCATATAAATCGTTAGCATCTGGTATATCATTATCTAAATAATTTCCTTTAGTTCCACTAAAAACACAATCCGTAGAGAAATGAATTAGTTTTTTTGCATTTGATTTAACCCAGGAGTCAAGAGAATTAGGAAGCTTTGAATTTAATAGTGTTGTATTATTGTAAGAATCTTTGATCCCTCTCCTTGGAGTTATTCCTATACAGTTTATAATTACATCTGGCATTATTTTATCGAGTAAGTCATAAGTCATGTTATCTAAAAAGTCATGATAAATAAGCTTACCAGAATTAATACCAATAGATTCAATAGAAAAAATTTTTCTTGATGTTAATATTAAATCAAAATCTTGATACAATGAATGGGCAATTTTATGCCCTATCATCCCATCAGCTCCTAGGATTAAAATTTTCATTTTTTATAGCCTATTGAAGCAAGTAGGGCAACTAGTTCTTGATTTTTCAGTCTTATCGTATTGAAAGAGTTGAACTCTTCTGTGGGCTCTACTTTAATTCCTTTAGAAAAGAACTTATCGTAATTTAAGTCTCTATTGTCAGCCGGAATTCTAAAATAGTCACCTAAATCTTCTGAAACTAACCTCTCTTCCTGTGATAAGAGTGTTTCGTGTATTTTTTCACCATGCCTAATACCAATATTTTTGATTGGACTCTTAGATTTATATAAACTCTTCATTGTCTCTGCAAGTTCACCTATAGTAGTAGATGGAGCTTTCTGAACAAATATATCTCCAGTATTTCCATTTTTAAATGCATATAGCACTAGGTCTACAGCATTTTCCAGTGACATCATAAATCTTGTCATATTAGGGTCAGTAATTGTAATTGGTTCATTATTCTTAATTTGATTATAAAAAAGCGGAATAACTGAACCTCTTGAAGCCATTACATTTCCATACCTTGTTCCTATTATTTTAATTTTATTACTTATTCTTGATTTTGCAACAAAAACTTTTTCCATAAGTGATTTAGACACACCCATTGCATTTATTGGATATACAGCTTTATCAGTACTTAAACATATAACCTTTTCTACATTATTGTCTATTGCGGCATTTAGCATATTTTCAGTTCCAATAATATTTGTTTTAACAGCCTCCATTGGGTAAAATTCACAAGAAGGAACTTGTTTTAATGCAGCTGCATGAAAAACAAAATCTACCCCTTTCATAGCTTGATCAATACTGCTTTCATCTCTTACATCACCTATTAAGTATTTAATTTTTTCATTTTGAAACTGTCTACGCATGTCATCTTGTTTTTTCTCATCTCTAGAAAAAATTCGAATTTCATTAATATTAGAATTAATAAATTTATTTAATACTGCATTCCCAAAAGAACCAGTACCTCCTGTAATCAGTAAGGTTTTATTTTTAAACATGGTTATTAATATGTTTTACAAAAGTATCAATTTTATTTTCAATGATAATTTCAGAGTTTTTTATATTATTTCCAACTGCATATTGAATTGATTCTGAAATACTAGAAACTGAGTACGGGTCAAACGTTAAAGAAGGAATAATTACTTGCCCAACGTAATTTAAATTAGGAGCAAGAACTTTACACCCATCAAATATTGCTTCAATTAATGGCATGCCAAGGCTTTCATTTAATGAAGGAAAAATAAGAAACTCTGAAGAACTATATATTTCTCTTACTTGAGAGGTAGATATAATTCCATGATTTATAATTTTTAGATTTTTAGGCTTTTTACCAGTGTAATAAAAAGACTTATTATATATTTTTTCGTCTATTGTTAGATTTAATTCTATGTCACAACTTCTTTCTTTACAAGCATCTTTAAATGCTTGAAAAAGCTTTAAATGATTTTTATGATTTGAAAAATTTGATACGTAAACAAATTTATTTTTTTTCTTAATCGGGGTTTTATATTCTTGAAATTCAATTATTGGTAGAATTTTAATTTTTTCATTTTTAATATTTAGAAATTTTTCAAGTTTAGTCTTCATAAGTTTAGTCTGAACTATCCATGAATAATTTTTTTTATTTTTAGATTTTATATACTGTTTTTTTAAAAGGTTTTTCAATATAGTAAGAACTCCAACGTTAGATTTTATCGGGTTTAACAATAAGTCATTATGAAAGTAAACAGAAACAGAGGCATTGTCAATATTTATTGGTGGTGGGACGTTAGACATGCAGACTATAGAATTGAAATTATTTTTATTTGATAAATAAAAATTCTTTCTATTTTTTTCATTTGCATGAATTTGAAGAAAATCTATTTGTTTATTCTTTAATTCAAGTCTTTCATCTAACAAGAAAAAGTATTTATTTACATCATGTTTGTCTAAAATGTATTCTATAATATGATTGAGAATTTCTTTACCACCACCTGAATTGATGTACACAGAGTCTATTAAAATATATCGTTTTTTCATTCTAACTAATTTAATTCTTAATTAAGAAAATTATAAGTTTTCTAAAAATCTTTAATAATAGATTATACCCATTTTCATGTTTATGATCGGTAATTTTTGAATTTAGATAGATTAGAATTTTAAATTTTATTGATGTCTCTACTCTTAACTTTATTTTACCATAAGCCTTTTTAGAAACATTTAACAACTCTTGATTTTCAGAATATGCTGTTCTTGCAATCAATGTATTTAGGGTTTGGGTTGAGGATCTTTTTTTAGAAATGTTATGCTCATTCTTTCTCAACATTAATAATGGTAAATCAATATTTGTAAGTTTACCAATTCGTGATATTCTATAATAAAGTTCATAGTCTTCTGCAACCTCAAATTTTGAATCATAACCCCCTGATTTCAAGATTATATCTTTATAAAACATTATTGATGGATGGATCATTGATGTGTTTAAGGTTCTTAAATTATTAATAATATCTTTATGATCTTCATTCACACTAATTTCCTGTAATACTCGTGAACTATTGTCAATTATTTTAGCACCTGTTCCATGTAAAACAGAGTCACTATTTAGAAAAGATTTTAGCTGAATTTCAATTTTATTTTCTGATATTTCATCATCTCCATCCATTCTCATAATTATTTCAGAATTACATTTAGTTAGTCCATAGTTTAGACTTTCAATTAATCCAGAATTTTGCTTGTCATATAGTTTTATTCTAGGGTCTTTAAAATCGTTAATTATTTCAGGGGACTTATCTGTTGACCCATCATTAATTATTATTAATTCAAAATTTTTATATGAACTTTTTAATACGCTTGAAACAGATTTAGAAATAAATTCTTCATCGTTATATACAGGAAGTAAAATAGAAACCTTTTTCATAATTAATCAAAATAACTTTTTATAAAAGAATTTTAAAAAATTGTACAACCCTAAAATTTTAGAATATTTAATTATAAATGCTAAAGACTTATACCTAAGTAAAGATAAATTATTAAGTATGTTTAAAATAAATAATTTAAAACCGGATTTAGAATTATAGTTCTCTAAAAATAACCTATCCTTAATTTCATTTCTGTTTCTTTTAAAGTCGACTATTATTTCTATTTTGATAAACTTAATTCCATTGAAATAGAAAAAGTTTTCAGGATTATATATTAGTTCTTCTATTGACTTTTTGTAAAGTTTTTGATAGGTATTGTGTGAGCATATTTTCTTATCTAAATCTTTATCTAATCCTATTGAAAGAAAATCAATATCTGAAGATTCTAAATACCCATATAATGATAATGGGAAACTGCCACAAATCACAATATCATTCAAATCAATTTTATTTTGAACTAATACTTTTTTAAAATTCTCAATTTTACTAAAATTATCTTTATAATTGAAAATATTAGAGTCATTTAAAAAATTTATTGAATTGTCGTTAAGTATAAGCTGAGTAGCTAAAATTAACTCCTTTTTATTATCATTTATGTGGACTGAATGTTTTCCTATACCCACGTCTTTTCTAAATTTATCTTTTATCTTATTAACTGTAGAAATATCATCTGACTGAAAAAAAATAATATTTGTTATACCGGATGAATCAAAAGTTGAGGATAGCTTTGAAATAGCACCGTTATAATCACTCTCAAGACTACCCAGCCATTGCTGGTCGTGATAAATTTGAGCAATAAGGTTAATCGCCCCACTTGTCTTAAACTTTACTCTTTTGACATAAAGTATGTTCTCTTTACCCAATAAATTTTTGAATAGCTCTATTTTTTCTTTTGCAACAGGCCATAAAAATGCAATATAAATATTATCTGAATAGTTAATATATTCATTTACGCCAAGCTCAATCTGTTTTAGGCTCATTCCTCTATCCCTAAAAAAAATCCAATTATAATTTGGAGTTTTAGAGTCATATTTTAATGTTGGCACTTGAATTTCATTTTTTATACATGAGCTTAATCTATGTGATCCATCTAGAATAATATTATCGAGAGATATAGGAATTACTGACACATTATTATCAAACCCATTTGATGAAAGCGACTTATCAATTTCTTTAAACTCTTTGAGAAAAACAGAATAACTATTTTTTTTATTTTTCCCATATTCTTTAAAAGAAAAATTAGTAATAATTTCAATTGTTTTCTGGTATAATGAATTAGATAATTCAAACAATTTGATTTCATGGTTTAAATAAAACAACTTAAACCCTAAATCAAGTCTTTTAGGAGATAATAACTTGATTGGCTTTAATAAAGATATTTCATCATCAACTAAGCGAGCACTTTGTTTTATATGATCTTCTATGACATCAGGCTTATAATTTTTCATCTTTAATTTTTCATCTAATCTCTATAAGATTTCACTTAATACTTATAGCAATATTTATTGAGTCTTTTTTCAATTATTGAGATTTCACTTTTATATTTATTATAATTCTCCCAGAGCTTTGTGTTGACTTTTGATACCTCTGGACTGAAAAAACTACCTTTTAATTTATGCGCACTCTTATCTAGATTACAAAAGTTAATTAATTTTTCAAGTGTCTCTTCATACTGATAAACTAAATCTTCAAAGTTTATTCTTAAGACCTCGGTATTATCTCCTAAGGATGAATTATGTCTTATAGAGGAGTACCAGTTGATAAAAACATCTAAATCATCTGTATCACAAAGAACAGGTGTACCCTTCCATCTTAATTTGTTAAGTAAAAAAATATCCCTAGGATCCCTGTCTACAACAATTACTTTTAGGTTGTTTACATAATTATAATATCTGGAAATATTCGAAGCTGGCACAAGCTGATCTATCATTAAATGATTGTATTTTTTATCAAATATTATTGATTTAAATAGTTTATCAGTAAAAGATTTTGTGAGATTGTGAAAATGTCCTATTTCTTGAGTAAAATGATGTTTTTCATTTGAAGGTAACTTTAATATCAACTCATCATTAGGTGAAAATATATGATGTTTTATGGACTGAAGTTTAAAATATATTTTAACAAAATTTCTCAATAAAAAAGATTGCTCATACTCAAAAGGATGTAGAGCTTTTTTAAAACTAACAGTTTTTAGCTGGGAGATATATTCAGATGCAATTTCTTCAAAATTTGGAAAATATTTTGAATAAAATTTATTTTTTTTCTTTACTAATTTTTCAAAATTTCTAATTGCTACAAAAGTTTTACTTCTATGGTTACCCTCATTCAAAAAGTATTCAAGATCAGAAATGCCATGTAAATCTTGAAGAAGCCAAAACTCTATAGACCCATAGCTTTTTACATTATCAAATTCAGATATGATATGGGAGATGGCACTTGAACCAGTTGCACCAAAACCAGTAGTTGTAATTATATTAAAATTTGATTTCATAGTCTTAATTTCATTTTAAAATCTTATCCCAATTTTTTATTAGCTGATCAGTATGAAAAGATTTTGCAGTCAATTTAGAATTTTCTGAAAATAAACTTCTCTTATCAGATTCATTTGCTAGAATTTTAAGATTTGATTTAAAATTATCTACATCATAAATATCTGACTTCAATCCGTTGTAACCATGTTTAACTAAAAAATCTGTTCCATCATTTTTAAAACCAACCACAGGTAATCCATGCTCAAAAGCCTCTAATATTACCATTGGCATACCTTCAAATATGGATGCAAGAGAAAAAATAGATGCTCTTTGATATACTTCATGAATATTAGTAATCTCACCTAATAGTTTAACTCTACTATGAAGTTTTAATTCATCAACTAAATTATTCAATTTCAATTCTTCTGGACCACCTCCTGCTATCTCAAGATTCCATCCAACTATATCATTTTTAATTTCATTAAATGCTGAAATTAAGAGATCAAATCTTTTTATTTTATCTAATCTTCCAACTGAAAGTATAGTTTTATTTCTATTTGAAAACTTAATTGAATCAATAGTAAAGTTAATTGGATTGGGGATAAAAACTATTTTTTCTTTTAATGAACTGTAATTATTAGTTAAAATAATATCAGTTATTTTTCTCATGAAAGATTTAGTAGGATAGAAATTCTGATTTTTGTCGTAGTTATCATACAAACAGACTACTTTTTGGAATATAATTTCCATAATTCTAGATTTAAAATTTCCATAATATGTTTTAAAATTTTTTGTTCCACCATGGACATAATATACAAGCTTGTTTTTATTGTATTGAGGCAAGAATATTTTACAAATCAAAAGTGGAATTATATAGTTTCCTTTATTAAAAACTAATATTTCTTCATTTTTACTTTTTAATATTTTAAATAAACTAAACGATAAGTTGATTATATTTAGTTTTTGTGGTTTTTCAAGAATATGGTTTTGCTTAAACTTATAACTAATTGAATTTTGCTCATGGTAATCAGATAGCAATTCAACTTTATATCCCTTCTCTTCCAGACATTTTCCCCAAATACATGAAACACGAGCAGGACCACCCATCTTAAATGTTGAGTTAATAAAAGTGATTTTTTTCAATTATAAATAATATAGTATTAAATTTAATTAAAATTCATGTAATGTTTGATATAAATGGATATTGTATTATCTCTAATGTTTTTAATAAAAATGAGGTAGATACTATCAATAGGGAAATAACTGAAGTGGAAAATGCTGATGTTTATCATGATTCCAATGGAAATCTTAGACGAGTAGAAAGGCTATGCAATAAAGGAGAGTTTCTAAAAATGGCAAATCAGCGATGTATTGAAGCTTTAGAGAAAAAATTTAATAACAAATTCTCAATTTTTAAAGATAAATATAATGCGAAGCCACCCGGTGGGGAAGGATTTTTTAGTCATTTTGATGGAATTTTTATGTTCAAAAATGCTCAAGATGAACAAAAAAAAGGTTGGTATGAGTATTCTGATTTTTTTATTAATATTTTAATTGCTTTAGACCCTTGTAATCTTAACAACGGAACCATTCAAATTTCTAAAAAAATTGATTTAGAATTTGATGAATTAATAAAACTTACAAGACAAAATGGAACTCCAGATTTAAATGAAGAGTTTGAGAAAACTATTGATTTTGAACCAATAATTTTAAATCCAGGAGATATAGTCCTTTTTTTAAATACATGTCCTCACAAATCTTCTAAAAACAAATCCAAGTTAGACAGAAGAACACTATATTTTACCTACACAAAAGGAGAAGTAAGTCATTATAATGATTATTTTAATGATAAACTTAATTCTAAGAATGAGACAAGCAAGGCTTTAAGCGGAGATATATAATACCTTAAAATAATTTTGTTAAACTTTATAGAATAGTATCTTTGATTTTTAATAAATTATTATGGATAATTATAATGTTAAATATTATAAATACGATCAAAATAAATTTCCTTTTAGTGAGATTGTAAAAGATATATATGAGACAAACGATTTAAGTAAAATTCATCTTTTGATAGACAACCTATCTAATAAGAATTTATTTACTAATCAAAATGATGATACAACATTAATTCATTCAATTTTTTATAAAAAACTGAATAGCGGTTGGAAAGAATTTACTAGTCTTTATTATGATTTTATTAAAATGATTATGGAGGATGTTTACAAAGACAAATCTATAATTTATCAAGCTAGTCCGACTTTTCGTGTTCAATTACCAAATAATATTGCTGTTGGAGGTAATAAAAAAGATTTGCCCGAAAGATATGGATGGCATAAAGATACTGACGAAGAGTATAATCATCCAAATTTTGAACAAAACTTTATATTGCCCTTAACTAATTCATCAGATACTGCTTCAGTATTCATTGAGACTTATCCAAATAGTGATGAATTTATTCCAGCAAAAATGAAGGTTGGAGAATTTTTTCAATTTAATGGTGGAGAATGCATCCATGGAAATAAACCAAATGAAACTGGAAAAAGTAGAGTAAGCCTTGACTTCAGACTTGTATCTTCTAATGATTATGACGAAGTATCTTCAAAATCTTCAAGGTTAACTAGTAAAAAGTTTGTAGTAGGAGGTTATTATAACAAAATCTAATTCATCATTCTTATTTTTTGAATAATTCTTTTAAAAAAAAGAATTCCAATTATTAATGGATTAGAAATTTTAAATTTATAATCTGAAACGATTATATTATCACAAACATTAAAAGTATGATTGTTTGATTTATTTCCCATTATATTAATCAATTCTGACTCACCCTCTAAATATTCTGTTGCATTAATTAGGTCTATCTTGTTTAAGCTAACAGATTTACCGTACTCCCCTTCACAATCTTGAGTAACTCTATAAATATCATTATTACTAAAAAAAATAGAACCAGCGTTTCTGGATTTTTTCTTATTACTATAAAGTGGATTTAGTTGATGTGGTTGAAATTTACCATTTAATAAATCATTTGTGAAATATATATTTAATTTATCAAAATCATCAGAAGAATTTCTTTCTGTAGTTATTAGCCAATATTTTTTATCCCTGTATAACATTATAGAATCAACACATTCAACATTATCTAATATGTTTCTAATAAATGTGAGTTTTTGATTGTCAAAATCATATTCATAAAGTTCTACCTTTCCTTCTTGATGAGTTTCAGGAATTATATAGTTTTTTTTATTTTGAAAAAGATGAGGAAATGATACATGTGTTCTTTTTCTTAATAATGTTTTTTTGTTTTTCAATTTATAATTACAGACCTCTGCTACGCATATTTTACCTATTCTACTAAAAATATTTATTTCTTCAAAAAGAATATAATATTTATCCTTATTTACATAAATAAAAGGATCTGCTCTTCCAACCCAGAAAGGTTGTGGGATTTTTTTTAGATTATTTAGATCTTCCCCAAGTAAAATTCCCCATGTTTTTTGATTTAACAAGAATCTTTTAATCATTTCTATCATAAAGTATCTAAATAGTTTTTTAATGATTTTTTTGAAATTTTTACTGGGGTGTTTTTTAATCTTTCTTTATTTACAGAGTTGTAAAAATTTTCAAAATTAA
>Ga0209035_10000999_pt1 | contig 11416 bp, 12 predicted proteins | sample MarorgKNORR_S2LV_6_FD_188220 | JGI IMG/M metagenome (GOLD analysis project Ga0209035, IMG submission 188220) | Marine microbial communities from the Southern Atlantic Ocean, analyzing organic carbon cycling - AAIW_A/KNORR_S2/LV (SPAdes) (version 2) | ecosystem: Environmental > Aquatic > Marine...
GGGCAGCCATAAGCAGCGAAACATTCAAGATCGACGGTAATCTGGTCGCTACTATCAGCGGCCACTCTAGTCACGACCACTCCCAAGCCGCTGGTGCTAACAATATTGCTCGTGGCCATGATTCGAGTATCGCTTTCGCTGCGGATGGCAAAGTCTGAATTTGCTTCAACCCATGCCCTCGCGAGCGACCATTTCGTTTGACATTCCGCGTTGCCTGAACACGTAGGGATAGTTCGCGTGTACTCATCCATTTTTGCTTGCAGTTCTGCGGGTATAGCACAAGTGGACAGCAGTCCAGAAGTGACAGCCACTAGAGCTAGGTTTTTCAATGATTTAATTTGCATTTCGGTAGTTCCTTGTCTTCAGCCCTATGTCAATAGCCCCATAATTGTTTTCAATATAGCGGAATAGTAGTGTTTTAACAAAAGTCGCCTTAGTTATTAAATTTTCCGCGACCACACTGCAGGTTTTTACGATGGGATGCTAAACTAATCGATCAGCCTATACCTGAATTGGGGTCTTGAGAAGCCATTAAAGAGATCGAATGCCTCAACTAAGATTCTACGTTTTTTGCTATATCTGATTATTGCAAAAAAACTAGATGGACACTACATAGACGGGTGGTCGATTATTCTTTCCATCATCTTACTCTAGGCCTCCATCAGCGATTTTCAGAGAAAATCGGAGCACTAGCCGGCGGTTTGCCGATAATTCATTCAAGGCTTTACTATTGAATATTATGTGAACTGGAAGGAAAACCATTGAACTTGAAAACTCTAACATCTCTCTGTTTATTAATTTTTGCTACAGCTTCTCAGACTCAAATATCTGCGCAGGCACCTGTTGATGTTGATTTCCTCCCCTACCAAACTAAAACGCTAATCACGAAGAGCGGTGATTCAAGAAAATATTTGATTACGCTACCGTCAAGTTATCAAGCTGGAGATTGTGTTGATGCTATTTTTGATTTTCATGGGGCCGGTGGGTCAGCAGAAGGGCAATTTTCCTATAGTGGCTTTTTAGAAATAGCGGAACGTGAGAAAGTAATTCTTGTCCATCCCGATGCGGCAAAAGAATACATAGACCAGGGCCATTATTTGGCTAGCTACTGGAATGGAGCCTGGGAGGCGGTTCTGCGCGAACGTGATTACGATATAAATTTTGTTTTGGAGTTAGTAAAACATGTTAAGAGCGAACATTGTATTGAAAATCTTTATGCAGCAGGCATGTCAGCAGGTGGTGACATTTCCTCAGCCTTGGCTTGCCTGACGGTCACGCCTTTCCAATCTTTTGCACCCGTGACCTATCGTTACTACTACGCGAATGAATGCAACAATGCAGGGCCGCGACCTATTATTTCGTTTCAAGGTGATAATGATATTACTGTTCCAATATCTGGTTCCGATGCTCCCTGGTTTGATCTTCCGATGGAAAGAGTCATGCAGCGTTGGTCGGAACATAATAATTGTGAGATGGAAGTAATTCGAGAAAGAGTAAGCGCTGAAGTAGTCCGTTATTTTTGGGCTAATTGCGATGCACTGACTGAGTGGTTTTTAATTGAAGGCGGAGGTCATTCCTGGCCAGGCTCAACCTCGCACCCAAATAGCAGAGGTCATACTACACAAGATATTTCCGCTACAGAATTGATCTGGGAGTTTTTTAAGCGGTCATGAATCTATTTGTGTGCTGGTTTATTGCAGCAACATTGATCGTGCTTTTGGTAGTAGAAAAACTGAAAGTTAGTCGTCGTAGGACTTCCAATGCAATTCGCGATACTTCAGCGGGTCTGCCAATATCTTTTTTCGTGCTTCGCTAACTTCATCAACACTCAATTTTTCAAAATTCCGTGGTAGCGTATTGCTATTAAATTCTGTAAGTAACCAGTTAATAACTTCGGTGAGCTCAGCGTCAGAAATTGGCACTGAAGATGCGCCGGGAACTCGAACCAAGTATTGGCGCATTTCTGGAACGCTCATCATGCGGCCTAATTCTGCAACTAGTGTTGGTACATTCGGATGTTTTCCTTCGCCAGAGGGTCGATGACAGCCGCTGCAAAAGAGTAAGTAATTCGTGCGTGGACTTGCTGCAAAGACCTGGCTACTTGCCAGCAAAGATATTCCTGCAATGAAAAGCAGTTTTTTTGAATTGGATTGTAAAGCTGAAAACATAAACCCAGCCCTACTCGTCAGTAGTGCCCAAAACCAAGGAGACAGTACAATGATAACTAGTGTTTTCAGTACCAAAGCACCAGAGAACTGTGCTGCTATTGCTATTAAAGTAAACTGGCTTGTCTCGTTCAGTGTTGTGGCAACTGCAGCGAGAACAAACAGCTTTACCACAGCAGTCATTGTAAGACATTAGATAATTGCGATTGTCTGCAGGGTTTCGGCACGTACCAACCCAGGTAATGGGGGACGCTTCGGAGCCTGGAGGGCAAGAAGTATAAGAGCCACCGCAGCAAGAGCACAAGGTTCCACTCATGGCACAATAACGCCAGTAGTCACAGCTTTGTGGGTCGCCTACTTCTTCTACCGAACTTTGCGCGAAGGAACGTGCCACCGGCAATAATGGGAAAGCGGTAGCGCCAGCTAACATCATCCCTAAACGAGAAAGAAAATTTCGTCTGGATAGCTTTCGCGCAAGGGTCACGCTGGTTTGGCGGGCATGTTCGTCAACCCAGTAATAGCCCCGCTCGATAATTTTTTCAATATTCATGAGGTTTGTTCCATAGCTGTAGTTGGTACTCCAGCCTCAGCTGGCTGATCAGCTCGAATATGATTCACATATTCCTGCACGGTTGTTATTCCTGTATCCATAGACTCTATCAAGCTTTCCATATGTTCACGTGTATTCACTAAGCCTTTTCCTTTAAGCGTGCCATCGCCCGCAATTAAAACGGCAAAAGGCAGTTTGCTGACTTCAAAAGTCATGCCTAATTCTTGTGACAATATATAGGGATAGTTGTTCAAATTTAGATCGCGCGCATAGTTTTGATGTTGTTCCAATTCATCACCATCGCTGGCAAAAACTAATTCCATGCGTTTACCTTCGGAGCTTACCAAGGACTGTGCAGTTGGCACTAAAGATTTACATACAGGGCAAGTTGGCGAGATAAATAGTATGAATATCGCTAGTCCAGATGCGCTTTCACCACCAATTGTCAGCGGCGTGCCACTGATTGAAGTTAGCGCAAGTTCTCGGGTCATCTCTCCAACTTTTGGACCAGTGGTTGGCATTAACGCCCCGGCTGGAGCTACGCGCTCGTAAAGAATTCCTACTTGTCGTGTCAATGCAAAAACCAGCAGTGCTAGCACTACAACAATCACCCATAACACAATATTAGAAATGGCTAGGGCTTCAACCATGAGCGCCACCACTATGAGTTTGTCGCCATAGGGTCATGTGATGGCTATTGCTTAACAGTTGGTTATAACCAGCGAATAATAAGGCAATAATGGCTGACGCAACGATTGCGCTAAAGTAATCCATAACTCCTAACAGCCGTTCTGCTAAAGGCAGAACGGCTAATATAGAAAATGCGATCAGAATTATATTTCTAAGAATTAATCCGCCAGACAGTTGCTGAGAGCCCAGCGTTTTTTTTGTGGAAGAGAAGCCACAGCCACAGTCGATGTAACGACGACCTCGTAGCAAATTAATTCCTATTGCTGCTGTGTAACTTGCTAGAACTGTTGACGTTGCCAATGCTGTTAGCGTCGGTAAAAAATTCAAAGCCCAAGAAAAACCAATGACTATTTCGATTAGCGGAATTGAAATTGCAGCCAGTGGAACTAATGCAATAGGTAAGATTCTGTAGTCACTCACAATGCTCTGGAAGGAGCCAGATAAAATTTTATGCAGTGCTGCAAACACAAACAATGCCGAAAACAGGATGCGTAAAATTAGAATTATTAGTGGATCTATCATGTCTTCTTTTTTAAATTGTTTTTAAAATAGTGATGCTGAGAAAAAGTTTAAAAATCTTCAAAATTTTGCGCGCCAGGGGTTTGTATGCTGCGTTCGTGAGCAAAGGTGATGGCATCGTAAATATGAGTACCCCCGTCTGCATCAGCGATGAGCAGTTTAGGCTCAGATTCCTGAGTAACCAAAATGCTATTAGCTGGGGATTCTAACTCTAATCTATGAATACGGCGTCCAGTGCTGCTATCCAGCACCCAAATTTCATCGCCAGGTTCGTGATGAGTATCGATTGGGCCTTCATGCATTGCTACATAAATTAGTCCTGTCGCTTGGTGAGCAGTGATAATTTCATTCCGACCACCGGGCCGCCAACCCTCTTCGCCAGCTTGTGTTACTGACCATCCATCGCTAATGATAATCTCATCATCATCGGTGGTAACTTCATAGACTACACCAGCGTGAGTAATTAAGAACCAACCATCGGTGCTACGGGTCACCCGATCAAACACAGCATCATCAATAACGTTGAAGAATGGTTCACTACGAACACGATTTTCTTCGAAACCACTAAGGGCTAATTGGATTAGCTGCAGAGTGCCATCACCACAAACCTGCAGGAAATCATTTTCAGCGATAGGCATGATTATCGCGCAACCAGGTGTTGAAGCTTCGTACACAAACACTCGGTCCTGCACATCCACGATTGAAACTGAAAGTCCTGGATTCATATTCAAAACAGCCAAATGACGACCGTTCCCCATTAAGCCCAGATGACTTCGTACAGCAAGCCTAGCCATATGATTAGGTATTATGATTTCGCCGACCGGTCTGAGATTCTCGTAGTCATAAATAGCGACAATATCAGTCCGCTCTCCGTGAACACCGCGGGATAGATAGGATTCAGCAGCATAAAACTCTTGTCTAGGAGCCCAAGTGGTAACTGCTGGGGTATAGCGAGACAGCGACAAGAGGCCCTGCATCTCACCGCTGTTAGCATCATAGACATAGCCACCATTGCTGGTCTTTGCAATAAACCAGTTCTTGCCGGGTTCCGGCATGGTTTCAATGGAAATTTCCTCAGGGGTGATTTGCGCCGAGGCCACCGGAATTACTAGTGTAAGAACCAAAGCAGCATTTTTCACCAAGGGGGAGATAAAGTGCATTCTTGTTCTCCTTCAATCTAGCTAGTTTTTTGATCGATAGTATCTTTATCAGTGCTTCTGAGTGTATCCCAAAAATGCTAGCTTGGCTCATTTTATCTTTGTCGTACAATAGGAGCGCCTTCTTTATTCTATTGGCTTAGACGCTATGCCCGACTTGGTAAATACAAATCTGAAAGACTTGCCCAAGAGCATTAACCGGCCCTCCTCCTGGGTCGGCACTGAATTGGCAAAAAACCCAGCTCAATGGCTGTATCAGCTTAAGCCAACTGACATAGCAGACTTGGAATCTGCAGCTGCTCAATTCCAGACTCTGGACATCAATATTGGTGAGATAACTAAGGAACTCTTTCCTCTTGCTCATTTCAGTGATCACCTCCGGGAATTGAAGGAAAAATTGTTGCATGGCATTGGTGTAGAGTTAATTCGTGGCTTACCTACTGCGTTCTACAATAAAGAAACTATTGCCACTATTTTCTGCGGCATTGGTGCACACATAGGTAGTGCTCGCTCGCAAAATGCCCATGGACATATTCTTGGCCATGTTCGCGATGTAGGCTTGGATTCAAAAGATGTGACTACCAGGATCTACCAAACCTCAGTCCGTCAAACTTTTCACACTGACTCTACCGATGTGGTTGCTTTGCTTTGTCTGCAACCAGCAAAAGAAGGGGGGGAGTCACAGCTGGTGAGTGCGGAAACAATTTTTAATAAGATGCAGCAACAGCGGCCAGACTTGGTTCCTCATTTATTTGACGTGGTAGCGACAGACAGAAGAGGAGAGGTTCCAATCGGAGAGAAGCCCTATTTTGAAATACCAGTGCTCTCTTGGTTTAAAAATTATTTGACTGTGCAATACCAGAGGCAGTATGTCGATAGTGCTCAACGTTTTCCTGATGCTCCACGCTTAAGTGAGCAGCAAATTGAAGCCTTGAATTATTTTGATTCGTTAGCCAATGACCCTGAATTGTATCTCTCGATGAATCTCGAGCCAGGGGACATGCAATTTGTTTACAATCATTCTCAATTGCATGACCGAACAGGATTTACCGATTGGCCTGATCCGACAAAACGCAGACACCTACTTCGGCTTTGGTTATCAATTGCCAAAGATAGGCCACTACCAGATTGCTTTATTCCTCGCTATGGCTCAATAGAAATTGGCAAGCGTGGCGGAATTGTCACTGAGCATACAAAGCTGCAAGCCCCCTTAGATTAATAACCAGCAATTACTCTCTTACTCAAATTTGTGTAGTATCAATAAGTAAAGTAGAAAATTTCATCATTCCTTTTCAACGGAGTACCTAATGATTAAAAAAGTAAGTGCCACAATACTAAGTATTACTATCGCCTTTTCAGCTGGCATGTTTATGCAGCATCAAACTGAGGTGTATGCCCAAAGCCAAAAAGTCTATGAATTGCGAACTTACACAACTGCAACCGGTAGATTGCCGGCGCTGTTAAACCGCTTCGGCGGTGGTGAAATCGATTTATTCATAAAGCATGGGATGACCAGTGTCGGTTATTGGGTACCAGATGATGCTGAGTTGTCTCAAAACACTATGGTTTACATAGTGGCTCATGAAAATCGTGATGCTGCCGTAGCTTCTTGGTCAGCTTTTGGTGCGGATCCTGTATGGCATACCATGCGCGATAAATCTCGCGAAGATGGAGCGATTGTAACAGGCGTTGTAAATCAGTTTCTTGATCCCACTAGTTTTTCACCAGCTCAATAATTTAACTTAGAACTAGAGCGGTAAGTTTGCCGTTCTAGTTTAGTCCCTCTTTTATATGATGACTATCAGTTGTTCTGTCTGCACCGCATCGAGTCGGCACAATCGCTGTGTGAAGTTTTTCAAACCACCGAGACCTTTAACTTCAATCGCTATATTCAGTAATACGGAAAAATATTTCTACAGATTAATCTAATCCGATCGTTTGATAAATAGACGACTTTCAAACATTAATGCCACCCATAGAATGAAACTTGGTTTCATAAAAATCAGCGATCCCTTCTTTGCCGCCTTCTGATCCAATACCTGATTGCTTCCAGCCGCCAAAGGGGGCAACTTCGGTTGAGAATATACCGGAGTTGGAGCAAACGATTCCATATTCTAAATTTTCTGAGATTCGCATTACTCTACCAACATCCCGAGTAAAAAAATAAGCCGCCAATCCGAATTCAGTATTGTTAGCCTTATTCACAACTTCTTCTTCAGTTTCGAATGTCTGCAAAGCTGCGATGGGGCCAAAAATTTCTTCATTTGCGAGCAGCATATCGTCAGAGATATTTGTTAATAGCGTAGGTTGATAGAAACAGCCGCCGAGCTCATGGCGCTCGCCCCCCATGACGATATTGGCTCCTTTGGATAAGGCATCAGCAAGCAGAGTATCCATTTTTTCTACAGCATGTCGGTTAATCAGGGGACCAATAACAGCCCCATCTTCAAAACCGTCAGCAACCTTCATAGCTGTAATCGTCGTCTTTAGTTTTGCAGTAAAGTCAGCAGCGATAGTGTTTTGAACATAAATCCTGTTTGTACAAACACAGGTCTGCCCGCAGTTGCGAAATTTTGTAGCAACGCAATGCGTAACTGCTTCGTCAATGTCAGCATCGTCAAAGACGATAAAAGGCGCGTTTCCTCCAAGCTCCAGTGAAACTTTTTTTACTGTGGTTGCGCATTGTGCCATTAGGGTTTTTCCTACTGCGGTTGATCCAGTAAAGGTAAATTTGGCTATATCGTTGTGCTGAGTTAATACTTCACCAATGCCCTGGCTGTCGCTGCCGACCACTACGTTAAGTACGCCGGCGGGAATTCCCGCGCGCTCAGCAAGTTCGCATAGCGCCAATGCCGATAGTGGGGTTCCTGGATCGGGCTTAATTACTACAGTGCAGCCCGCAGCGAGTGCCGGTGCTGCTTTTCTGGTGATCATTGCATTGGGAAAATTCCATGGAGTAATACATCCAACCACACCTATCGCTTGCTTGTAGGTCATTAGCCTGCGGTCAGCGGCGATACTGGGAATAATATCTCCCATCACGCGCTTACATTCTTCTGCATAGAATTCTATGAAGCCAGCGCCGTACTTAATTTCTCCGATTGCTTCTGCCAAAGGCTTTCCTTGTTCCAGAGTCATCAGCCGCCCAAGGTCCTCAGCATTTTCCATAATAAGCTCATACCATCTGCGTAATAAATTGGCTCGCTCTTTTGCGGGCATTCGGCTCCAATTCCTAAAAGCTTTTGCCGCGAATCCAACCGCCAGCGCAGCGTCAGCTGGTTTTCCATTGCTAGCTTTGGCTATGATATCGCCGGTCGAAGGATTGATAACGTCTAATTGATCATGATCAGTGGATTTCCACTTACCATTAATGTAATTGTCTGTGCGGAATAGGGTAGGGTCTTTTAGTTTCAACATCGGTTTAGTTGCTTCTTTTAGGGTGGTGGTTATTCTGATTTTGAGAAAGCTATAACGCTAATCTTGGTTATTCATTTCCAACACAATCTTTCCCCGTGTTCTGCGAGTTTCACTTTGCTCATGTGCTGCAGGTGCTTCTGTCAATGGAAATTGATAGCTCAATATAGGATTCAGAACCCCATCTTCAATTAACTCTCCAATAGCCAGTAATTGATCTGCCTCGGGTCTAACTAAGATAGAAGTCACTTCAATATTACGCGCCGGGTTGCGGCCTTCGGGAGTTAGGCCAACAATGGAAACAAGTTTGCCACCTTCTTTAAGGGTGGTCATAGAGCGAATCTGCGTGTCGCCGCCAATGGTATCCAAGACTAGATCTATATCTGAAGCGAAGTCCTCAAATTGTTGAGTACGATAATCAACAGGAATATCGGCACCCAGTTCCCGCAAAAAATCATGATTATAATCTGATGCGGTCGCTATCACATTGGCCCCGCGCCATTTCGCTAGCTGCACCGCTACTGAACCTACTCCGCCGGCACCGGCATGAATCAAGACAGTTTGCCCCGCCTGTAAATTTCCTACTTCAAATAAAACCTGCCAGGCTGTTAGTGTTACCAAGGGCACTGAAGCTGCTTCGGAAAAGCTTATATTGGTTGGCTTTATGGCAGCCTCATCTTCTTTAACTATTGCAAACTCTGCGTAACCGCCGCCGCGACGCAGGTCTAACATGGCAAATACCTCATCGCCAATTTTGAAATTTGTAATGCCGCTCCCTACTGCAGCGACGGTGCCACTGATATCGAACCCGGGAACATAAGGTGGTACTGCGGCAGCCAGTGCGGCGGCACGACCTGACCTTACCCCCGTGTCCACCGGGTTAATTCCCGCAGCATGAACCTGCACTAATAGTTCATCTTGCCCAGGGTTTGGAATAGGCAATTCGTGAATAGTGAGAACTTCCGGCCCGCCAAATTCTTGAATCTGGACTGCCCGCATTGATAGCGAGGAGAGAGCCTCAGCAGCTGAGGAACCTACTGCATGCAATGAGTAGGATATTGCAAAAATAAAACTCAAAATGGTTTTAAATTTCTTCACTGGTAGTAATTTCCTTTAGGTTTCTATTGTGATTTCACCGCACAGGAATTTCCCGTGCAGCATGATGCAGGCCTCTCGCCCAAGATTCAATTTTGAAATTGAAGTTTTCCTAATCATAGCGATAGAAAAGGGAGTAGTGAGAAAATGACATAGAAGAACGAAAATGTCATCGAAGGATTGCCAATTAGAATGGAAAAGCAGAGGTGTTAAGGCAAGGCGCTGACCAAGGGGAATGGCAGAATCGGCTTAATGGTAAGTTTGGCCAAAGAGTGGGTTCGTCTGAAAGGCTTTCAGAATTAGTATTTTAAATACAATTCTGCCTTATGCGATAGCACAGGATAGAATTGGATAAAGGCCTCAGCTGCAGAGAAGAAGCCTTTCCAAGATTTCGTCAGATGCTAGGGGAACATTGCTGCCAAAGTCGCCTTTGCTTCATCACTAGGCATATGATTAAAGCTAGCGATAATACCAGCTAGTGACTTAGCACGATCTACGATCTGGAGCAGTGTCACTTGCTTGAATGCTAGCCATCATCGCTTTAGCCTCTGCGCTTGCCGCATGGCTAATGCTAGATACAGCAGTGGCCATATTTCTTAAACCTTCCGGCAAGGCGTCATTTCCAGCGATATCTGCTAATGCAGCTTTGTCTGCATCAGACGGAAAATGGTTGATTGAAGCGAGGATATCGACGATCTGCTTTCCAGCATTCATTGTAGCTTCATCAGCTACGCCTGCTCCTTGTGCCAGTGAAAACTGTGAGAAGAGCGCTATTAACGCAACGGCTGTAAGCTTTCTTATTAGTGTTATTTTCATGATGTTCTCCATTAGAGCGATCAGGGATAGAATTGGATAAAGGCCTCCGCTACAGAGAAGAGGCCTTTCTAAAATTTCGTCAGATGCCAGATGCTAGGGAAACAATTCTGCTAATGTCGCCTTTGCTTCATCACTAGGCATATGATTAAGGCTAGCGATAATGCCGGCTAGTGACTTGGCTCTATCTGGTGCAGTGTCACTTGCTTGAATGCTGGCCATCATCGCTTTACCCTCTGCGCTTGCCGCATGGCTAATGTTAGACACAGCAGTGGCCATATTTCTTAAACCTTCCGGCAAGACGTCATTTCCAGCGATATCTGCTAATGCAGCTTTATCCGCATCAGAAGGAAAATGGTTGATTGAAGCGACGATATCGGCGATCTGCTTTTCAGCATTCTCAATAGCTTCGCTCGCACCTTGTGCCAGCGAAAACTGTGAGAAGAGAGCTATTACCGCAACCGCTGCAAGCTTTCTTATTAGTGTTATTTTCATGATGTTCTCCATTAGAGCGATCAGGATTTCTATTTAGGGCTTTCAGTGTATCTCATAAAATCTCAATCAAATAGACTTAGCACTGCTATTTATAATATTTTAGCGAGGATATGTCACTGCTCCGTGCAGTGTCACAGTTGCTGCTGTTCTGAGTATTAGGCTTTGCTTTTTTGGTAGGATTCGGCTGTTTATTTATTTCTGCCTTTAGGGCCCCAATTTGCACATTGCATATGTACTAGAGTATCCGCATTTCCCATGCGAATTAAAACTGCCTTTAGGGATTCTATTTCAATTTCGATAGATAAGGTTTCAGTCGGCTCTGTGTTGTCTTTCAGCTGCATGAAACTTCGCACCATGATCGTATCTTCTAGCCATTTATGACTATTCCAGAATGCCCGGGATTCCATTTCACTAAGATTAACGATTTTATCTACTTCAGTTTCTAGAAACCCGACTACTTGTTTCTGCATGCTTTCAACACCGATACATTCGAGCGCATACCCTACATCTCTTCCATA
>Ga0209035_10001000_pt1 | contig 11414 bp, 8 predicted proteins | sample MarorgKNORR_S2LV_6_FD_188220 | JGI IMG/M metagenome (GOLD analysis project Ga0209035, IMG submission 188220) | Marine microbial communities from the Southern Atlantic Ocean, analyzing organic carbon cycling - AAIW_A/KNORR_S2/LV (SPAdes) (version 2) | ecosystem: Environmental > Aquatic > Marine >...
CAAATATCAAGAATGTTCAAGAGAAATCAATCATGAATATTGCTGAAGAAATTACAGTGCTTGCAAACGCAGCAAAAACAAGAAAGCTAAAACTTCCAGATCTTAAAGGAGCTTCTTTTACCATTAGCTCGCTAGGTGCGATAGGGGGAAAATTTTTTACACCCATTATCAATCCTCCAGAGGTAGCGATTCTTGGACTATCTAAATCTTTCCCAAAAGTAGCTGCTAAAAATGAAGGATTTGAATCAAGGGAGTTTTTACCACTATCCTTGAGTTATGATCATAGGGTAATAAATGGTGTCTATGCTGTGCAATTTATAACGCAGCTAGGTACCGCACTAGGAGATACCTTTTTAATGGAGAAAAAATTTAAATGATTGATAATAATTTTCAAACAGGCTGTGTGTTAATCGTTGGTGGTAGTGGTGGCATCGGCTCATTGTGCGCAAAAGAATTTGTAAATGCAGGAGCCAAAGTCGCAATTACTTATTATAAAAATGAACAAGCTGCCATCGATATCGCAAAGGACACTGATGTAGGGATTGAAATATTTCAACTTGATAATAAGAAACCAGATTCTGTGAATGGAGTGATGGACCAACTCATCAATAAATTTGGATCTATTAATACTATTGTTAACGCTGCTGGATTTGATATACCTCAGAAGTTTATTGGTGAGATAGACATTGATTTATGGAAAAGCGTGATGGATGCAGATGTAAATGGCTTTTTTAACTTAGTTAAATCTGGTTTACCCCACCTTAGAGCTTCCAAAGGCTCGATGGTTTTTATTAGCTCAGCAGGCCTGTTTAAGTATCCTCCAGGTGACGTCTTATCAGTTGCACCAAAGGCTGCTATTGAGTATCTGCTTAAAGGAATTGCTCAAGAAGAGGGTAAAAACGGAGTTCGAGCTAACTCTATTGCTCTTGGAATTATAGACACTGGAATTTTTCATCGCCTAAGAGAAGAAAATAATACATTTTTTGATGATGCATGGCATGAGTCTGTCCTAAACACTTTGGCTCTAAAAAGATTCGGGTACCCGGAAGAGGTTGCACATACTGCGGTTTTCCTAGCATCCTCTAAGGCTGGATACATCACTGGTCATTGCCTCCCCGTAGACGGGGGTTATCATATTTAGCAGTTAGACAAAGAAGTCACTGTTCTCAACTCCTAATTGCATTGCTCCATAGTTTCTACTGAAGGTAGTGGGATTGTTCGCAACGTGCGCCCTTGCAGTGTGCACATCAAGAAAAATTTTCTGTATATCACTCCCTTTAAAGACAGCGCCACCACCAGCATTTGAGAATAACTTGTCTACAACTTCAAGACATTTCTCTATAACAAGCGAGGCATCATACCTAAATTTCACCCTATCAATCATAGCTATCCCGCCTTGATTACCAGCTTCCTCAACCATGACGTCATAATTACGAAACATCACTGTTTCAAGCGCATCAATTTGTGAGGAGGCCTCAGCAATTAGACTCTGAGTATGAGTATCTCCAGCTAATTTCGCTGGATCACTAGAAGCTTTACCATTTGCACCTTCAATAAAGAGATCTAACATTTTTTTTGTTGCACCAATGGCTGGCGTTGAAACAGCGCGAACAAAGAGTTGTCCCCATGGAATTTTATATAAATCATTTTTATTCACTTCATAACCTGGATTGGTTAAATTAAAACCATCGGATTGCTTATGTGTTCTGTACTCAGGCACAAATACATCAGTCACATGGACATCTTGGCTGCCAGTTGCTTTAAGGCCCATAGAGTACCAAGTATCTCTAATTTCGTAATCACTTCTTGGTAATAGAAAAGTCCTATATTCAGGAGCTCCTCCTTCTAGTGGGAAAATTAAGCCACCTAAAAGAGCCCATTCACAGTGCTCTGAACCGCTAGACCATTGCCAATGACCCGAAATATTAAATCCACCTTCAACTGGAGTAACTTGCGCCATTGGCGCATAGGATGATGAAACTAAAGTATCTGTATCTTCGCCCCAAATCTCTTGTTGAGCCTTGTCATCATATAGAGCTAGTTGAAAAGGGTGAATACCAACAACGCCCAAAACCCAAGCTGTTGACATACAGCCCTGAGCTACTCTAAGTTGAACCTCGGAAAATGTATGCGGATCTAGTTCGAAGCCACCATATTGTTTTGGTTGTAGTATTTTAAAAAAACCAGCGTCTTTAAAATCCTGAATTGTTTCTTTTGGAATTCTTCTATCTTCATTGGCTCCTTCTGATCGAGCTTTTAAAACTGGAATTAAGTCCTCAGCTCTCTTGATAAGCTCATTGTGAAGCTCTAAGTTTGTCCTTTCTTGTATAGTCACTGATTGCATTTTTAATATCCTATTTATTAAGAATTTTAATGATTTCATTAATACTAAGCATATTCAACTTTCTTTCTCATAAAATATAAATTTATTTTTACGAATTACATTGCTTTATGGTCTTAAAGCCTTAAATATAATCATTATGGACTAACTATGTTGGTTTAAACAGACTTAGGTTAGTATGATTAACACATGACTAACCCCTTCGTTAAATGTAAAGCTGGTTCTATCTCAGGCATCTTAAAAAATGATGTTAATTTTTTTTATGGGATTCCGTACGCAGAGCCTTTAACATGCAAGACTCAATGGAATGCCCCAGAGCATTTAAAAAAAGAAATAACTTTGGATGCAACCATTAAAGGTTTTACTGCACCGCAAACTATTTATAGGCAATCTCTTTTTCAAGATCCTTCCTTGCCTAAAGAATCGATTAATTGCTTAACTCTCAATATTGCTTCCAAAAAATTAAATGCAAAGATGCCTGTGATGCTTTGGATTCATGGTGGAGCATATATTACTGGTTCTGCTAATTCTTCACTGTATCAACTTGAGACATTACCTCTTTATGACATTGTTCTTGTAACAGTAAATTATCGTCTTGGACCATTTGGATTTTTGAGACTAGATGATGTTACAAATGGTGCAATCTCATCTTCTGGTAATGAGGGGTTAATGGATCAAAGAATGGCAATTGAGTGGGTCAAGGACAATATACAAGATTTTGGGGGAGATCCTGATAATATTTCTATATTTGGTGAGTCAGCTGGTGCATGGAGTGTTGCATTGCAAAGTTCTGTAGACCCTTCAGGCAAATTATTTTCAAAGGCAATCTGTCAAAGCGGAGGGATGGACGCATTTATTCATAAAGATAGAGCAAACCAATGGGGCGAATTATTTCTAAAGATCTGCTCAGATAATGGATTGTTAGTTGAGGATTTATGTAACCTTCCCCATGAAAGCATTGTTAATATTGCAAAAAAAATGAAACATAACACCATTGCTGGAGGTAAGTGGTTAGCTCCTGACATTGGGTTTTCTCCTGTTGCTGACGGAAAATTTTTGCCACTTGATCCGATGAAGGATTTTGAAGGCTCTGATATTAATTTATTGATTGGAACAACAGCTGATGAATATAGATTATGGTCTGAACTAGAACCTTATTTTATGAATTTAACAAATGAGCAGCTTTTAAAACGTTTAAGCAAAATATTTAATAAACAATCTATCTCTCAAATACAATCACTTTATCTAGATGCGGGGGCAGGAGAGGGTAGTTGCAAAAACGCACTTTCAAATATTATGACTGACTGGACTTTCGGAATTCACGTTACAGCATTGCTTGAAATACATAAAAGTAAGACGTTTGGCTATCAATTTAATGTACAGAGCCCCTTGCTAGATGGCAGGCTAGGAGCATATCATGGTAGTGAATTACCGTATCTTTTTGGTTCTTGGGAGAATAATTTCTCAGATTGGTGCTCGCAAGATGCAAAAATAATCTCAGAGTTTTTACAAATTTCTTGGACTAACTTTGCTAAAACTGGGTCCCCATCATCAGAATTATTTGAGTGGCAAACTTATTCTGAAAATAGCTTGGTGACACAAATAGATTCAAAGGTTGAGCTAAAACCGTATAATAATATTTCAAAAATTAAATTACTTAATGAATCAAAAATCACTTATAAATAAAAAATCTTTTCTTGTTTTAATTGCTGGGATATTTTTATTTTCCTGCGCCGGAATGAATGCAACAAAAGATACGCGACCTATCAATACTTCGACAGGAGTTATCAAGGGGCTTGTAAAAAACCAAGTCATTTCTTGGGAAGATATTCCATATGCTCAACCGCCAGTTGGCGACTTAAGATGGCGCGCTCCAAGACCTTTTGAAGATCAAGATAGAACTATTTTAGCTAAAGATAATAATGGCTGTCTTCAAGAACCAAGTATATATGCAGGTATCCAGGGTGAAGGGATAGTTGGTCAAGAGGATTGTTTGTATTTAGATATCCAGGCTCCAGAGAATAGCTTGAATAATTCATTGCCTGTAATGTTTTGGATTCATGGCGGAGGTAACACATCAGGTGTCAAGGATTACTACGATTTTTCTGCATTAGTTGAGGAGTATCAGGTAATTATTGTAAAGATTAATTATCGCCTAGGTCCAATGGGCTGGTTTACACATCCAGGTATCCAAGATTTTGCAACTGGCATGGATAAATCATCTAATTTTGGCACTTTAGATATTATCGAAGCGCTAAGATGGGTTAAAAAAAATATTGCAAGTTTTGGTGGTAATCCAGAAAATGTAACCATTTTTGGAGAATCTGCTGGCGGACATAATGTCCTTACTCTTTTAGCTTCTCCGGCAAGCAATGGCTTGTTTCACAAAGCAATTTCTCAATCTGGCTACACTTCAAGCTTTACAATCATGGAAGCCAGTGGAGCAGAGTCTGAAGGAAAATCCCTTAATGCCTTGAGTTCCAATACGGTACTTAATCAACACAACCCATCTTTATATCCAAAAATTAAGAGTTTATATCTGAGCAATCCAGAGAAAAATAAAGATCAGTTTCAGAAGTATTTGAGATCAATTGATGGCAAAGAACTTCTTTTAACTTATAAATTAATTGCTGATGATACTTTTGACAGACTTCCATTGGTGACAAGAGATGGATTGGTTATTCCATTGAAAGGCATTCAGGCTGGACTGGCAGACCCTGAAAATAATAAGAATGTTCCAGTAATAGCTGGCTCAAATAAAGATGAGCTATCTTTATGGTTAGGTGCTAATAGGTATTTTGTGAATGCCACCTTCCCATTAACGAAATATATTCCAATTCCAAAGGTAGATTTTAAAAAACCAGATTTATATAAATTATGGGTCAAGACTCGCTCTGAAGGCTGGAAATTGCGCGGCGTTGATGAGCCATTGATGGCCCTAGAGAAAGCAGGTTACAAATCTCTATATTCTTATAGATTTGACTGGGATGATCAAAAAAAATCCTTCTTTGCCGATTTTCCTTCGTTGATAGGCGCTGCACATGGGTTTGAAATATCATTTATTACAGGCGACTTTAGGTTTGGTCCTATTGGTAGATATGTTTATCCCAAAGGTGAATTCAGAGATCAGATGCAATCGACCATGATGAATGCATGGGTCTCATTCGCAAGAAATGGATTGCCCGATACCGGCAAGGCAGTTTCATGGAAAAAATTTAATAGTGTAGAAAGGTCTTTTATGAAATTAGATAAAGATAAATTTTTAGCAATGGAACAGGATAATCTTTCAATTCAAAATATTTTAGAGGACATTAAATTAGCATCGGTTGGAACCTTATTAGAAAAATGTCTTTTAGCTCGAGAAACTATAGAGAATATTGGCGACCCCCTTGAGGAGGAATATTCTAAATGGAATCAAGGAGCATGCAATCAGTTTGATGTGAATATAGAGAGAAAAAAAATTGAGAATGAGCTTATAGCTCAATATGGATCAGTTTCCGTTTATGGGGATTAGAAAACCAAAATTCAGCTTAGTGTTTATATTTTTAATGATTGCTGGGTGTGGATCTGATGTTCCACCTGGTAAGATTGAAGGCCCCCCTAGATCTAGTGAGTCTATATATAACCAAGATCTGAAATTTTTAGAAATACAAAATAAAATCTTTCAAGATGAAGATAACAGATCTCAAATATTATTTGGAGACTTGCATGTTCATACGACATATTCCATAGATGCTTTCACACTTGAATTGCCTATGATGGGGCTTCAGGGAATTCATGACAGCGCTATGGCATGTGATTTTGCTAGATATTGTGCAAATTTAGATTTCTTTAGTTTCAATGATCATGCTGAAAGTTTGACCCCAGATCATTGGCGAGAGCAGAAAGAAGTGGTCCAGCAATGTAATATTTCTAATGAGGATCCTATTACTAATGATTTGGTTGTATTTCCAGGTTGGGAATGGACGCAGATAGGAACTACCCCAGAGAATCATTGGGGTCATAGAAATGTAATTTTTAAAGATATCCAAAATCTTCCCGCTAGACCCATTGGAGCAAGAGTTCCAGAAGCAGGCCTTGGAATATTTGATACTACTCAACAAGCGGTTGCTGCGAGATGGTTAGACCCCCTAAACTTTAAAAGATACTCTGACCTAGGATGGCTTCTTGATACTGTAAGAAATATTCCATTTTGCGATGAGGGTATTAGCTCTCCTGATCTCCCATTAGATTGTTATGAGCATGCAAGAACTCCACAAGATCTATTTTCAAAGTTAGATGAGTGGCAGTTCGACTCAATAGTTATTCCCCATGGACAAACCTGGGGCTTTCATGTCCCCTTAGGCACTTCATGGGACAATCGTTTAAATAATCAAGGCCATGATTCTAGTAAACAGATTCTACTAGAAGTTATGTCTGGACATGGAAATAGTGAAGAGTTCAGAGATATTGCTTCTGCTACGTTTTTACAGAATGGAGAGAAGACCTGTCCCGAGCCAACAGATAATTTTTTGCCTTGCTGTTGGCAGGCTGGCGAGATTCAAAAGAAACGATGTGATGGTTTGTCAGATGCTGAATGTACAGCACGTGTAGAACTGGCGAAAAAATATACCCTTGCTGGTGGCCCTTATACTAATATGGTTTTTCCAGAAGCAGCACCTGAGGAATGGTTAAATTGTGATCAATGTACTGATTGTTTTAAGCCTGCATTTAATTATCGTCCAAAACAATCTGCTCAATATGCTCTAGCAATTTCTAATTTTGATTCTGAAGATGCTAGCCCTCAAAGATATAATTTTGGGTTTATTGCATCAACCGATGATCATACCGCAAGACCTGGAACAGGCTATAAGCAATACGAAAGAAGAAAGATGACATTTGCAATGGGTCCTAAATCTAAAATGTGGGAATATAAATATAAAGCAGAAGATCCTAATTTCCCCGAACTCCCAAAGATTGAGCCTGGAGAAAGTCAACCTGATAGCGAAAGAGTTTCAAGTTTTGTTTATCCAGGAGGCATATTGGCTGTTCATTCTCAGGGTCGCAGTAAAGATCAGATTTGGTCTGCGCTTAAAAACAAAAATGTTTATGGTACCAGTGGACCGAGAATTCTTCTTTGGTTTGATATCATAAATTCTCCTACTGGCACTGAACCCATGGGATCGGAGATCACCATGAGTCAAAATCCTAAATTTATTGTTCGTGCTGCAGGAAGTTTCAAGCAAAAAGAGGGCTGCCCACTAGAGTCAGTTGATGCGTTATCACCGAAAAGATTAAATTACTTATGTGCCGGTGAATGCTACAACCCCTCCAATGAACGTCACATCATAGAAAGAATTGAAATAGTTAAAATTACTCCCCAAGAGTATGCTGGAGAGGCAATTACTCCACTCATTCAAGATGCTTGGAAGACAGTATCATGCTCGGGTAAAAGCGAATGTGTTGTTGAGTTCGAAGATCAAAATTATTCTCGTGATAGCATTTATTACGTTAGAGCAATTCAAGAAACAACGCTCGCAATCAATGGAGGGGGACAATCACTTGCTAGCAATGAATTTAAATTATGCAAAGGCAGCTTCAAGACTGATTTGAATGATGATTGTTTAGCTCCAGATAATGAACGAGCCTGGTCATCCCCAATCTATTTAAATAAACCTTAAGAGTTTTTATGTTTAATTTGATTTGCCTGAGATCGTGGAATTCTAATTAGATCTGCAATCTTAAAGTATAAATTTTCTTCATATGGATCAATTACATTGTCAGCTGCAACTAATTCCCACAGCACTTCGAGCAATTCTTTTTTTTCACTAACAGAGTGAGTGTCATTGATCTTTTTAACAGTTGGATAAAGTGAAGCAGATTCTTCGCTTTCGTCAATTATTTTTTTGACAATAGCCGAAGCCTTTATATCTTCAGAGGCTATGAGATTAGCTCTTTTTTTAATTAATTTTAGCTCAGAAGGATCTAATGAGCCGTCACTGATGGCTATTTCAAACATTAACCTCAATGCGACATCTGCTTCGTGAGTATTTATTAGGTCCAGCGACTTTTGTTTTTGAAATATATTTTTAAACACTTATAGGTCCTCTTTATGATTCTTAATTTTAAACTGATTTGCTAAATAATTTCTTGGATATTTAAAAAATGTTCCCAGCAAAATTAGCATTTTAATTTTAAGTGATTCATTTTCTAGATAAATGCTATCGATAACAGCAAGTTCTTCAGGATTACTCATGTCATAACCTAGTATTTGTGCAAGACCCGTAATTCCTGGTTTTGCTCTATAAATATTTTTATCTAATCTAGCATTTGTAAGCTCGATTTGGGTTTCCAAGCCAGGCCTTGGCCCAACTAGATTAAGATTTCCTTTAAGGACATTAACTAATTGAGGAAATTCATCAATTTTTAAAGCCCTAATTAGCATTCCAGTTTTTAGTTTATATATGCTATCAACATCATGAGTTCCAAGCTCAGGTGTATTTTTTTTCATAGTTCTGATTTTATAAATTAAAAAGATTTTATTATTTTGACCTCTACGCTTTTGTTTAAAAAATATTGGCATGCCGTCTTCAATCAACACGCAAAATGCTACAACCATAAGAAGGGGAGATAGCAATATTATGCCTGCGAAGCAGATGATATTTCTTAAGGCTATTATGATCACAGGCTTCCAGTTAAAATAATTAATTTATAATATAAATATGATTATAGCTGTAACAGGAGCAACTGGCTCAATCGGAAAAGAATTGGTACCATTTTTAGAAAAACTTGGGCATACAGTAGTCAAAATTTCTTCTTCAGTTAAAAACAATGAGGAGTATTTTTATTCATATGATGATTATACAAATGGAAGAATTAAATTTGATGTAGATATATTAATTCATTTAGCTTCTTATAACTCTTCGCTAGCAGAAGAAAACTATAATAATGAAATTAAGTTGTCCGATGATATTGTCAGTGGACTTAGTTCAATTAGTTGCAAAAGACTCATTTTTTTTAGCACAGGAAAAGTTTATGGCGATAATAGTTTTTTGTTTCAAGAATTCGATGAATTCTCTGCTTTAAATCCATCTTGCCATTATTCTAAAGCTAAAAAAGAATGTGAAGAACTTATTTTGCAAAGATCGCATAACCTTGAATTTAATTCAATTATTTTTCGTTTAGCCCCTGTTCTCAATAAATCAACCTCCTCTAGCTTAGGCAAACTGATGAAGGTAGCTGGATTAGGCATACCTTTACCATCTTTGTCGACTGGAGAAAACAATCAACGAAGCTTTATAACATTTAGTAACCTTTTGACAGTTATGGAGCAGGTTATCAAGGATGCTGATAGCGCTTTTATCAATGAGATTTATAACTTATGTGATGATGATTACATTTCTTTAAATGATTTATTCAGATTAAATAAGAAATCACTTGTTATAAAGATTCCAAAAAGAGTATCTGATCAACTGTTAAAAAACTCCTACTTAAAAAATATTTTATTAAGACTGTATGGTAATTTTGTTCTCAAAAATGGAAAACTTAAAAGGGATATGGGTGTTAAACTCAACTCTACGAAGGATCATTATCTATAATATATAAATGAACATTATTGGATCAAAATTAAATCAGCTCAATCGCAAAACAAAACTTATTATTGTATTGCTGAATGATTTCTTTTTTGCACTGGTTTGCTGGGTAGTTTTTGGACCTCCTATGGCCACCGTGTATATACAACAAGCCTCAACAGGAATCTTAGAAATTTTGCTTAGCGAATGGAAGTCAATTTTTTTTCCAGCAGCACTTTCTATATCTTATTTATATTTTTTTGGATTTTATAAATCCCTGATTAAATTTTTTGATTCCAAAGATTCTATTCTGCTTTCCTTAAGCGGTTCCTTGGTTTTTGGTTTTTCTTGGTCCTTAATGTTTATATACAAATTTGAAGTAATTTCCACCTCTCTTTTATCAATTGCAATATTACAAGGCTTGATCTTGTCAGCTGTATTTTATGCTTTTCTTAATGTGTCTAGAGACGCAGCAAAATATCTCTTATATCCCTACAACACTAATGCTGATGCTAAAAATGTAGTTATTTATGGAGCTGGAGCTTCTGGCAATGAATTGTTCCAGTCTATTCTTTTAGATCCCTCAAAGAGGTTACTTGCTTTTTTTGATGATTCGAAGAATTTAAGAAATCGTCAAATTAATAATATTCCTATCTTAGGTTCCTTTAATGAGTTAATAGCTTTAAAAGATAAGTATGGTGATTTAGAAATTTTATTAGCTATACCAAGTATCCAAACAGAAAAACGTCGTAAGATTATATCAAAATTAGAGCAAATCAAAGTTGCTGTAAGGACCGTTCCCTCTTTTCATGAACTAATCTCTGATCAAAAGAAAATGACAGACATTCAAAATTTATCTTTAGATGATCTGTTGCCAAGAGCTCGGGTCGCAAAAGATTTAATTGAAAATGCACAGGAGAAAGTTCTTTTGATTTCTGGTGCAGGAGGATCTATTGGATCAGAGATAGTTAGACAGCTCTTAGATAATAATCCAAAATCAGTGATTTTATTTGATATATCTGAATTTAACTTATTTAAAGTTGAGCGAGAATGCCAAGCTATCAAGGCATCAAAGGGAATGTTAACTGAAATTATCCCTGTACTTGGGGATATCAGAGATGCATCAAACTTAGATTTTATTTTTAAAAAATACAAAATTAATAGTGTTTTTCATGCAGCTGCATATAAGCATGTCCCTTTGGTTGAAGATATTAATAATATTATCAAAGCCTGCGAAAATAATATTATTGGTACTTTCAATTTAGCTTCTGCATCGATCAATCATAAGGTGGAAGCTTTTGTGATGATTTCCACTGATAAAGCTGTAAGGCCCTCTAACGTAATGGGTGCTTCTAAACGAATGGCAGAAATGGTGATTCAATCGCTTAACACCAAGTCATCGTCCACAAAATTTTCAATGGTTCGTTTTGGAAATGTAATTAATTCATCGGGATCAGTCATTCCGTTATTCTTGGATCAGATATCTAAAGATGGCCCTGTAACAGTCACGGACAAAGAAGTGA
>Ga0209035_10001003_pt1 | contig 11396 bp, 8 predicted proteins | sample MarorgKNORR_S2LV_6_FD_188220 | JGI IMG/M metagenome (GOLD analysis project Ga0209035, IMG submission 188220) | Marine microbial communities from the Southern Atlantic Ocean, analyzing organic carbon cycling - AAIW_A/KNORR_S2/LV (SPAdes) (version 2) | ecosystem: Environmental > Aquatic > Marine >...
TATTGATGAAGCAGAGTTGAACCTTACCATTGCCCCAGAAGATACTATTATTTTGGATCAGGCTTTTTCAATAACTATTAATGACTCTGCGGATGTAGGAATATGTATTTTTAACATTGCAATTCAACAAGGAGGTCAAAACCTAAACTCTTTTGAGCTATCCATTAATATTGGTAAAACACCAATATTAATTGTTGATGATGATGGTGGAGGATCAACTGATAAGTTTTATACTACCATATTGGACAGCATGTATGTTCCTTATTCCTTATGGGATAGAATGAATGGCCCTCTATCTTATGAAATGGTACAAAACAGTCCAATTTTAATTTGGTTCACTGAATGGTCATTCCCAACCCTAGATTTTGAAGACCGTGAAGTTATTATGGAATATCTTGATAATGGCGGAAACTTATACTTGTCTGGTCAGGATTTGGGCTGGGAGTTAAATGAATATCCAGGAGATTCATCTCAAACCGCATTTTTCTATAATTATTTACATGCGGATTGGGGTGGAGATGATGCAGGCGTTTCATCAGCGCAGGGTGTGCCAGGAAATCCTATATCTGATGGAATGAGTTTTGATATATATCAACCTGGATATGACTTAGGTAGTCAGTACCCAGATTATTTTTCCCCTCATGATGATGCTGATTTGATATTCACATATAGCAATGAATTAAATATGGGTTTGAGTTATAAGGGTGATTATAGATTGGTATATACAGGAACAGGGCTTGAGACTTTTGGAAGTAATTCCAGTTCTACGGCTCCAAATGATGTGAATGAAACCCAAACCGTATTTTTGAAAAGAACTCTTAATTATTTAAATTTTATTAATCATACACCATTAGCTGATAGTGAAGATTCCACTTCAAGTATTTACTTCCATGCACGTATTTTTAATAATGGAGTTGACTACAACGGGCCTTTTTTATATTATAGATTCAATGGCGGTGAATACAATACGGTGGAAATGAATGATACATTAGATGGTTTCTATTATAGTGTACCTGCCCCAAATGAATCTGCTATAGTTGAGTATTATTTTTCTGTAAACAACAGCTATTATAATTGGACAAATCCAATCAATGCGGATGAGGTTTTTCAGTTTAGTATAGGTAGAGATATGATAGTTCCTGATGTTAATGATCTAGTAAGATTACCCAATCTTATTGATCGGTCAGGGTCTGCAAATGTTTCTGTATTAGCAAGTGATAATATTGGGGTTGATAGCGTTTCTTTATACTGGTATTATTCGTTCAATCCAGATGTAAAATATAACACTTTAATGAGCTTAGTTGGTTATTCTTGGCAAGGGAATATTGAATGGCAGGATCTTTCTGGGAATGATAAAGTACATTATTTTGCTGCTGCTAAAGATAGCTCATCGAATGCCAATATTGGATACTCAGATACGTTAAGTTTTCAAATCATTAATAAAACAATCCTTACTCAATGGGATGATGAAATTGTTGGACAGTGGGATACCGGGCAGAATTGGGGTTTATTTTATGTGAACGCTGCTGTCAAATATGGAATGAATGATTCCCCAAGTATGAATTATGAAAATAACAAATCGGATTATCTTACCCTGTTGGAGCCATTTGATTTATCGGATTATAATTCTGCGTATTTGCAATTCTGGACAGGTAGTTTTTTGAGGGAAAACGATATTGGAACAATACAAATTTCTGACAATGGAAGCATTTGGGAATCTATGTATTCTATATCAGGAATTAATTTTGTCGACACTGTAAAAATAGATGTTACAGAATTTATTGATTCCGGCGTGTATCTAAGATTCCATATTTCAACAGATGCTTCTGGTGTTGCGAGCGGATGGTATGTTGATGATATTCATCTATTAGTAGATACTAGCTTAGTTATTTTATCAAATAATGATGAAAAAAATATTCCAATCAATTTCCATTTATCGCAGAATTATCCTAACCCATTTAACCCGATAACAACAATTAATTTTTCCGTACCTAAAAATCAAATGATAAAAATAGAAGTATTTGATTTGCAAGGAAGATTAATTAATACAGTTTATGAAGGGATTACTCAACCTGGACAACATACAGTCCGTTGGGATGCAAATGATTATAATCACAATTCTATTCCTAGTGGTGTATATTTTTATCGTTTAACTTCGGAAAATTATTTTAAAACTAGGAAAATGCTGTATTTAAAATAAAATTACATAAGGAGGACAAATAAGTTTGGATAACTCAGGTTTAGATAAGGCAATTGATATATTATATGCCAATAAAGATAATTGGGCAAATCTTTCATTAGCTAAAAAAATACCATTATTTCAATCTCTAACTAGTAAAACAATTGAAGTAGCAAAAGATTGGGCAGATGCATCCGTTCAAGCAAAATCTATACCTAAAGATTCACCATTGTCTGGAGAAGAATGGACATCAGGCCCATGGGCTCTTATCTATGGCATAGAAAGCATGGTAGAGACTTTAAAAGCTTTAGATAAAGGTAAAAATCCCCCCATTGGAAAAATTAGATCACGATCAGATGGGCAATTAGTTGCCAATATTTTCCCTTATAATATTTATCATCATTTATTATTAAGTGGAATTAGAGCCGAAGTGTGGATGCAAAAGGATGTAAATGAAGACAATTTCAATGAACATATTGCACAAGTCTATAGAACAGATTCTCAAAATGGCCATATTTCATTAGTCCTTGGCGCAGGGAATGTATCATCTATACCGCCATTAGATGTGTTAGACAGACTATTTGCACATAAGTCTGTTTCTTTATTAAAAGTGCACCCTGTAAACGATTACTTAAAAGATATTTTCGCAAAGATTTTTGAAGATTTTATTTCTGAAGGTTATGTTCAAATTGTATCTGGCGGATCAGATGTGGGTAAGTATTTGTGTAATAATCAACAAATAGATCACATACATATTACAGGTGGAGCTAAGACATATGATTCGATTGTATTCGGATCTGGGGAAGAAGGTGCTGAGAGAAAAAAACGTGGAGAAACGCAAATAAACAAATCAATCACAGCAGAACTCGGATGCGTAACACCAATTATTGTAGTTCCGGGCCCTTGGTCGAAAGCAGATATTAAATACCAAGCGGAAAATATTGCCACTCAAAAGCTTCATAATGCAAGTTTTAATTGTATTGCAGGTCAAGTGTTAGTAATGCCTGAAAATTGGAGTTCATCAAAAGATTTGCTTGCAGAAGTAAAATCTACAATTTCAACTACTAAATTAAGAGAACCATATTATCCAGGAGCAAAAGATAGGTATGAAAGTATCAAACATGAGTATGAGAATTGTGACCAAATCGATGAAAATGGAAAACTCTCTAGATTATTAATTACCGATATAGATCACAATAGTAATAATGAATATTTATTTAATAATGAAGTATTTGTGGGGGCTCTTGCGCAAACATATTTGCCAGGAGAAAACCCAAAAGATTATTTACTTAACACTATAAAGTTCTGTAATGAAAAATTGTGGGGGACGCTAGGAGCAAATATTATTATTCATCCAAAAACAATCAGAGAATTAGGCCCAGATCTGGAAAATATTATCGCAGAACTTAAATATGGTTCAATCGGAGTAAATACCTGGTGTGCAATGGCTTTTCTAACTGCTGAATGTACATGGGGCGCTTATCCAGGGCATACCATTAATGATATTCAAAGCGGAAATGGTGTAGTTCATAATACGCGCTTATTTGACAGCCCTGAAAAGACAGTTGTATATGCTCCATTCTCTCCATTCCCTAGAAACCTATTAAAAGGTGAGTTGCATATGTTTCCAAAACCGCCATGGTTCGTAACTAATAAGCAAGCACATAATGTTGCTCGAAGGTTCACGTATTTCCAAGCAAAGCCAGGGCCTCTTCATTTACCAGGATTATTTTTTGATGCACTTCGCGGGTAGTCTTACTTAGATATTTAGCAATGTTCATATATCTTGTATTATTATAATTAAGAACTTTTATAAAGCGATTTTATCCAAGCTACATCATCCTGTGATAACATTTCACCCAACGTTGAAGCTGTATTTACTTGTTCAATATTCCGTTGACCGAGTAACGCACATCCGGATGGAGAATCAAATAATAGTGAATCAATTATTCCTTTCATAACAGGGTGAGGATGGTCAGAAAATTTTTCTTCTAATAGTAATTTATTTTTCTGCATTTTTTTGATGATTGCATCATCATCAAAGCCACTTACTCGAGAACGAAAATCCCCATCTCCAAATTTTACAGGTTCAATATATTTTCCAGTTAACAATCCATGCTTAATTGGCGAAAAAAAACAAACACCAGCATTATTTTTATCTATCCAATCTTTTAATCCAGACGAAATATAAGTATCATCCATAACATTACGATATGGCTGCACAACTTCAGGATTAAAACTATCTATATATTTCATTATCTTATATAAGTCCCAATCAGATAGTCCAAGAAACCTAGTCTTTCCTTCTTCTTGAAAACGCCGGACTACATCAACAGCATCATCAAAATATTCACCATTCTTTCCAAAATTACAGTGATGTAAATATAAAAGTTCTACACAGTCAGTCTGTAAGTTGATTAATGATTTCTCCATTTGCTTCCGCATATGCGTTGGATGATAATAATGTTCATAACTACCCATATCCCAGCCAACTTTTGTGGCTAAAAAAATTTCATTTCTAGGAACATCATTCCAAAGAGAGCCAATAATTTTTTCTGATCTACCATTACCATATACATCAGCAGTGTCCCAATGATCAATTCCTACTTTGTAACAATGTTTAAGTGCGTTTATTGAATCTTTATCTTCTTGTCCTTCCCAGCCCACCGGTATATTACCCTGCTTATTTGCCCCACCATAGGACCATGTTCCAAGGCTAATTGTTGATACTTCTTGTCCAGTTTTTCCTAATAAAATTTTTCTCATAATTATTTTCCTTGATTATATTAATGATGATAAAATTATATCTAAGTTATATAATAAAGTTCTTTTTATTATATTGATATAATTGTGAGTTAGTAATAACAATTTCATAACTTTGTAAAAATCAAATTTTGTTAACTATAATTGATATTGGACATAAAAATTTTAATCTTGATAAAGCCATGGCTGTATTAGGGTCTGAAGTCAGCAGTCTTATTTTCCAGGGAGAATCGAGAGCTATTAAAATAATTCATGGACATGGCTCTGGAGCATTAAAATATGCTGTAAGAGAATGGTGTATTGAACAAAAAGGTCGCTTTAAGGCTGTAATTTTTGGTGAGAATTATGATATGTTTGATAAAGACTCTATGGACATGAGGTCTGACTGTGGATTACCTGATGATAAAGATTTTGGTCGAAGAAATAGTGCAATTACTTATATTTGGTTAAGATAAATCTATATTTATTAAGAGGTAAATAAATTCTTGCTTATAGATAATGAAAAATATGATTACTTATTTAGTAATCACAGACCGCAGACGATTGAAGGTATATACATCTTTGGGAAGGATGACAAATATCTTATTGATCAAAATTATTCTTTAATATCGGATGTTGAGAATCAGATTTGGTCAGATTTGTATATTAAACTAGAACTACTTTTAGATCAATATGCATCAAAAGAATATTTATCGGGTATACAATCTTTACCAATACCGCGTAAATGTTTCCCGGATTTTAGTGCTATTTCTCCAATCGTTGAAGATTCAACTGGATGGACTTTATTACCAGTAGCAGGTTTCTTAGATGAAGAATTATTTTTTGAAGTAAATGCACAGCGTAAATTTCCTGTTACAGACATAATAAGGAAATCCCCTAGATTTGATAAAAAATATCAGGAACGAAATATTCAAAATGACGCAGGATATACTCCTGAACCCGATATTTTTCATGATATACAAGCACATACACCGTTTTTAGTAGATAATAAATTTGCAGAGTTTTTAGCAGATGTGGGCAAACTTGGACATGAAATAATTATTGATAAGAGAAAACTTGGGTCTGAATTAGTTGCGCATAATTTAAAACGATTACAGAATTTTGCATGGTGGACATATGAATTTGGTTTAATCAAAAACAATAGAGAGACTGATAGTATTCGCAAAAAAAATAATGATATAGATTATGAAATCTATGGAGCAGGAATTATATCATCATATGATGAGGTAACAAATGTTATCAATTGCTCAAAAGGAGAATCAAAAAGATCAAAGATATTTCCATTTGACATAGAAGAGGCAGTTTTGACTCGATATGATTATAGTGATATCCAAGATAGATACTATGTAATTGATTCTATGGATGATTTATATGAAGCATATTATAAAAACAAAAGCTTATTTTTTTATGAAGGATAAATTGATTTTTTCAAATATGCCTTTTTTATTTCTAAGTGTATTCTTCTTTCTTATAATATTAGATAGCTGCGCGCCATCTAAGCCAAGCTTGAAAAAATTATCTATCACGGAGCCAGAAAAAGTTGTATCAAAACAAGATTCTTTGCTTGCGTTAAGTAAAGAAAGGCGCCCAGAGTTTGTATTAATTTTGTCCACGGCTCATATAAATATTGCGAGAAAAGCAGAAAGTTCTGGTAATAGAGAGACAGCAATAAAAGAGTATAAAAAGGTATTGGCTATTGACCCTATGAATAAAACGGCACGCTATGAGCTATTAATGCTTGAAGGATTATCATTGTACAAAAAAGGAAGCAAATCGTCCTTGTGGGATGCAATAGAATTTTTTTCAAAAGCATCTATGGTTGACCAAGAAGATGGTCTCGCAAGTTATTGGATAGCTAAATCTTATGAGAAAAAAGATAACAAAGATTATGATTTAATTATTGAAGCCTATGAAGACTCATTAAGCAAAACATTGCCTGAGAGATTACGACAAGAGGCAGAAGCTTCTAAAGATGCTGCATATAGCAAGAAAAAGACCTTTGATAATTTTTGGAAATAATTAATTATATTGATGTTTCGATTCTCATTTATCTGTTTTTTATTAATTATACAAAATATTTTTTTAATTATTTTATTAACATCTTCTATTGATAGCATGAGTATACTGTAATATATTTACCTTCGGTGGGAATCAATTATTGGGAAGAAAAAAGCATGATTAAGACATAACTATATTATAATTGCTTTTATTAATTAAAACCGAGGAATATTGGCATGACAATCCGCAGACCAAAAAATAGCATTCTTCTAGCTGTATCTTATCTCTTAATATTTGGCTTTGTACAAGCAAAAGACTATGGTGTTTCCGGACAAGTATTTGACAGCAATGGAGATAAAGCTGGAAAAGTAACCGTTTTATTATTAGATAATAGCGAGCTTGAAGTGCAAAGCACTAAAGCAAAAGGAAATGGGAAATTCAAATTTAAAAAAGTTCTATCTGGCAAGTATTTTATCCGGGTAGATGGAGGGGAGCTTGGAAAAGCAAATGTCCCTGTTACCGTTAGTGAAGATGATATAAAAGATCTACAGGTTTCGTTGCAGCAAACTGCGCCAGCTAATGTAGTTAAAGAAGAAGCTCCAGCTGCTACTCAAGTAAAAAAACAAAGCGTTGCTGCAGTTGCACCCCCAATTAATGATGGCTCTTTGGTTCCTGAATCTGCCGCAGAGGATGAACGTGGAGATGCTGGGTCCACCTATATTATGAATGAACTTAGTTTTGAAATAAAAAAACTATCTGCTGAGGTTAAGCATCTTAGTTCCGAGTTAGAAAACTTAAAATCATTGAGTAAAATGTGGGTAAACCCTCTAGCAATTTATTCAAAAGAGATTATTATGAAAAATGGTAGCACAATTTTTGGTAAGATTGTGTATCAAGATGAATCAGAGCTTAAAGTGGAAACTCTAGTAGGCTATCTTATTATTAAGCGTGATAATATTGTTCGGGTGATAGATAATGTGATAACAGAAGACACCCAAGAATATGTTCCTGAACAAGTTCGGGATAGTTATTCCCCACCACCCATGCCTCGCTTGTCTGAACCAAAATATACATCTGCTGACCCATTAAATAGGAGCGCAGGTAGAAAATATGCAGCCAACTGTGTTTTAGTTGGGAACATAACAGAAAAAAAAGATAATCAAGGAAATACAATTTTCACCGGAGAAGTGAAAAACATTGGAGGTCGACGTGCAGATTTTGTAAAGATGGATTTTGTTTTCCGTAAAAACTGGAGTGGTGAAACAAAAACCCTCACTACTTTTGCCAGAGGCACATATCATACATTTGATTCAGGAATTACTACAGATGCTACGCTTCTTCCTGGCGCTGTAGGCGCTTTTGAGTTATATGTTCCGCATGCATTTGGATCATTTATAGGGTACTCATATGTTATAGATTGGGAGGAATACGAATAAAAGTGATTTATTTTCGCAGATTAATTATTCTTCTATTTTTATTTAATACTATTTCTGCACAATCAAATGCTACGATATCAGAAGTATTTTTTCTTGATTTGGGGATAGTTATTGAACCTTCTACAGGAGATGAAGAATATAATAGATTAGTTGAGTCCCCAAGTGAAGAAATTAATTTTCAGGTAAAAAAAGCTAAAAGTGGATCAATTTATATGGCTGCATCCTCAGAAATGTTAGCCAGTCTGGAGCGAATCAATAATCGAATTGCAAAATTAGAAAATTCATTCCAGGAAAAATTGTTTGATTTACAACAAGAAAATCAATTGTTAAAGAATATGATCTCTGATATTAATAAAAGACCAAATATGGTAGATGAAGTGGAAATGGATCCTGATATTAAGCCAACAGTCCATTTAATAGAACCGCAAAACGATCAAGTGAAATCTACCGTAGCTATTCAATCAAAAAATGAGAAACAATCTAAAAAATTAATTGAAGAATTTAACAGCAAGGACTATATGGCAGGAGTCTTTGCTTATCAACAGGATAATTTTCAATTAGCAATAAAATATTTTGCAAATTTACATTTAATAAATGCTGATAAAAATATATCGGATAATATTATCTATTGGATGGCTGATTCTTATCATCATCTTGGTGATATAGATAATGCAATGGTCTATCTAGATATGGTGATTGAAAATAATAATTCTGACCACATTGATGATGCGTTGATTAAAAAAGGGTTATTATATCGAAAAAGAGGAGAGTTAGATAAATCATTATTTGTTTTAAATAAATTAGTAAATAATTATCCAAAAAGTGAGTATGCTAAGCTTGCACGCATGGAAATTAAGCGCGCGGAAATATATCAATGATTAGGGCGCTATTATTATCTACCACCGTTCTATTTAGTCTATTTAATACAGTCTTTGCAGCTACCCGTGTAGCATATACACGACCAGGTGTTATGATGAAAATACCCTTTAGCACAGTCGGTAGATCTCCATATTTATTCAGAACAGGGTTTGGAACAGAGTTCCACAACCTTAGCCCTTTTAATAGTACTGCAGGAATTTTCTTTGATATGGAAGTTGGAAAAAACTTTTCAGTTGGTTTTTCTTCTGTGCAAACTGCTGATACAACTAATCTAGCCAATCTAGATGTATCTACATATGCCCCCCCTGTTGAATTTGGTTTTCATTTACAGCAAAGAGTTTATACTTACAATGACATAAGCGTATCTATTGGATTACAAGATATAGTATTTAAAAATTCTGAAAGTGAAAGCGGTTTAAGCTTATCGCCTAAACAGTTATCGTTTTTTGCTGTTGTTAGTAGCGCAAAATCTTTGGGATCATATAATTTACAAACTTTTTTAGGTTTTGGTACTGGGGGCTTTGGTGCACAAGATTCGCTTCCAGCTACTGATTCTACAGGTACTCCTGCGGGAGTATTTGCAGGGTTTCATTTAAACACTCCATTTTTTAATAAATGGGGTGGCTTGGATTTTGTGGGTGAATTTGATGGTATAGGAATCAATGTGGGACTCCGCATCCCCCTTACCTCGGATTATCGCCTAAACATTGGGTTCACCCACATAGATAAACTGCCAAGCTGGAAGCTTCGTTATTGGCCTGGTCATCCAGCATTAACCATTGGATTTGATATGGCTGTTCCAAGAAGAGCTAGACGTGTACTTGGAGACATATCTGGGCCTATGCCTCTATTATCAGAAGGGGTTGTGCCAGTTTTTGATGATGAATTCTCTAATCAATTCGATTCTACTTTAGCAATGGCAAGTTTTGTGGTTAGTTCTCTTCGCGATTCTGTAGTAATGGTAAATAATGAAATGAGAAATTTAATGGTAAGGTTATCTGCAATGGAGCAGCGCTCCAATTTTCTTGAAGATTCTCTTGTTTCATTAAAACTATCAAGTAATGTTGGTGAAAAAAATATGAATGAAGCCATGAGACATCTTTCCAGATCGCTTAGATATTTTTATGGGGGTGATTATCGAGCGTCATTACAAGAAGTTGAAACAGCGTTAGATTTAAATCCAAACCTTGCTCTTGCGTATGCTAGGCGAGGGTCAATATACTATAAACTTGGAGACGTGCAGAGGGCAACAATTAATTGGAATCTTGCTTTAAGGATGGATCCTGAATATGATGATGTTCGTAATATTTTAAAAGCGCTACATGAGAATAGATTAAAAACAACAAGTTTTGTAAGGGAGTAAATCAGTATGGATATTGCAACCCTAATAGGTATTGTTTTAGGACTTGGAGCTATTGCCGGTAGTATATTTTTAGCTGCAGCTGAAGCTGGTGCTAGTACTGGAGGCTTTATCTCTGGTCCAAGTTTTGCAATTGTATTTGGAGGGATGATTGCCTCTATATCTGTAGCCTTCCCTCTTTCTGATGTATTAAAATTAGGTGCAGCAATGGGTGCAGTATTAAAGGGCGGCGAGGTAAAACTAGGAGAACTTGTTGATGAGGCTGTTGAAGCCGCAGATGTTGGTAGAAAAGGCGCAGCAGATTTGGAAAAACACGTTGATTCAATTAAGAATTTTTTCTTCCGTGATGGAGTGCAAATGGTAGTTGATGGATATTCATTAGATGAATTGACAGAAATATTAGAAACTAGAATTGAATATCGGGAAATACGTGAAAAAACACAGGCATCCCTTTTTAAATCTATGGGAGTAATGTCACCAGCGTGGGGTATGGTAGGTACATTAATTGGATTGGTTATTATGTTATCAGGTTTTGGCGGCGAAGGTGGCGCGGATTCTTTGGGCCCCGGTATGTCAGCAGCATTAATAACTACATTTTATGGTGCTGTTTTTGCTAACCTATTTTTCTTACCAATGGCTGATAAAATAAATGTTAGAATTTCAACGAATACTACCCTTCAGTCTTTGCTGGTGGAGGCATCTCGGTTGATACATCAGAAAAAACACCCACTAATTGTTAGGGAAAAACTCAATTCATTCATACCACCTGCAGAATGGAAGA
>Ga0209035_10001004_pt1 | contig 11395 bp, 6 predicted proteins | sample MarorgKNORR_S2LV_6_FD_188220 | JGI IMG/M metagenome (GOLD analysis project Ga0209035, IMG submission 188220) | Marine microbial communities from the Southern Atlantic Ocean, analyzing organic carbon cycling - AAIW_A/KNORR_S2/LV (SPAdes) (version 2) | ecosystem: Environmental > Aquatic > Marine >...
GATACTGATGCTGATACTGATGCTGATGATGATAAATATGCCATGCTGATGGCCGGTCTGACGATTTTCGTCATTTCGATTTTTGTAGGCGTTGAAGTCATCACTAAAGTTCCACAGAAATTACATACTCCGTTGATGTCCGGCTCCAACGCCATTAGTGGAATTACTATTGTGGGGGCGATTCTTGTATCGGCTGAATGTGCGGCACAGGATAATGGGCTGGCTGTCGTTCTCGTGGGCATTGCGATAGCTTTGGCCATGATTAATGTAGTTGGCGGTTTTGGAGTTACGCATCGCATGTTGAGCATGTTTACGAAACGCAAAAAAGCGCCATCAACTTGATGGGGCAACACGTTAGTTGGAAATAGCAGACGACTTTACGATTTTTTTAAGGCTGAATCACTGTGGATTCGAAAGTAATATACGACGTATTTTATCTATTAGCGGCGATCCTGTTTATTCTCGGGGTTAAGTTAATGGCGCATCCGCGGACAGCGCGTCGCGGGAACATGTTTGGCATTCTTGGAATGACGATCGCTATCGTTGTTTCGATATTGTATGTCAATCAACAATTAGAATCCATGAAGATATTTACGTTGTTTGTGATTGGATTATGTTGTCTGCTTGGAATATTATTTGGCGGAATTTTGGCGACACGCGTCAAGATGACCGAAATGCCACAGCTGGTTGCAGTCTTTAACGGCATCGGTGGTTTAGCTTCCGTATTGGTTGCTGGTGCAGCGTTGGTTGTTGCCATCAATTTTTCCGCTGATGAAAAACTCGCGTCTGGGTTATCGGGTTTTATTGGCTCGATTACTTTTATAGGGAGTGCGGTAGCAGCTGGAAAACTTCAGGAATTAAAGTTCTTTAAAAAGGATTTCCCACTACCAACGTTCGCACGCCATCTTATTAACCTGGCATTAGTATTGAGTTGTGGCTGGGCTGGCTATGCACTGTTAAATGCTTCTCCTGACCAAGCGGTTCTGCTGTATGTTGTCATCTGTAGTTTTGGCTTTATCTTGGGCTACACATTGACCGCTCCCATTGGGGGCGCGGACATGCCGGTCGTAATTGCATTGTTAAACTCGTATTCAGGGTTAGCGGCATCGGCAACAGGATTTGTCATCGGCAGTAATATCTTAATTATTGCTGGGTCGTTGGTCGGAGCCTCGGGTATTATTTTAACGAGCTTGATGTGCGTGGCGATGAATCGAAGTCTGCTGAGTGTATTATTCGGTGGTGGTAAAGCGAGTGTCGATGTCGACGCGGACGAAGTCTATGCAACGGTTAAACGTACTACGGCTGATGATGTCGCGATGATGGCCGATATGTCCGAGCGAGTGGTGATTGTGCCGGGATATGGTATGGCCGTCGCACAAGCCCAGAACGCCGTGAGTGATATGGCGGAAATTCTTGAGAAACGAGGAGTGACTGTCGAATACGCGATTCATCCAGTGGCTGGTCGGATGCCAGGCCATATGAATGTATTACTGGCCGAAGCGGATGTAGACTACGAACAACTTAAAGAACTCGAAGAAATCAATCCAACATTCGATACGGTTGATTTGGCCATTGTGCTAGGAGCCAACGATGTTGTAAATCCTGAAGCTCGAAAAGAGGGGACCGTGATTTCTGGTATGCCGATTCTCGATGTTGATAAAGCTCAACAAGTGGTCATTATCAAACGTAGTTTGGGCCCCGGCTATGCGGGTATTCCCAATCCCTTGTTTGCTCAAGACAATGCTACGATGTTATTCGGTGATGGTCGCGAAGCGATTCAAGAAATCATTGCGGCACTAGAAGATCTATAGTAAATGTTTGGTTTGGCGAAATCGCTCAGTGAAGCCACAGACGTTGAATGTCCTAATTGTGAATGTCATCACATGCGTGGTGGTGACAGCTCTCGATTACTAATCATTGAGTGGGCGGCTCATGTATTTGCTTAGCGATACCCAAGTTGACAACTATGTGAACCGGTGGCGACGAATTTTTCTCATCGGCTTATTCGTGCTGGTACTTCCTTTTCTTTTACCACACGGATGGGGCATCGGTTTGTTTACCGGAATTATGCTGATGTCGCTCGGAATCTATGCCGTTTTATTTCGTAATTGGCGTTCCGAGCGTGGGCTTTGGATGTTGGCAGTACTACTTGTGCTGGGACTCGGTCCTTGCTGGATATTCTTTGAATACTTGAGTTTTCGAAGTTTGTTCCTTAAGAAAGCAAATGGCGGGGCGATGGTCTTTGGCTGGGGGGAAATTCGATTTGTTATTGATTCATCCACCGCTCTCGCTATTTTTTCCCTTATTGTAAAATTCTCGGCATCCGTGGGGATTAAAAACTGGCGTTGGACACGTCAGTCCTGAACAGACGGTTGCCGTCGCTGACATTGCAAAAACACTGAATTCGAAGCCACAAAATTATATTACTTGCGGTAGCGTTGCTGGTATTTATTCCACAGTCGTTTATGGCGATCTGACATATCGACGCGTCGGCCTTGAACGTAAGCTTGCTCAACTTGCGTAGCAATCTCAAGGATGTTTCCATCGGTTATTACGAGCGTGGCATCTTTGCCAATATCGAGTGATCCGACACGGTCCGCGACGCCCAGAATCTGAGCTGGATAAAGTGTAACGGCTTTGAGTGCTTCGTTTTTATCCAAACCATACGCAGCCGCTGTGCCAGCATGATAAGGCAGATTGCGTGACATGGACGCACCAAAACGGCCATCGGAAGAAATGCAGAATTGGACACCGAGGCGACTTAGCATCGCTGGAATTTCATAAGGTAAGTCGTAGAAATCATCACTACGTCTCGGGCTACGATATACGCCACCGAGGATTACAGGTACGTCGTGTTTTTTCAAGAGATCCGCACAGTATATAGCGTCATACCCGCCATTGATAATGAGTTTCACCTTTTGGCGAACGGCAAACGCGACAGCGGATTGAATTTGATTAGCGTTATCGGCGTTGACAATGATCGGCACATCGCCGGCGAGTACCGCTCGCATCGATTCCCACTTCATGTCGACCAGAGTGTCAGGATTACTTTGTCGAGCCTTATCGTACAGCCGAGCGGTTGCGAATTGTTCTTCTAGCTTTGCCAACGCTTTTTCTCGAGAGGCAATTTGATCTTTGGCCGAACTAGTAACCCACCAATCGCTAACAACTGCCATTAATGGCCACTTGATGTGCAAGCCCGCAGCAGAGCGTATGGTCAAATCTTCGTAGGTCCAGCCATCGAGTTGCAGTATGGCCGAGCGACCGGATACGGTGCCTCCTGAAGGAGCAGCAAGGCAAAGTAAGACACCATTACTACGAGTTGTCGGAATGATCTCGCTGTCCGGGTTTACCGCAACTTCCGCCCGTACATTTGGGTTAAAAGTGCCCGTTTCATTTTCATCCCCAGAAGCCCGCACAGCATTGATCTCGACCAATCCCATATTGGTATATGCATCCAGCATGCCGGGAAAAACATGCTTTCCCTTGATGGCGATGACTTCGCAATTCTGCGGCAGGTCGAAATCGGTACCGACAGCCGTTATTTTGCCATTGTCAAACAGCAAGGTAGCATTGGTCAGAGTTTTACCACTGACGGTATGGATCGTACCACCAACTAAAGCGATGGGGTGAGTTTGTTTGGCCCCTGGTACTTCAGGTGATGCGAGCAGATTTGCTGTGATTGCGATAAGGGCGATACTCGTGAGTATTCGAATAAGCATTATGTTCATTTCAGTTGTGGTTTGGAAATGTGTTTGTGTAGACAGTGTTGTTCGTTTTGTTCTAAGTGTTACTTGTCATTTTTATCTTGCTGTTGACGTTGCTCTTCGTTGATCATTTGCATCAACTGTTGTAAGCGTCCTTGTTGGATTTGAGCACCATGGTTGCAGCGCCCGTCCGCATGGCTATGACCGGCACAAAACAAATCTTCGCGGGGCCATAAATCGATATCACTTTTGTTGGTTTCAGTGGGTCCCAGCATGGCTTCGCCAGAGGCAAGTATTTTTTGGATCAGCGTGGATCGCCGGTCGAGTAAGGTAGTTCGCTGGGCAATATCAGTGGCACGGTCAAAATATTTCATGCCATCTATCCATGTTTGTTCGCAACGGCTAAATATCGATAGCGGTGGACCGCTCCAGATTACAAAGTCGGCTTGCTTGCCCGCTTCAAGCGACCCCACATATTGTGAGATACGCAATTGTTTGGCGGGATTTAGAGTAACGAATTTGAGTGCTTCCGTTGGTGCCACGCCACCGTACTTCACGGCTTTTGCTGCTTCATGATTGAGGTGGCGTCCGAGCTCGCTATCGTCTGAATTAAAGGAGACGACGACACCTGCGTTGTGCATGATTGCCCCGTTATAGGGAATCGCGTCGTAGACTTCGAATTTATAAGCCCACCAGTCGGCGAAAGATGACCCCATAGCACCATGTTGTGCCATTTCCTCAGCCACTTTGTATCCTTCTAAGATGTGCTGAAAGGTACCGATTTGAATGTTGAAATGCTCTAGAGTACGCATGAGCGTAAGAATTTCGTCTTGTCGATAACTGTGGCAATGAATCCAACGCTCCCCATCGAGTATTTCTTGTAGTGCTTCGAGTTCTAAATCAACTCGTGGCGGTAATCCCCGATGTGTCTTGTTCCACTGCAGGTGATCTTTTTTATATTGCCTAGCCCGCACAAATGCATCCTGCATGATTTGTTCAACACCCATGCGAGTTTGAGGATAGCGTGTTGTGTATTCATCTCCCCAGTTGCTTTGCTTGACGTTTTCGCCCAAGGCAAATTTGATGCCTTGTGGGGCTGCGGCAAATTTCATCTGTTCCCCGAGTGAACCCCACCGTAACTTGATCACTTGGTTCTGCCCGCCAATTGGATTTGCCGAGCCATGTAAAATATTGGCCATCGTGACACCACCGGCGAGTTGGCGATAGATTGTCATATCATGTGAATCAACGAAGTCGCCAATGCGAACTTCGGCAGTGATGGACTGGGCACTCTCGTTGACTCCGCCGTCAGTCGCCATGTGTGAGTGGCAATCGATAATACCGGCAGTGATGTGTTTGCCCGCTGCATCGACAACTATCGCACCGCGAGGTGCTTTTAAATTGGGTCCGACGGCGACGATGATTCCGTTTTCAACAAGCATGTCCGCTTTTGGTAGAATCCCTTGTTCGCCGGAAGTCCAAATTGTTGCATTGGTTATGAGCAGCGTTTTGGGTTGATTAGGTTTAGTGTCTCGGCCATAGGCACCAAGTGGGAAATTAACAGCAAACGTTGCTTTGTCTTCGACCTCAGGTTTTTCATCCTTATTTTCTTGTTTCGCTGAGTCGTCTTGTTCAGTTGTCTTTTCGATTTTTCGGGTAATTGTGATATCCGTGATGCTGCCGTCCGGCGTCGTCCATTGTCCTTGTCCGTGAATTGGAACCGTGGCAGAATCGTTACCTGTTAATGTCAGGGTGAACATGATAAATCCATCTTGCCCAAAATGTTTCCCTGGCAAGACAGCACTTAGCCGCGCACCTCGCAGTGAAACTTTGGTAAGCGGAATGATGACTTGTGGTGGTTCGTTTTCCTTAGATTCGTTGTCGGCATCTTTTTTGTCTGCTTGATCTGGTTGTTTCACGGTTTGTGTTAATTGCCCGGATAGTTTGGGAGTCTTCCCTGAAAGTTTAAGGTTCCATATTGCGGGTTCTGTGCCGAGCGACAGTTTCCAATGCCCGCCGACGTCTAAGAGTGGTTTTTTATCGAGTTCGAATCGTTGTCCGGCGACCCACACTTCATGGATGTTGGTTTTTGCATCAAAAATATCACCGGTTGCAATAACCAAGCTTGCTAGTTTTCCAGGTGCGACCGTGCCTACGAGTTTTGTTACTCCGAGGGCCGTGGCTGGTTGAGTTGTGAGAGCAGCTAAGGCTTGTTCAGGATTGAGTCCTCGTTGAACAGCACGGCGTAGGTTTTTGAGAAAATCCGATCGTTTATTGAGACCATGGCTCGTGAGCATTATTGGGATACCAGCTTTGGCAATGCGTCCTGGGTTTTCAGGTGCAATATCCCAGTGCATCAACGTTTTTAGTGATACAGCACGTGCGGATTCGATACTGCCAACATTGGGCGCTTTCGGAAAAGCAACAGGTACGATAACGCTTCGGCCGGCTTGTTTAATTGCCTCGAGACGTTGATATTCTTTACCGGAGCCGAGCATGATAGCTGACAGGTTGAATTCGCGGGAGAACCGATCGGCTCGAAGGAAATACTGTTCGTCGCCGGTAACAAACAGCGCAACTTGTTTTTGAGAAATCAACGGCTGTAAAGCCGCGAGGGCATCATTGCGTTCGGGGCGAGTGGTCGCTTGACCGCTATTAAAAGCATCCCAAGCTTTCCCATACCATTGGGCATCCAACAGTGCTTGTCGCGCTAGGGCAACGGCTCCCATCGGTGAATTCGGGTAATCGGTGCGCCCGCGCCCGTTAGGTACTGTTAGGTGGATGTGTTGAAAAACGTTTTGACGCAGCACAACACGATCATTGCTGCCGGTGCCACAAATCACAACAGCGCTGTTGCCTCGAAAGATCCCTTTGGAAGGAATCGCTAATCGTGTTGTGAATCCCTGGCTACGGTAAGAGGTGTTTAGTGAACTACTGTTTATGTAGTTCGTGGCCATATCGAGCTGTGGGGTAATCGTGTCATTCCAATAGGGCGCTCCGAGTGAATTAGAATTGTTCTCAATGCTGTTTTCGCTGTAGGCGTCGATAAAGCCTGCGTATACGGTTTTTCCGGAAAGATCAATGATCCGGGCGCCCGCTGGTGTGGCTCCTGACTTTCGGATTTCTTGAATCACGTCACCCTTGATGACGATCTCCATGTCCTCTAATTTCTCTCCTGGCTTGGTAACAACGCTAGCATGTTTTAAAACAGTCCAATCTGGAGTGTTGTTTTGTAAGCCAACGACCGGATCTGTGGTTGGTTGAGATTGTGCGGATAAAGAAATCGCTCCCAAAAACAGAATCAACAGACAGAGATTTATATGGCGTGGAGTGTAATGCAACATAGTTATTTGAGCGTTTCGCTGAGCAAAAAGGGATTAAAATCAACTTCTCCAATCCTATGATATATTGATGGACATTGAAATCTACCGCTCAGATTAATACGTAGAATGTTTGATGGTGTAGAATAGTGCGAGATCGATTTCCGTTCCTTTTTAATGCTGTTACCCACTATGCCTAAACGTAATGTCGCCATCATTGTTGCTACGTTGTTGCTATCACTGATTTGTTATTCGAAGATTCCGCAAAACAACTATACTCGGCTCTATCAACGGGCAACAGCAATGCTCGATGCTCGCTATGTCGAAAAAATTGATCAGCGTCAGTTATTCCAAGGTGCCATGAACGGGATGATGGCGACTCTTGATGAGCATTCTGTGTATATGGCGCCCCGAGAATACCGTGGCTTAGATGAAATTCTCAATCAAGAATTTGGGGGTCTAGGAATATATATTGAGCGCATCAAAGAGTCTAATGAAATACGAGTAATAACACCAGCACTCGGAAGTCCGGCGCTTGAGGAAGGGATTCAGGCGGAGGACGTAATCGTCCGTATCGGCGACCGCCTTACCGCAGAACTAACAATCGAGGAATCGCAAAAACTTATGAAGGGGCCCGCTGGTAAAGATGTTGAGTTGACGGTGCGGAGAGAGGGCGAGGAGGAATTGCTTGTGTTTACGGTAACTAGAGCGATTATTCAAATGGCGTCAGTGCGAGGTTACAACCGAAAAGCGGATGGACATTGGAAGTACCGACTGCCAGGAGAAGACGAAGGGATTATTTATATGCAATTGGTCGATTTTGCAGCACGGTCGGCAGACGAGATCAAGTCAATTCTAGAGGTGGCCAAGACACAAAGTAGCTATCGCGGGATTATTCTTGATTTACGAGGCAATGGTGGGGGACTGTTAAACACTGCCGTCGACGTTTGTGATTTATTCATCAATCAGCAAAAAATCGTAAGTGTTCGTTTTCGTAATACGCAACAAGACCGTAGCTATGAGGGCACGGCTGATGCGACGATTGATGCGACCACGCCAATGGTGATTATGATTGACGAGAACTCGGCAAGCGCCAGTGAAATTACAGCAGCGTGTTTGCAGGATAATGGAAGAGTTGTTGTAATTGGGCAGCGCAGTTATGGCAAAGGCTCGGTTCAGGATGTTGAAATTTTACAAGCAGGTGATGAGGAGCACGCGATTAAATTTACGATCGCGCATTTTTGGAGACCCGATGGACAGAACATCCATCGCCTAGAACCCCTCGAAAAAGCTGACGCAAACGCCGTGTGGGGCGTCCGGCCAACGGATGGCTACGAAGTAGTCCTGACGTCCGAACAGCAAGCGGCAAATCAAGCAGATCGGTTGAGAAGATTTGTGATTCAACCACCGCCCAAGGAATCTAACAGTGACCCAGTTGCCGCACCCGCGACAAGTGTTGAATTTGACAAGGAGTCTGCTAAACCCAATGTGGACCCACATTTGCAAAGAGCGATCGAGTATCTCAACCAGCGAGATTTTGCCGCCTAAAAGGCTTGGTGACGGGAACCACAATGATTGTGATAGGAATTACCAATAGATATTCCTTGTCAGACACTCATTGACTGGTTTCGGGCTCTGACGGTACGAGTCCCAATTCTTGTAGGTCGCTGGTGGTCCATTTCTCACCGTTGACAATGATGGTACTGCCGCGCGCTACAACAAACTTACCTGTTTCGGCAAAATACGGAGGTCGCTCTAATATGTATTCGTAACGTCCTGGCGGCAATGAGATTGAAATCGGGTTTGACTTTGACAGCCCATCATCTTGCGTGTCGTTGATTTTATAAATCTCTCTTCCAGCAGATGTTATTTTAATTTCCCAGCGGTTATTTCGATATTCAACAGGGAATTGAACTTGCACATAGCCTGGGCGATTTTGATACCAAACGCCGCCGCCGAGTCCGCATAAAATAACGATGGCCAGAAACGTGATAAAATAATTGACCTTCCCATAAGTACGTATGGCATTTCGGTTGGTGGTGACCGAATCGGATTCGATCGTGGGTATCGTTCGGCGACTTGGTCCTCTTACTGTTTCAACGGGCAATAAAATGTCGGGCCGTTCGACCTCCATGGTCGAGGCAATGTCATTCCCAAGGTCCAGGTCGATACTTTGAATCGGCTGGATGACCGACTCGCCTGTTTGGATATTGGGTTCTAATGACACCGTTGCCAAACGACATGTTTCCAATGCTCCGACCACTTCGTCCATCGATTGATAGCGATTGTTTGGATCCTTAGCTAGCATACGGCGGAATATTTGATCCAATAAATCCGGGATGTCATCACGAGAATCGTGAAGCGAAGGTATGGGATCGTCTCGGTGGGATAGAAGCTTTTGGATTGCAGAGGACCCTGGAAAGGGGGGTTGTCCCACGAGGAGTCGAAAGATGGAGCAGCCGAGGCTGTAGATGTCAGCGCGTTGATCGACATGGTGCACGTCTTCCGCTTGTTCAGGCGACATGTAATCTACGGTGCCAATGATTTGGTTGTGCTGGGTGATGCTGTCGTCGTCGGAACCTTGAGGCCGCTGCAAGGAGACGAGGCCCATATCGAGTATCTTAATGATCCCATCATCATCACGCAGCATGTTATGTGGCTTAATGTCACGGTGAATGACGCCTTGATCATGAGCGTAGGCGAGTCCCACGGCTGCTTGAGTCATATAGTTAATGACTTCGGGGACAGTTAGGACAGTCTCGCGTCGCACGATCACCCCTAAATCCTCACCCTGTACTAATTCCATCACCATGTAGTGTTTTTTGCCATATTGGTTGGCATCAATCGCTGTGACAATATTAGGGTGAGACAACTTGGCGGCGACTTCGACTTCGCGAAAAAACCTTCGCAACGTGGAACTGTTGGCTGTTACTTTCGATGAAATCACCTTAATAGCCACTCGGTGCTTCATCGTTTTATGTTCAGCTTCATAAACAATGCCCATACCGCCGCGGCCAATAACCTTAATTAAGCGGTAGTTATCTAGCTGAAGGGATTGGACTTTTCCTTGGCAAAGTCTTTGAGCTTGGAATTTAGTTAGAATCCCCTCGTTTCGTAGTGCCTTTGCCAACGCATCGCCATCGATTGGTCTCGCTTCGATTGTCTGATCAGCGATCCATTCACGAACCGCCTCGGCGGTCATGATTTCCGCTTCATCTAAATAGCTGATAAATTGCTTTAAGGAGACAGCCATTAAATCCGTGGTGCAATGGGAATGGGTGGGAAGTCTGCGAGTTGAATTACAGGGTGCATTGTTCCTATAGAGTACCACGTAATTGGCGTTCAACAATATTCGGGGCTACAATTTTATTGTGGCAAAGTTCACCAAAAGACAGAACGGGCCAGCGACAAGAGGGTTGCAATTGCAGGGCATCCGCCTGAGTTTCAGTGAAAAAGATAATGTCGTTGGAATTAGCACTGCTTAAATCAAGGTCTCCGGCGACACGCTCTTCTTGCTCCACACGCCAGTCAATCGATCCCTCGTTGATTTGAAAATAGCGGCGGTCGGTGACTGTTAGGGTGTTGAATTGTTGTTGTGTGCCATAGGAGACGGGGTGTAAGCCTTGGGTTTGCAACCAATCCCGATTGATTAGCAGACCATCAGGGCAAAAATCCCAACGCTGAAGATGAGGTCGGTAAACATGATTTGCCGACCATTGAGTGATTGGTACTCTAGTAAAACATGTCAGCGGTAATTCTCCCTGAATTGTCTTACTTGCAGCAGTCAGCGTATTCGATGCAATGATACGTCGTAAGGTATTTAGCGCAGCATGGTTTGATTGTGGAAGTTGGTCTAGCAATTGGTTGATCCAATGTTGACGTGTTTCATCTGGCCACGGGCCATCACAATCGCGGGTCCAGTGGCCAAGATAGTTCTTGGAGGTGAACCAATCAGGTAAAACAATCGTGCTTGCGGAAGTGCATGGCTTGAGTTTACCCGCTCTTACAGGTGGTGATTTGACTTGCAAGTACCGAACGTTGTCGGGTTGTCTGCTATGAAGTAGTGATTCTAATAAACTGTTTCTGCGGAGTTGTAACACATCGATAAAATTGGCGCTGGCGATTAGCACTCGGTCGCGGAGAGCGGGACGGAGAGGCAAAATATTGTTGTTAGCAGTAACTGCGGTGTTGACGGCGGGACCTGTTAAAACGTCATAGGGTGCAGATAATTTGGATTGGGGGTTGTTTGCGATCGCGGCCCATTGGGCGGGGTTGGAATAGCAATGTATGGTGCCGAGAGTAAAATCCAATTTTTTTTGTCGCGCATGGATGAACTCGTGAGTCGTTGTTTGTGGGATTGTTAGGATT
>Ga0209035_10001005_pt1 | contig 11384 bp, 10 predicted proteins | sample MarorgKNORR_S2LV_6_FD_188220 | JGI IMG/M metagenome (GOLD analysis project Ga0209035, IMG submission 188220) | Marine microbial communities from the Southern Atlantic Ocean, analyzing organic carbon cycling - AAIW_A/KNORR_S2/LV (SPAdes) (version 2) | ecosystem: Environmental > Aquatic > Marine...
TGTTGCTAATGACCACATGGCATTTGCAGTAATGGACGTAATCCGTTTTGAACTTGGAATAAAAATACCTGAACAGGTTTCAGTGGTTGGTTATGATGATGTTCCAGTTGCTGCTTGGCCAGCTTATGACCTTAGTACAGTTAGACAGCCTGCTAAGCGTATGGTAGCAGAAACAGTTTCAATCCTAATCGACTGTATTGAAAATAATTCGACTATTCCAAGACGGATTGAAATAGATGGGCCTCTTATTCAAAGAGGATCAGTAAAAATTTTAAAGAAGAAAGGAGCAAATTAAATGAAAGGTTTTGATCCAAAGTACGCTAATTTTCCGGATTGGATAAATGGAATTACTTACGAAATTTGGGAGGAGCGAGGAATAGATAAATTACTCTACCTGTATTCAGATGATATTATATTAAGATCACCCTCCGCTCTCGTAATTGGGAACAAGCCAGTTATTGCTGCTACTAATGCAACATTATCAGAATTTCCAGACCGCCAACTCTTAGGAGAAGATGTAATATGGTCTGGCACTCCTGAAACTGGAATGCTATCCTCTCATAGAATTATATCAACTGCAACTCACTTAGGAGAAGGGCAGTTTGGTAAGCCCACTGGGAGAAAAATTGTTTTTAGAACCATTGCAGATTGCCATGCAATTAATAATCAGGTCAATGACGAGTGGTTGATTCGTGATGTAGGGGCTATGGCAAGGCAGTTAGGGGATCATCCAAAGGATTTTGCAAGAAAACAGATTGATTTAGAGGGAGGTATTGGGAACTGCATGATCCCATATACAGATTCTATGGATAAGCCAGGACCATATTTAGGCAAAGGTAATAATAATGAGTGGGGTGAAAAGTATGTTGACATACTAAAGCGGATTATGAATTCTGATAAATCTGTTATTCAGTCTGATTATGACCGGGGATGCCACCTAGAATATCCTGGAGGAGTATCTGCGCATTCTTATCCAGATGCTGAAGAATTTTGGATGGGCTTACGCTCATCAATGCCAAGTGCAGTATTTTCTGTTGAACATCAAATTGGTCGTGAGGATAAAAAAATGTCTCCACGTGCTGCAATTCGATGGAGTCTAAAAGGAAAACATGATGGATCTGGAATTTTTGGTGAACCAACTGGTGCTGAACTATATGTGATGGGGGTTTCACATGCTGAATTTGGTCCTTCAGGCATAAGGAGAGAATACACCCTTTTTGATGAGACAGCATTATGGAAGCAAATACTAATTAAGATGGGCTAATAATGACATTAGAACAGATGGAAAAATTTATAGTTCGATACGCTGATTTAAAGCCTTGTAAAACAGCTTTTATTGACGCCCATACGCCAGGCTCAAACCAGAAAGAAAACTTTACCATTATTGGTTCAGGAGTTTCAGAAAGTCCTGATCAGCATGTTCATATTAAACAAACACCTGGCTTTAATATTGGTGCAGCAGGACAACCTCCAGGTTGTATCAACTCACTCCATTCCCATACAACCGCGGAAGTATTCTATGTATTTAAAGGTAAGTGGCGTTTTTTTTGGGGTCAGTATGGAGATTCTGGTGAAGTCATTGCTGAAGAGGGAGATCTCATAAATATACCTACTGGTATATTTCGAGCATTTGAAAATATTGGGAGTGACTATGGAATGTTAATGGCAATCCTAGGTGGAGATGATGCGGGTGGCGGTGTTAAATGGGCCCCAAAAGTTATTAATGATGCTAAAGATTTTGGACTTATTCTTGGTGAAGACGGACTATTATATGATTCTAAAAAAGGCCAGTCTTTGCCTGATAGTATTAAACCCATGCCACTTCTTACAGAAGAAGAATTAAAAGGTTTTCCTGAAATAACAACTGAGGATTTTTTAAATAACTTTTTTGTAAGTTCTTCAGAATTACATAAAAAATCAAAAAATAAACCAGTAAAAGTTATTGGAAGAGAAGCAATATTAAAGGATCGTCCAGGTTTTGAAGTTGATTTTATTACTAATGATTCATTTGTGAATAAACCTTATGCTTCTAATCGTCATGAAGTTAATATGATTATGAATGGAGAATGGGAATTACATTGGGATAGCAAAAAAACTAATCTTGGGCCAGGAGATACTTGCTTAATTCCACCTAATTTAGATCATAAACTTGTGCCCAGAAAGATAGGTAATGCTAGTCTTTTTCGCGTTACTAATACTGATGATCCTGCAGGATCAACCTGGTTAAGGTAGTATTATAAAAATTATTATTAAGGGGGTTAATAAATGAGCAAAATTTTAACGAGTCATGTAGGCTCATTGCCACGATCACAAGATGTTGTGGATTATATTTTTGCTCGAGAGAATAATCAGCAATTTGATGAGCAAAAATTTGATGATTGTATGAAACTAAGTGTCAAAAACACTGTTGAAAAGCAAAAGAAATCAGGCATTGATATTGTTAGTGATGGTGAAACATCAAAAATATCTTATGCAACCTATGTTAAAGATAGGTATGAAGGTTTCTCTGGAGATAGCTCTCGAAATGCACCAGAAGATTTGAAGCAGTTTCCTGGCTTTCTAAAAAGATTGGCTGATGAAGGAGGAACTCCCCAATATGCTCGCCCAATGTGTACGAGTGAGATTAAGTCAAAAGGTCAAGGAGAGCTTCAAAAAGATATCTCAAATTTAAAAGCTGCTATGAGTGCTAATGGCATTAAAAGAGGCTTTATGAATGCAGCATCGCCCGGAGTTATTTCACTTTTTTTACAAAATGATTATTATCCCTCAAGGGATGCTTATCTTGCAGCTCTTGCTGATGTTATGAGAGACGAGTATGAGACTATTGTTGCTTCAGGATTAGATCTGCAGTTGGACTGTCCAGATCTAGCACTTTCTAGACATATGCTATTCAGTGATTTGTCAGATTCAGAGTTTATAAAGATTGCTGATTCTCATGTTGAGGCTTTGAATCATGCGCTTAAGAATGTACCAGAAGAGAAAGTCAGAATTCATATTTGTTGGGGCAACTACGAGGGCCCTCATTGCTGTGATATAGATATGAGTAAGGTCTTTGATACTTTGATGAAAGCGAAGGCTCGATATACCTTGTTCGAAACTTCAAACCCTCGCCATGCCCATGAATGGACTGTATTTAGGGATCGAAAGAATGATATACCTGACACTAAAATACTTGTTCCAGGAGTCGTTGATACTACGACTAATTTTATTGAGCATCCAGAGTTAGTAGCGGAGCGCATTGAAAAATTTGTCAATATAGTTGGTAAGGAGAGAGTAATCGCGGGTTCTGATTGTGGGTTTGGTACCTTTGCTGGATTTGGTGCAGTGGATCCAGACATTGCTTTTGCTAAACTAAAGTCGCTGTCTGAGGGTGCCGCACTTGCAACTAGTCGTCTATGACAGCTTTAGTTATGATTCCTGGAATGATGTGTGATGAGCGTATTTTTAATCCTCAAATAAAAGAGCTTAGTAAATACTCTGAAGTTTCTATTGCAGATATATCTAATCATTCAAATATAAGTGATTTGGCGACAGATGTCTTAAGTAAAGCGCCAAGAAATTTTTGCCTGGCTGGACATTCTATGGGTGGAATCGTTGCTATGGCTGTTTGTGCACAAGCACCAGAACGTATTGAAAAATTAGCTCTTATTGATACTAATCCTTATGCTGAATTAGAGGAAGTTAAGCTTAAGCGGGGGCCACAAATGAGTGAAGCACTTTCTGGTAAATTAATAAATGTTATTCGTGATGAAATGAAGCCTAATTATTTAGCTGATAGTGAGAATCAAGATACTATCTTAAATACTTGTATGGAGATGGCGCTGTCTTTAGGTCCTAAAGTTTTTATTAATCAATCAAAAGCACTTCGAGATAGAATGGATTACCAAAAAACACTTAGATTACTTAATATGCCAGTGCTTATTATGTGTGGTTTAGAGGATAAATTATGTCCTTTAGAGAGGCATGAGTTGATGCATAATATTATTAGCAATTCTAAATTAGAGGTAATCAAGAATGCTGGGCATATGCCAACATTAGAGCAACCTATAAAAACCACGGAGGTATTAAAGAAATGGCTAACGAATTGATAGATTCAGAATTACTTGAACTTCTTAAATCGGTTGACACACCTACCGTATGTAATGCAATTGAAGTGGCTCAAGGTAAGCGTGGTTTTTCACAATTTACCCGTGGCACAATGATTAGTTCCTCACCAAAAGGAGGAGCAATGGTTGGTTTTGCTAAAACTGCAAAAATAGCGGCTTTAGAGCCAGCAAAAGAAGATCCAGAAATAATTAAAGAGCGCAGAATGAGATATTACCGCTATATGTCAGAAGTTACAGGTCCAACTTTAGCAGTAATAGAGGATGTTGATTATCCAGATTGTATTGGCGCCTATTGGGGTGAAATTAATACTAAGGTACATAAAGGATTTGGACTATCAGGAGCATTGACAAATGGTGTTATTAGAGACCTTGGAGATCTTGCCAATGACTTCCAAGTTGTTGCAGGTTCAATAGGTCCTAGCCATGGTTTTGTTCATGTTAGAGAAATTGATACACCAGTTTCACTTTTTGGAATAAGTGTTTCACCAAATGATCTAGTCCATGCCGATCTTCATGGCGCAGTTGTTATACCAAAAGATGTTATTGGTTCTTTAAAAGATTCAATTCACCAATTATTTGCTTCAGAAAAATTAGTACTTGGTCCTGCGGGAAAGAAAGGCTTCAATTTTGAGGACTTTAAAAGCGCATGGGAAGATTTTGAAAAATCTAGAACTTAAGGTATCTTTGACTCAAAGTTGATATAACAGTTTTGCTTTAAAAATAAGTGAATTACTGAAGAATATGGTTGAAAAAAAAACTCTAAGGATTTAGAGTCTGTGTTATAATATTTTGCAATCGTATGCAAAACAATATAACGTTGTTTTTTATGATGAAGTATTAAGATTATTAATTAAGAATAAACAAAAGGAGAGTTATATGTTTTTAAAAAAATTAGCTACAGCTGTAGCAATTACAACAATAAGCACAGGCGCATGGGCCGCATGTTCTTTTGATAATGGTACTGAGCTCAAATCACTTTCAAATTCTTTTGATGCTATGAAGGCTGTTACAGAAGCAATGGCAGAATGTGGTAACGTTACTTCAACATTAGATGTTGATTTCAAAGATAAGATGCCAGATGCATTTGCAGCAAACCCATCTCTTTATCAAATTGGTGGTGTATCTCAAGGCACAATGGTCCCTCTTTTAAATGCTGGCACAATTCGTCCGTTGGATGACTTGGTAGCTAAGTATGGAACTCACCTAAAGCCAAGCCAGTTAATTAAAGTTAATGGAAAAATTATGGCGATTGCTATGCAGGTGAACAACCAGCATCTAATGTATCGTGCAGATATCTTTAAAGATCTTGGAATTGCGGTTCCAACTTCATATGCTGATATGGTTGCAGCTGCTAAAAAAATGCAAAGCTACAACTTAGTTGACTATCCAATCGGTGGAACTTTTAAGGCTGGCTGGAATCTTGGTGAAGAGTTTATCAACACATACTTAGGTAATGGTGGTGAGTTCTTTGGTGAAGGAAACACTCCTTCTATCAATAATGCAACAGGTGTAACGACTCTAAACACTATGAAAAGTCTAACTCCATATATGGATCCTGAATACCTTGTTTCTGACTCAACTTATGTACAGCAACAATTCCAACAAGGAAAAATTGCAATGGCAAACCTATGGGCTACGCGTGCAGCTGCCATGGACAATGCTGAGGAGTCTCAGGTTGTTGGTAAAGTTGTAATGGCTTCTGCTCCAATGGGTTCAGTTCGAGCGGCCTCTACTAACTGGTGGGATGGTCTGGTTTTCGCAACAAACATGACAGATGCTCAAGCAGATGCGGCTTTTAGAGTTGCTATGGAAGGTATTGATACTGAAATGGTAACAGCTAACAATGATGCAGCTGTTTGGCTAATTGATGGCTTTGTTGCTGGTCCTGCAGCAGCAGGCGCTATTGCTACTGCTAATAATGGTGCGGCTCCTTATCCTTCAAGTTCTCCTGGTATGGGTGCTATGCACACAGCATTAGGTAATGGCCTTGCAGCTTTCCTAAACGGAGAGAAAGATGCTGCAACAGCACTTGCTGATATTGAAGCTGCTTATACAATTACAGCTACAGAAAGTGGCTTAATGTAATAACTAAGTGTCTCCAGAGGGCCCTCTATTTGAGGGCCTTCTTTTTTTCACCATGTCTTTAAACTCAATTATTGATATAATTTATTTCATATGAATCAAAAGACTTTCTTCGCATTTATTGGACCATCTGTTTTAATGATGGTTTTATTTATTGCCTTGCCATTAGCAACTGTTTTAAAGCAGAGTTTTTATCAAACCCAATCAGTATATGAAACTTTAGAAGTTGAAACTTGTAGTCCAACTTTTACTGGACAGGTTTGTGTCAAAGAAATTAAAACAATCCCAATAATAGGCAATAACGGTAAAGTAATAACTCAAACTAATTATGTAGGGCTCTCGAACTATCAAAATGTTCTTGAGTTTCCTCGAGTTATAGCTGCATTTGCCAATAATAGTTGGCATGAATTTATGTTGATTGATTTCTGGAAAGCACTAAGATTTACACTTACTTTTACTTTGATAACCTTACCATTGGTTCTTTTTTTTGGCCTCTTAATTGCTCTTTGTATAAATAATGTAGCTAAATCTATTAGGGGGCCGGTGATATTTGTCTCACTTCTTCCAATGATCATTACCCCAGTTATTGGAGCTTTAGCTATCCGGTGGTTATTTATAGGTGATGGAATTTTGACTTCATTTCTAGAGTGGTGGCTAGTAAAAGATATTTCTATGTTTGCACAAGCTTGGACGATAGAGTTTATGATGACCTTTTATCGTGTTTGGCATGTTGCACCTTTTGCAGCTATTGTGTTTTATGCGGGTCTTCAAACTGTAAATAAAGATACTATTGAAAGCGCTATTATCGATGGGGCAAGCCGTTGGCAAAAATTACGTTATGTAATAATCCCTCATCTAATGCCTTTAATAATTTTTGTAACATTGATACATCTGATGGACGCCTATCGAGTCTTCGAAGAGGTAGTTGGTTTCTCATCACAAGCACATGTAATATCTCTTCAATGGTTGACCTATGATTTTCTAACTGCAGATCTAATGGGAAACCGTTCTATAGGAAGGGCTTCAGCTAGTTCAATGTTGACAATGATCGGAATTACGCTTTTATTAATCCCAGTTCTACGAGGAGTGTGGAATGATTATAAGGGTAAACGACTATGAAGGATATAAATTTAATAAAACAACCTCTTACACTTCGTTTTAGTTCATATTTTTTTCTAATATTTTGGTGTATTGTCGCTGCTTTCCCAATTTTTTGGATCAGTGTTATAAGTGTAAAACTTCCTCTTGATGCATTTAACTCCAACGCATTAAATGTTATTTTTGGACCAGGAACTTTATCTCAAGGAAAAGGGCTTTCATTTATAGACATATCAGTTGGGCTTGCAGTAATTCTTTTCACCGCAAAACTTACAACAGGCTGGTTAGGAAGAAAAGTAAATCAATATTCTCCAAAAGGCTACGTAGGAGTTGGGTGGATTATTGGCTCTATGACATTTGGCATCTCATTTATAGTAGTTTTTTTTGCTATTATGCCTTCTATTCTTTCTGTTTTAAATGAATATACTGGTTTATTAGGCAATAACATAATTGGGTTTTCTACTGAGCATTACTCAACTGTATGGTTTGAAAGAGACTTTATAAATAATTTTAAAAATTCTCTCCTGGTAACAACTGGTGTTGTCACTATTTCACTTACTTTTGGTACTTTGGCTGGATATGGACTTGCAAGATCTGGCTCAAATTTAGCATTTTGGATTCTCATTATTGCCCTAGTTTTTCGTGCCCTTCCTCACTCAGTTTTAGTTACTGGCTATCTTCCATTTTTTATAAATTCTGCTGAAATACTTAGGCCAATATTTGGCGATGCTGCACCAACATTTTATGGAATGCCGTGGGCAACCGTTGCTGTTCTAGTTGCCATTAATCAGCCTTTTACAATTTGGATGTTGCGTTCATTTTTCCAAAGTATTCCAGCTGAACTTGATGAAGCTGCAAGAGTTGATGGGTGTAGCCATTTTCAAGCATTTAGACGAGTCATCATGCCGGTAATGTGGCCAGGTGTTATTACTACAGGACTTTTTAGTTTTCTTTTGGCCTATAACGATTTCTTAGTAACTTCTATGCTACTAGAGGCTCAAAATACAACCATGGTTCCGGCTATTGCTAGTATGTTTAACATGGAAACAACTACAACTGATCAGGTTGTAGCAGTTGCTGCAGCAGTATCCATAATTGCCCCACTATTCTTTTTGGTTATGTTTTTTCAGAGGCAGATAGTAAGTGGTTTAACTGCTGGAGCTGTTAAGGGGTAGTAGTTGAAAACATATGACTATATAGTTATTGGAGCTGGCTCTGCAGGTTGTGTCTTAGCAAATCGTCTAAGTGAAAATCCTGAAAATAGCGTTTGTTTAGTTGAGGGTGGAGGCAGTGATAAAAGCCTTTTTGTGAAAATTCCTGCTGGACTCTCGGTTCTCTATGGCCACAAGAAGTTTGATTATGCCTATCAAGGTGTAGTTCAAAAAAATTTAAATAATCGTATTATTACAGTTAATCGAGGCAAGGGCCTTGGTGGCTCTAGCTCAATTAATGGCATGATTTATATTCGTGGAAATAAGAATGACTATGATAATTGGTCAAAACTTGGCTGTGAAGGTTGGTCTTATGAAGATGTTTTGCCAGTATTTAAAAAACTAGAGATGGATCAAACTAATGGAGATTCAAAGTACCATTCTGTGAATGGTGAGTGGCCGGTTGTTAAGCCTCAAGATGCAAATGCTAAAGTAAAACGCTTTATTAAATCTGGAATAAACATTGGATTACCACATAATGTTGATTTCAATGCTGCCTCACAAATAGGCCTTGGAATTTATAACGTAAATCAATATAAGGGTAGTCGAGTTAATTCTTTTACTGCTTTTATTAAACCTATCCTTCCAAGAGAAAACCTAACTATCCTTACTAATACAAGAGTAGATTCAATAGAAATTGAAGATGATTGTGCGAAATTAGTTAATGTTCAAACTAATGGCTCCAAGAAGAAGTTGATTTGTAAAAAAGAAACTATTCTTAGTGCTGGTGCAATTGAATCGCCAAGAATTCTTTTGTCATCAGGCATTGGAAATAAACATGAACTTAAAAAGGTTGGCATTGATTGTAAGCATGATCTTCCTGGGGTTGGAGAAAATCTTCAAGATCATCTCGATACAATGGTTACAGTTAGGTCAAAAAAAGCTGAATCTATTGGCGTTTCATGGAGGTCACTATTTCCTCAAGTAATCATGTCCCCTTTTAGATATTATTTTAAAAGAATGGGCTGGTGGACAACTAATTTTGTTGAGGCAGGTGGTTTTGCTGAAACAGATTTAGCGCCATCAAATTATCCAGATGTTCAGTTTCACTTTACGCCAATATATCGAAGTCATCGAGGCAGGAAATTTGAATTTGGCCATGGCTATTCTCTTTTCACTTGCTTATTAAGACCTTATAGCAGAGGAACAGTAAAGCTTGGCAGAGTAGATAATAAATTGAAACTCCTTATTGATCATAATTTTTTGTCTGATTTGAGAGATGAAAAAAATATTATTGAGGCATTAAAAAAAGCACGAGAAGTATTATCATCCAAAGAGTTTGATGAAGTTCGTGGTAAAGAGATAGCGCCAGGAAATGAGATAAATACTGACAAAGAGATTTTGAACTATATACGAGAAACTGCACTTACAGTTTATCATCCAGTTGGAACATGCAAGATGGGGATTGATAATTTAGCTGTGGTCTCTCCAAAAGATTTAAGAGTAACAGGATTAAAAAATTTAAGAGTAATTGATGCCTCTATTATGCCAAACATAGTAAGTGGAAATACTTCAGCAGCAACTATGATGATCGCAGAAATGGGTTCAAAAATGATTTTAAATAAGGACTAATTATGAGTAAAAACTTCCAAGAAGAAAAGAATTTAATTTTAGATTACTATAGGTCATTAGATATGGCTGAGGGTAATAATATTTCAAAAGTATTAAAAAACTATATTAGTGATGACTACATTTGGAGAGGTTACCACCCTTTTAATGAATTGTCAGATGTGAATAAAGTATCAGAAATATTTTGGCAGCCATTTCGAAATTCATTTAAAAATATGCAAAGGCGTATGGATATTTTTATGGCTGGAAAAAATGAAATTGATGGGTTTGAATCAGTTTGGGTTATTTCTATGGGCCATCTTATGGGTCTGTTTGATAAAGAATGGTTAGGAATTCAGCCATCAGGAAAAATGGCATTTTTACGTTATTGTGAATATAACAAAGTAGAAAATGGGAAGATAACTGAAACTGCAATGTTTTTTGATATCCCTCATCTCATGATTCAAGTTGGACTGAATCCATTTCCTCCTCAAACAGGGGGCCACTCTATTCAACCTGGACCAATGACACATGAAGGATTAATGTTTGAAGAACAAGATATTACTGAAGGTGAAAAAACTTTAGCTGCTATTGATTTCATGGTTAATGATATCAAGACTTGGCAAGAAGAACAAGACCTCCCTCTTGTTGAAGAGCTTAGAAGAAGCTGGAATGAAGATATGATTTGGTGGGGACCTGCAGGTATTGGCGCAACTTATACTATAGAAAGATATGCTGAGCAGCACTCTGGACCATTTAGGGCAGGATTTAAAGACCGTATCTTTAATGGCCATATCTGTCGAGTAGCAGAAGGTAATTTTGGCGGTTTTTTTGGATGGCCTAACCTTACTCTTACTCCAACAGGGGGTTTTATGGGAATGCCTGCTTCGGAAAAACCTGGTGACATGAGAATAATAGACATGTACCGAAGGGAGGGTGATAAGTTGACAGAAAACTGGATTTTTATTGACCTTTTGTATTTTTGGAAGCAACAAGGTGTAGATATATTAGCTAGAGCAACAAAAATCAATAATCCTAAGAGATAGTACTATAAGAGTGAAAATAAATCACTTTTTTTAAATAAATTTTTTCTCTTGAGTTTAATGCTTTTTTAAATTAACATCAGTTCTATGTTGACGAATTTAGAACTAAAAAATGAGAAGAGGTAGAGCTAAAGTTTCTAGAGAGGTAGTAGACTTCAAGCAGGCTCCTTATAGCCAAAAAAAGAATCCTTTTCAGCCAATGACTATATTTTCAGAGGATGAGATTGAGTCAATTCATCAAGCTTCATTAAAAGTTTTATGTGATACTGGTTTGGATTTCCAATCCCCTCGTGCAG
>Ga0209035_10001007_pt1 | contig 11368 bp, 7 predicted proteins | sample MarorgKNORR_S2LV_6_FD_188220 | JGI IMG/M metagenome (GOLD analysis project Ga0209035, IMG submission 188220) | Marine microbial communities from the Southern Atlantic Ocean, analyzing organic carbon cycling - AAIW_A/KNORR_S2/LV (SPAdes) (version 2) | ecosystem: Environmental > Aquatic > Marine >...
GACTCAAAATACCCAGACGAGTACTAGAGAAGAAGCGCCAAAAACGCCTGAAAAAGAGACGCAGAGAGCGCCTGTAGAAAACACACAGCGAGCACCTGACAAAGAACAAGCAAGAGAAGTTACTAGAGAGCAACCTAGGAAACAAGAAAGAACAACCGAAAGAACAACCGAAAGAACGACGGATAGAGCTACTGTAAAAGCAACGACTACAGATGCCAAAGCAGCTGCAGACAAAAACGAGGCAAACAAGCCACGCAATCCGAAGCAACCGCAACACGCGCAACAAAAAAATAAAAACAAGAACAACAACCAAAATAGAGAACCAAAGAACAACAACAAAGCCCCTGCCGGAAACCGGTATAAGGATCCAGACTTTGAGTTTGATGGTATTATAGAAAGCGAAGGAGTTTTAGAAATGATGCCTGACGGGTATGGTTTCTTACGCTCTTCTGACTACAACTATTTATCGTCTCCAGATGATATTTATGTATCACAATCGCAAGTAAAACTCTTTGGTTTAAAAACAGGAGATACTGTAAAAGGAAATGTACGTCCGCCTAAAGAAGGAGAAAAGTACTTTCCATTAATTCGTGTATCAAAAATTAACGGACTCAACCCAAACATTGTAAGAGACCGTGTTTCTTTTGAACACTTAACGCCATTATTTCCAGAAGAAAAATTCAACTTAGCCGAAAAAGGAAGTTCATTGTCTACTCGAATTATAGACATGTTCTCTCCGATTGGAAAAGGACAACGTGGTATGATTGTGGCACAGCCAAAAACGGGTAAAACCATGCTGTTGAAAGATGTTGCCAACGCAATTGCGAGCAATCATCCAGAAGTATATCAAATTGTCTTGTTGATTGATGAACGTCCAGAGGAAGTTACAGACATGCAACGTAGTGTGCGTGGAGAAGTAGTTGCTTCTACCTTTGATGAGCCAGCAGACAAACACGTACGTGTGGCAAATATCGTCTTAGAAAAAGCCAAAAGATTGGTAGAATGTGGGCACGATGTAGTCATTCTTTTAGATTCTATTACCCGTTTGGCAAGAGCTTACAATACAGTAGCTCCTGCATCTGGTAAAATCTTATCGGGTGGTATAGATGCCAATGCACTACACAAACCAAAACGTTTCTTTGGTGCAGCTAGAAATATTGAAAATGGTGGTTCTTTAACCATTATTGCTACTGCCTTAACTGAAACAGGTTCTAAAATGGACGAAGTAATTTTCGAAGAATTTAAAGGAACTGGTAACATGGAGTTGCAATTAGAACGCAACATTGCAAACCGTAGAATTTATCCAGCAATCGACTTGATTAAATCGAGCACAAGACGCGACGATCTATTGCTAGACCCTGTGAATGTAAAACGCATGTGGGTACTGCGCAAGTATTTAGCGGATATGAACCCTGTAGAAGCGATGGAGTTTATCAACGAACGTGTGAAGTTCTCTAAGAACAACGAAGAGTTTTTGATCTCTATGAACGGATAAAACAACCGTTGATACACAAAAAAAATCCTGCCATGTGCAGGATTTTTTTTTGATAACAACTCAACAATTTATGCTTGAAAACAAAAAAAACCGAAACAGCTGTTTCGGTTTTTTTTAATATTGTTGGTGGGTTCTTTTATTGAATTCCGTAGAATAAAGCACGGTTGTCTTCAATCTCAGCTGCTGCTTTAATCGCTTCAAACATCTTGTAAGACTGTGCTCTTCTTTGTGCCTCTAAACGTTGTCTGTACGACTCATAGTTTGGTAAAGCGGTAGGTACTTCTTTCTTTGTTACTTTAAAAGAGAAGACTCCTTTATCGCCTACAACTTGGTTTACCACGTTATCTACTGCTGCATACACCATCGCTCCTACTATTTTCGGCTCGTTACCTACCCCTGAAATGGTTGGCGATTTTAAGTTTAAACCAGCAACCGACTTCACTTGTGTCGCGTTTGCTGTAGCATTGTCTGCCAAGGTTGCTGCATCCATTGTTTTAGCAATGATTGCTGCTTTCTTTGTGCGTTGTAAGATTGGACGTACTTTTGCCATTGCTTTTGAAGCGGACTGTAGTCCTTTCTTTGTGGTGTTTGCAACCACTGCAACTACGTGTCCTTTTTCTAAATCAAAACGTTTGAAAGATCCTACTGCTACATCTTTACCAAATGCCCATGTAATAATCTGACGTTGTTTTCCTAAACCAGGAACGTTTTCATCCAATACTTTTAAGCCTACTGCTGGCAGTGCAATTAAATTACCTGCTTTTGCTGTCTTGTAGAAATCATCTCCATTAGCCATAGCCAATGCAAAAGTTTCTGCTGCTTGAAACACTGCGTTTTCTGTTGCTTCAGATGCTTCAATCTTACGTGCATACGAAGCTATTTTTACAACTTTCTGTACGTTTTTTCTACCGTTAATTTTAATGATATGGAATCCGAAATCTGTTTTCACAACACCGGTTGCTCCTTTTTTATTGGTAAAAGAAAAGTCTCTAAATTCTGGCACCATTCTATTGTAGGTAAACCAGTCTAAGTCGCCTCCTTTATCTGCATTTGATTTGTCTGAAGAAAACTGCTTTGCCATCTTGGCAAACTTCGCACTGTTTCTACGTACCACTTTTAAAATGCTATCGGCTGTTTTCTTTGCTTCCTCTTCTGTTTGAGTAATCGATGCGTCTGCTGCACGAGACCCTACAAAAGGAATTAAAATATGACTTGCTTTTACAGAGTCTGCCATTTTAGAAACCGCTACAATTTTAGAGATTTTCAAAAACCCGTTGTCTGAATAAGGTCCGAAAGAAGCGCCTTTTTCTCCTGCCATTACTGCAGTAGCAATACTTGCTGGAAGGTCATTTTTGTATTTAAAACGATCGTCGTAATTTTCGTCTGAATTATTTTCACTTAAAAACAACGGCATGTCTGTCGCATTTTTAAAGCCAACTACTGTTTCACCTGCATGGTTTGTAGTATCTTCTAACAAGGCCGAAACGGCTGCTTGCATTGCTTTCTCATCTGCTGCTGTTGGCACCAAATTGAAACGCACAAACTTAATGTCTCTCGCTTCTTCTACTTTAAAGTCTGCCGCATGTGCTTTTACATATTTGGCAACCTCTTTTGTAGAAACAGTAACCAAACTGTCTGCAACGCTTGTATAAGGTACATACACATATTGGGCTGTTACCGAAGTGTTGTCATTTACATACGCCATCTCGCCTTCCTTTAAAGAAGCGCCTAAACCAGCAGTAATTAAATTATCGTACGTTCTTTTTTCTATAGACTCTTTTATTTGAGCCATATAGTTTCTCCAAGATGCCCACGTGTTTTGTTGCGCTTCGTCTCCTTTAATTGTTGCTAAGTACTCTTTTAGTTTTGCTGCATCAAACATTCCTGCCGATTGAAATTTCGGATCTGAATTGATAGATGGAGTTTCGTACAAAGCATTTAAAATATCTTCTTCTCCTACGGTAATACCCGCTTCTAAAAGTTGATTTTTATAAATTTTTGAGCTTATTAAGTTGTCCCAAACTGTTTTTGCTGCTTCCATTTCAGAAACATTGCTTCCTGCTTGTGCCTTGTATGCTTCTAATGCTTTAGAAAATTCTGCTCTAGAGATGGCTTCCCCATCTACTTCACCAATTGTATTTATTTTTGTTGAGTCAAAAAAGTCTCCAATTGTTGAAGGATCTAGTACAAAAGCAAAAAGTGCTAATCCAATTACAAGAATTAAGAACATTGAACGTTCTCTAATTTTCGATAAAATCGCCATAGGTTGTTTGTTTAATTTACAGTGAGCGAAAATACAATTTCACTTTTAATAATACAATGTTTTTACGCCCTGTTTTTACGGAAAGTAGTTCCTTTTTCTAATTCGGTGCTTTCTTTGTGAAAAAGCAGTGTAAAAAAGAAGGTATTTGGTGTTTTTTTAATGTGCAGCAAGTAATTACGAAGTTGTTTCTAGCACACGAAACGAGACCTCGTCTATCTTAGAACGGCCTCCTTTTAGTATTTTTATTTGGTAGTTGTGCAACGTGAGCTCTGTGTCTTGTGCTGGAATATTTTCTGTATGGTTTAAGATATACCCTCCTAAAGTCTCGTAGCCTTCTTCTTTGGGAATTTGCAACGAATAGGTTTCGTTGATATAATCGATTTCTAAGCGTGCCGAAAAATGAAATTCGTGGGTGCTAATTTGTTCTTCAAGCAACGCTTGCACGTCGTGTTCGTCTTCTATTTCGCCAAACAGCTCTTCAACAATATCTTCTACCGTAATCATCCCCGAAGTACCTCCGTACTCGTCAACAACCACTGCAATGCTTTTTCGTTTTTTCATCAAGGCATTTAACACGTCGTTGATCATCATCGATTCTGGCACTAGCTCTACAGGCAATAAAATAGATTTGATAGCAGTCGGGTTTTTAAAGAGTTCAAAAGCATTTACATAGCCTACGATATCATCAAAAGAATTTTTGTACACCAGTATTTTAGAATAGCCCGTATCTATAAACAACTGCTTTAAACGAGGAATTGTTTCGTGAATCTCTACAGCAACAATTTCTGTTCTAGGCACCATAATTTCACGCGATTTCACATGGTGAAATTCCAAGGCGTTTTGAAAAATTTGAATTTCAGAATCGAGTGTTTCAGCATCGGGGCCCGTTTCTAATTGTTCTGAAATATAATGACCTAACTCTTCTTTGCTAAACGCTGTTTGCGCTGCTGCTTCAGAAGTCTTAAAAAACCGTTGCAAAAAGAAATCAGAGATTCGGGTAATAAAATCGGTAATCACATAAAAAATTACGTAAAAGAAATAAGCAGGTACGGCAAACAACTTTAAGGCCTCATTGGCGTATATTCTAAAAATTGCTTTGGGTAAAAACTCTGCTGTTACTAAAATGACCACCGTAGAAATAAGTGTTTGTGTCAGCAAGCTAAATTCTACAAAGAAATAATTTAACAGCGTGAAATTTGTAGGCAAAAACGACGAAAACCACCCCATGAGTAGTTCGCCCATAAAATAACTATACACCACCAAAGAAATGTTATTCCCTACCAACATGGTGGTAATAAATTTCGAAGACTTCTGGGTGAGTCGCGCTAAAATAACCGCTAAAAAACCAGTGTTCTTCTTCTCTAATTCTATGTGTAATTTATTGGCAGAGACAAAGGCAATTTCCATGCCTGAGAAAAATGCTGAGAAAATAATGGCAATAACAATAATTGCAATAGATGTTTCCATTTAGTGTGCTGCGTTACCTTTTGCCATTTTCTTTCTAAAATGTCGCTTTAAAAAGAAAACAAGCACGATAAAGATACTAAATACTATTTTAAGTACCGAACCTTCTAAGTCGGTCTTCCAACTAGTAATCGCACTTATTAAAAAGAGTACGGCTATTAGTAGATATCCGTATTGAAAAAACTGCCACAAGGCATGTAGGTATTTATTCATCTGTTGTTTCTAAATTTCCAATGGTTTCTTTTGCCAACCACTTGGTAAGGCTTTCGTTAGACTCGAATCCAACACCTCTAATGGTGTCTTTTTTAGTGGTGAGTACAAAGGGAGATTCCGAGAAGAAATACCCTTCTTTCTCATCCCAATACAATTGATCGGTTTCTAAGGTAGATTGCTCTGCATAATTTATGACCTGTACATTTCCTACAATTTCAGAAATGCTTGTTTTTGCGTACGACAAGGCATAATCTCCTAAAATAGTCACCGAGTCTTTTCCTTTGTTCTGAAAATTAACAATCAAGACCCCTTCAGGAAACTCGTTGTAAGGATGTTCTTTTCTGTTGGAAAAATCATGCACCAGCGGTGCTTTCAGTTTCGAAGTAATTACACCGGAATCTTTGTATACATGTGCCATGTTTTTGGCAACACCAATGGGTAGGTTTTTGTCTGCTAAAAAATCGCGCACTTGCTGACTGTCGTTCACACAAGAAAAAAACATTGCTACCAATAATATGGCGGCAATGTTTTTAACTATGATTTTTAACAAATATGTCATGTTCTAATGTTGAGGCACACGTACTGTTTCTCCTATCCAACAACTAATTTTATGAGTACTTCCAGGAGCAACACCTTGGGTGAAAATTAATTTTTTAGAAGGAATGTTCGATTTGTAACTTCTAACATGCTTTGAAGCCATTCTAGAAATACTAGGATCTACAGCCACGGCTCTTCTTGCTTTGCTTAAAGCAGCTACGTACACCATTCTTTTTTCAAATTCATTCGTACCACAAGTATTTGCACTCGAAGCGTACAAACTCGCAATAAACAAATACGCTTTTCCTAAGTTTGGATTGAAGCTAAGTGCTTCTCTAGCCAAGCTTCTCGCTTTTGATTTACGACCCGATTTGCTTGCGATTTGTGCAAACTTCAATTTGTATTTTGCTTTCTTAAATGGATCTGTCTCTAAGTCAAAGGCTTTGTTTCTCATTTCCGAGGCCCCTGAAGCATTGCCGTTTTTAGCTAAAATACCTGCTAAGAAAACATAGGCATCTGCAGAGGGAGATGCTTCTGCATACGCTCTTGCTAAAGACTCATATAAAGGAGCGTCTTGACACCCTTTGTTGTGCATTCTAGATACCGATCTTTTCAACCATTGCGGATTGGTTTTGTTTTTATCAAAATCTCTTTCGTACAACGGAATCAAACGTTCACAAGTTGCAATTTCTGAGATGATATTATCCAACCCTCCTTCTACTTGACCCAATGCTTTTGAGTTTATGGTATACGCTCTCAAACGTTTTGCGTCTTTAGAACCCAACGTTTCTCCAGCAGCTTGTCTGTCTTGTAACGGTTTTCGTTTCTTGGTGTAATCTTCTAACTTTTCACCTACAGATTCCATCACATCATCGTAGGTATCAAATACTCTTTGCGGATCGGTTTCTTTGTACGCATCTACTACTCCTTGAAAATACTTGTACATGTTTTTAACACTCAACTTAATAGGGTTGATGCTGTATGCTTTTTCTAATATCGAAAAAATCGCTGCATCGGTTCCTAAGTTGTTTTTTGTCAAGTAGGTTGCATAATCACTGTGTGCTTTTGCAGCATCCTTTGTAGGGAAATACTGTAAACGCAAGGTGTATATTTTCTGAACCAACGCAGCGTCCTTTGTTTTTTCGCCTATTTTATTTCCTAACTTGTAAATGTTTACAGATAAGGTAGGGCAGTTTTCCAACAACCAATCTAAGTTAACTTTTGCTTCTGCGTATCTTTTGGTTTGGTAATCTCCTTTAAAGAAATTGTATTTATTAATACACGGGTCACCGTCTTGTGCACTTACAACTCCTGTAGCAATAAATAAGATGAATCCTGCTAAAACATATTTCATTGTGTTCATATTTCCTCTTTTTTTATTTAATCAATTCTTCTTTTCTGAAACCAAAGGTCATTTAACGACAAGCTCAAGCGAACGTTAAAATACTCTTCTTGGATCAATTGGTTCTCTGTCGTTCCCTTTTTTCCGTAGGCAAGACCTAGATTTAAATTAGACAGTTTCTTCCCTAATGGCAATCCTAAACCAAAAGATATGCCAAAGTCGTCTATAGATGTAAAATCTGTAGCGGTTCCTGTGCCATCTACGAGCAATCCTGTTTTTTCAAGACGCAGCCCTGCTCTATAGGTTACGCGATCCCAATAGCTTGCAATCGAGTTCATTTTTGGAATGTAAAAACCACCTACCGAAAATCGATTCGACTTTCCATACGCATAGGCCGTTCCTTCTTCAATTAAGTATCCTTGACTTTTTAACGCGTTTTTAGACTCGTAATTTGCACCCAGATACCATTTATTTGATTTCCCTAAACCAAGACCAACAATGGTTTGGATTGGGTCGGTAATTTTCCCAGTAATGTCGATATTTAAAATGGTGTCTCTAGGCACTTCTGTACCTGCAGAACCGAAAGACAATGAATACAACAACTCATTTCCAGTTGCTTTCATGGTGTTTTCTAGACGTACCGTAGCACCTGCATGTAAGGTAAGATCTCCTTTTAAAATTGTTTGGTATTGCAACCCTAATTTATGGGCACTCCCTCTTATTACAGCAACTTGCTTGTGCTTAGAAGCCAAATGCACGTCGTCTCTTTGATTTAAGATACTGTTATCAATCGTTCCAAAAATAAATCCTGTTTCCAATCCTAAAGAAAGTCCTTTAAAAACTTGTACTCCAAAAGAAGCGTACAATCTATTCGTTCCTCCAGCACCTTGAAACTTAGTCGCCGATAGTACTTCACCTTCTGTACCCAATAGTTGAGACGTTAAAGAGTATCCTACTGATGTTAACGGCTGAATACCAAAAGAGGCACCTGCCTTCTTACCAATTGGAAAACCCAAAGCTACATATTGTAAACTCGTAGACGTCCCCGTTTGAGAAGCATCCGGTTCGTTTAATGTTAAACGATTAACCAAACCTCCAAAACTATACGTTGCATAGCGCAAATTTGCATTGGCTGCTGGATTTATAAAGTTGATGTAGTTGTTCGCTCCAAAAGCAACACCAATTCCTCCCATAGCTGCTTGTTCTGCCGTTTTAGGATGAAATTCCTCTCCAATTCCGAAAAAAGAATACGGTGATGAATTGTTTCTTTGTGCCATTGCTTTTGCAGATAGCAGTACGACTAATACAACAAGAATTTTTTTGATCATTTGTTTAAATTATAAGTCAAAATTGTGTGTAACCCTTCCAAAACAAAATTTGGATGCGCAAATATGACACTTTTTAGTTGATTTCCCAAGAAATTTGCGTCTCCTCCTGTTAAAACTATTGTTAATTCTGAATATTTACTTTGATACTCTTGAATCGCACCTTCTATTTCATGAGAAAGTCCTCGAACAACCCCTGTGTGCATTGATTCTTCCGTTGTGGTTCCTACTATTTTTTCTGGATCAGAAACAGAAAGCAAGGGTAATTTTCCAGTGAACTGATGCAATGCTTTGTAACGCATTTGGAGTCCGGGTGAAATTGCACCGCCTAAGTATTCGGCTTCCTTTGTAACAACATCAAATGTAACACAACTACCGGCATCAATTACCAACACATTTTCTTGCGGGTATGTTGCTACTGCAGCGGCTATCAAAGCCAAGCGATCTACGCCTAAAGTATCCGGCGTTGCATAGCTATTTACAAAAGGTACTTGAGTCTTAGAAGACAGCACTAAAAAAGGAAAAAACTGCAACACTTCACGTAACATTTCTGAAGAGACATCTGCTACTGAGGCTAGGATTCCGGCGTCAATTAGGTATGTCTTTTTTATTTCTTGAAGCGTTACTAACAGGGCTGTTTTCTCAAAAACGAAGACCTCTAAAAGGGTATCATTCTCAAAGACAGCTGCTTTCACTCTGGTGTTCCCTATGTCTAGAATTAGTTTCATTGTGTAAATTATATCGACCTCAAAAATACAACAGATTTTTTACATTTTTATTAGGTATAATCAAAAAAAGCGTATTATATTTGCCACCGCTAACGCGATGGTGCCTTAGCTCAGTTGGTAGAGCAAAGGACTGAAAATCCTTGTGTCCCTGGTTCGATTCCTGGAGGCACCACCATAAAAACCCGAACAAATGTTCGGGTTTTTTTTGCGCAACACTTTTTTAAAGATTCACGCTATAAAGAAGCAACAACACGTTCCTCTTTAAACCACAGGCCGCGCCTCCCTCAATAAAAACACCGCCGCACCTACGCCTAAAGCGCTATACGCTATACGCTATACGCTAGTCAATTATATTTTAACTATATTTACAACTAAAGGGATTTATGACGGCACTGATGACGCAGAGATTTCTCGATTGACAAAAGACATCCAAAAACTGGGCAACTAAACCCTTTTGAAAGCTACTTTTTCAGGTAACAAACAACACCTTCAAAGACATGACTCCTATTATTTTTAGAAAAGCAACACCCCAAGAAGCTCCTCAAATATGGCGTATTTTACAACAAGCCATTCAACGAAGAAAAGTAGCAGGCAGCAACCAATGGCAAGACGGATACCCGAATTTAACAACCCTACAAAAAGACATTGATAAAAAACAAGGGTATGTAATCGTCGTAAATAACACGATTGTTGGCTATTGCGCACTGCTAATCAATGACGAGCCCGCCTATGCCAATATCAAAGGAAAATGGCTTACCGAAGACTCTTTTGTCGTGTTTCATCGCGTAGCGATTTCAGCAGAATTCTTAGGTGAAGGATGGGCTAAAAAACTCTTTGAGCACATCGCTGTTTTTGCGAAAAAAAACAACATATACAGTATTAAAGCAGATACAAACCACGACAACCACGCCATGTTGCATTTATTCAAATTCTTTGGCTACACGTTTTGTGGCGAAGTATCTTTTAGAGGCAGTCCTAGATTGGCCTATGAAAAAGTGCTTTCAAGTGTTTTGTAAGTCTTGTGAAAAACAAGAACGCCAGTACAAAATTGCACTGGCGTTTTTTTTTAGATCATTTGCAAGCTATTCACTTCCAATTCTGTGAGTGACCTCCAACGGCCACGAGGTAAATTTTTCTTGGTAAGTCCCGCAAAAATAACACGGTCTAACTTCACCACTTTATACCCTACGTGTTCAAATATTTTACGAACAATTCTATTTCTTCCAGAGTGAATTTCGATACCTACTTCAGATTTCGATTCTCCTTCTACATAAGAAACAGCGTCTATAAACACTTTTCTTCCTTCTATAATTACTTCACCACGCAATTTTTGCAAGTCTTTTAAATCTAATTTTCGATCTAAAGAAGCTTGGTACAACTTGCGTACATTGTGTTTTGGATGGGTCAGCTTTTTTGCCAAATCGCCATCGTTGGTAAACAACAACAACCCTGTCGTGTTTCTATCCAATCTTCCAACCGGATACACACGTTCTTTTGTTGCGTTGGCAACCAGCTCCATTACCGTACTTCTACCACGTTCATCGTCCATGGTGGTAATGTAGTTTTTAGGCTTGTTTAATAAGATGTATCTTTTTTTCTCAGGAGTAATTGAAGAATTGTCAAAACGAACTTCGTCTGCAGGTTGTACTTTATAACCCATTTCTGTAATTAACTTCCCGTTTACGGTAACACTTCCATGCTCAATATAGGTATCTGCTTCTCTACGAGAACAAACGCCTGAATTGGCAATGTATTTGTTCAATCGAATACCGCCTACATCTGTAGGGACTGGTGTCGTTGGGTTTTTCTTTCTAAGTGGCTTTTTAGTAAAACGCGGTTTCCCTTGGGATGGTTTTTTTGGGCCGGATTGTCGTCCTCTCGACGAGTTGGTATCTGAATTCATTGGTATTGAAAATTTTTGCAAAAGTACAGCTAAAATTTTGATTTCTACTGCAATTTGTCCAGCACTTTTTCTAACAAAACAGCGGGGTCTATAAAAAC
>Ga0209035_10001009_pt1 | contig 11366 bp, 9 predicted proteins | sample MarorgKNORR_S2LV_6_FD_188220 | JGI IMG/M metagenome (GOLD analysis project Ga0209035, IMG submission 188220) | Marine microbial communities from the Southern Atlantic Ocean, analyzing organic carbon cycling - AAIW_A/KNORR_S2/LV (SPAdes) (version 2) | ecosystem: Environmental > Aquatic > Marine >...
CACCCAAATACAAATAGGAAGTATACTCTGGGATCTCTTTTTGTAGCTTGTAGGTAATCAGTATAAAAACTCCTGTAAAAGCCACTGCAAAAAATAAAAAAACGTGGGTTAAAATTACTTTTAAATATGCTTTTTGAATCCCTTTAAAGGGCAGCTCTTCAATGCTTGGCAGCTGTTCTATTTGTTGATTCTCAAACATAACTAGATTTCTTTTGCAATCAATTCAGCAATGTCTAATACTTCAACTTCAGCTTCTTTGTTTTTAAACTTAATCCCATCTGTCATCATTGTATTGCAATACGGACACCCTGTTGCAATAATTTCAGGCTGGGTTTCTAACGCGTCTTCTGTACGCAATACATTGATGTCTTTATCGCCTTTTTCTGGCTCTTTAAACATTTGTGCCCCACCAGCTCCACAGCACAATGCGGTAGATCTATGGCGTTTCATTTCTGTTAAATTGACTCCCAGGCGTTTTATCAAATCCCTCGGGCTTTCATATTCGTCATTTGCACGTCCCAAATAACAAGGATCGTGATAGGTTACTCGTTTCCCTTTTAAAACAGTATCCGTTACGGTAAGTCGCCCTTCATCTATCAATTTTTTGATAAACTGCGTATGGTGAAACACTTCATAGTTTCCTCCCAAACTTGGATATTCGTTTTTCAAAGTGTTAAAAGAATGTGGGTCTGCAGTAACAATTGTTTTTACTTCATACCCATTCAACACTTCGATATTCATCATGGCTTGCATTTGAAACAAGAACTCGTTTCCAGCTCTTTTAGCGGCATCACCCGTAGAACTCTCTTCTGTCCCTAATACTGCAAAATCTACATTTGCTTTGTGGAGTATCTTTACAAAAGCTCTTGTTATTTTTTTTGCACGATCATCAAAACTCCCTGCTGCTCCAACCCAAAACAACACTTCTGGTTGCTTTCCTTGAGCCATCATTTCTGCCATTGTTGGTACTATCATAAATTACAAATTATGAATTAAAAAATTACTTTATTCTTCGTCTTTCCAGTTTAGGCGATCCATTTGATTGTATTGCCATGGTGCTCCATTATTCTCTATGTTTGTCATCATCATATTCAATTCTTGTGGCGCTGCAGATTGCTCCATTACCAAATACCTACGCATGTCTATAATAATAGACAACGGATCTATATTTACAGGACATTCTTCTACACACGCATTACAACTTGTACATGCCCATAATTCTTCTGGCATGATATAATCGTTTAACAATTGCTTTCCGTCATCCTTAAATTCGCCTCCGTTGGCATCTATATTGTTACCAACTTCCTCCATACGATCACGAGTTTTCATCATAATTGCACGAGGTGATAATTCTTTCCCTGTTAAGTTTGCAGGACAAACAGAAGTACAACGGCCACATTCAGTGCAGGTATACGCATTCATTAGTTGAACCCAATTCAAATCTGTCACATCACTTGCTCCAAATTTTTCTGGCACTTCATCTTCTGTCCCTTCTTCTGGTGATGCATAAGGATCTGCATCTGGATCCATCATTAATTTTACTTCTTTGGTAACTGCTTCTAGGTTATCAAACTGTCCTTTCGGATTTAAATTTGCGAAAAACGTATTTGGAAAAGCCAATAAGATGTGCAAGTGTTTAGAATAGTACAGGTAATTTAAGAAAATGAATATTCCAATAATATGAACCCACCAAGCAGATTGTTCAATTGTATGAATCGTTTCTGGAGTTAAACTCCCAAATAAAGGTGCAACAAACTGACTTATTGGATTTCCGATTTCTCCTGCTTGAAATGACATATCCGTTGCGTTCATCACAATAAACAAGGTCATTAGCACCATTTCGAAATACAAAATAAAGTTTCCGTCATTCTTCGGCCATCCCTTCATTTCTTTATTCCAAAAGCGTTTGATTTTGATCACATTTCTTCGGATCCAAAAAACAGTAACTGCCATAAAAACCAACGCGGCTAATATTTCAAAACTCCCAATTAAAAAACCATAGATAGCATCTCCTAAAACACCTTGAAAAATTCTATGTGTACCAAAAAGTCCATCGATAATAATTTCTAATACTTCAATATTAATAATGATAAAACCCAAATAAACCACAATATGTAAGATTCCAGAAATTGGGCGACGCACCATTCTGTATTGCCCCAACGCAATTTTTATCATGTTTTTCCATCTTGCAGATTGATTGTCGGTTCTGTCTACAGGCTTCCCCAATTTAATATTTCGGATTACCTTACGAAGGTTTCTTACAAAAAATCCAATTCCGACAACTACTACAAGTGCAAAAATAATATTTGATAAATAGGGCATGTTTTTTATTTAGTTGCTGTTAATTATTTTAAATGAAAGCGTCCGATCTACTGTCTGTTGCTCTCATTGTTTTTATTATTTTTAGGATCATAAGGCGTGGCTTTTTTTCCAAAGATTGAAAAATGCACAAAACGCTTCGGATTCAATTTCATTTCTCTGATCATCTCTTCCAATTCTTTCGTCACGTCTGCTAAATTATCATACATTCTAGCATCTTTCACAAACTTCCCGAAAGAGCCTTCTCCATTTTGAATACCAACCATTAATTCATTTATATAGTCTAACGAAATTTGTGCTTTTTTAATGGTTAATCCAATATTTGCATTGACCAATGTATCTGACAATTGTGAAAAATTATCTAAAATATGTCTTGTTTTTTCAAATGTAACACCGAGTTCTTCTTTACTAGAATCTAAAAAATCATTTACAGAGCCTACTGTTTTACCAATACCTGTAATCGTAGTCTCTAAACCCATAATACTTCTGTTCAAGCTTTTTCTGGTTTCCATTGTCAACGTTTGATTCAACCCTAACAACAATGAATCTACACTTACAATTACACTTTCTATTTTTGCTTGTAATGGATTTAGTTTTTCTCCTACTGCTGAAAAAATATCTGACTCAACTTCTCCTCTTAAATAATCTCCAGAAACAGCAATATCACCTTCATAAGAAGGTATAATCGCTAAGGATTGCCCGCCCATTAAGCTGGCACTATAAATTTTTGCAATACTATTATTAGAAAACTCGAAGTCATTGTCAATGAGTATCTCAACAATTAAGGTTCCTTTTTTATCGGGTTTTTTATTAAATTCAATCGCCACCACTTTTCCAACTTGCAATCCGTTAATGCTCACACTACTCGACTTTTTCAATCCTTGAATATTAGCGTATTCAACATAAAAATGACGTACGTTTGGCGCAAAGATGTTTTCGCTTTTCAAAAAATTATATCCCCAAATAAATAGCGAAATAATAATTGCTGCAATAAGACCTGTTTTCAATTCTCTAGACATATGCTGTTATTTTAAGAACAATATTACTAATTATTTTTTGTAGCGTATTGGTAAATTACTGTATTTTTAATGCTTCTTTGATAGAAATTTTTTTTCCATTTTTAAATGCTGCTATTAACGCAGATGGAAAACCTTTTTTTATTGCTTTTTTTAACATCGATTTCGCACTGTTATAACTCGTGGTTTTTCCGTAATAATACTTGTAATAAGAACCTACTTTAACGCGCTCTATCTTCCTTAGTCCTTTAAAATTATATGACTTTGTCGCAATTTTTCTTTTGCTAGATGCAATTTGAATTTTATACTCAACTTCTATTTTCTTTCTTTTAGAGGGCGGCTTCTTGATATTCCTTTTAACAATGACCTGATCATTACTTTGAACGTTAATCGTATTTAGTTTTAGTTGCGAAATATATTTTTCTATTGAATTGGCAATGTTTTTTGCCATTGCCTGTTGGCCTTTTTTAGAATTTAAATAATGCCCCTCTTTTTTGTTTGTTAAAAAACCTAGCTCAATCAAAACACTTGGCATAATCGTTTCTCTCAGTACTTGAAAATTTCCCATTTTCACCAAACGGTTCTTTCGTTTCAATTTTGACACCAAGCCACTTTGCATCAAACTTGCCAACTGCAAACTTTGTTCTAAATTTTCTTCTTGCAATAATGATAAGCCAATAATTGATTCTGGTGAGTTTGGATCATACTCATAGTTTTTCTGATAATCTTTCTCTAACAAAATTACACTGTTCTCTCTTTTTGCAATCTCTAAATTTTGTTTATTCCCTCTCAATCCCAAAACAAATGTTCCTACTCCATACGCATTAGTGGTATGAGAATCACAATGCAAAGAAACAAACAGATCTGCTTTTACTGTGTTTGCGATAGCTCCACGCTTCCACAATTTAACAAAATCATCTTTATCTCGAGTATACACAACCTTGATGTCACTGCTTTTTTTCAAAATTCTACCAACAGCTAAGGTCACTTTTAATGCAATGTTTTTTTCTACATAGCGACCCTTTGAATTCCCCGGGTCTCTACCACCATGTCCTGCATCTAAAACAACCGTAAAGCTATTTTTCTGTGCCGTTAGGTTTTGGGATCCGCAGATAAAAAAAAGACCGCATGCAAAAAGACTCAAAAGCTTCATTTTGGTATTGTATTTGCTATATTTTGGAATTCCTATCAATAAATTTTTATTTATTTTTGGCATTTCAAATTTGGTACTTCAGGTATTGAAGCATATTTTTACACCTTTACAAAAATAGCATTAAAAGCATTGCAATCAAACATACCATACATACTTTTATTTAGTTTTATTAGCTTTTTTTGCTTAGAGGCAGGTCATGCTCAAGGTATAAAACCAAAATCAACGCCAATTCTAATAAAAAAAACAAAAAAACCGAACGTTAAAAAAGACAACAAACTCCCTCGTAAAGTTTCTGATACAATAAGAAAAGACAGCATTGTTTCAAAGGGGTTTATTGAAGACATCGTTTCTCATGATGCAGATGGTTATATTATACAAGAGACAAAAAAAAAGCAAATAACACTGTTTGACAATGCCCATGTTACTTATCAAGATATTGATTTAAAAGCGGGAATTATTATTATTGACAATAAAACCAACACTTTATTTGCTAAGGGAATCAAAGACAGCTTGGGCTATCATCAAAGACCTATTTTTAAACAAGGCACTCAAGATTCTGAACAAGATTCTCTCTTCTACAACTTTAAAACAAAAAAAGCACTGATTTATGGGTTAAAAACCGTTCAAAGTGGAATGATTACCTACGGAGAAAAGACCAAAAGAGTAAATGACTCTACCATTTACATCAGAAATATTCGGTTTACAACCTCAAAAAAAGACAATCCAGATTATTATATTCAAACGAAAAAAGCAAAGTTAGTTCCTGGAAAAAAAATCATTGTCGGCACCAGTAACTTAGTAATCGCTGATGTTCCAACGCCTATCTTTTTACCTTTCGCCTACCTTCCTCTTGGAGATAAACGAACTTCTGGATTGATTATTCCAACTTGGGGAGAAGCCAATAACCAAGGTTATTTTTTGCAAAACGGAGGGTATTATCTTGCCATTAATGATTATTTAGACATCACCTTACTTGGTGATATTTACACCAATGGTAGCTGGGGATTAAGAACAGAGTCTAGCTATGTAGTTCGATATAAATTTAGCGGAAATTTTAGTGTTCGATTTGAAAACTTAATTAGAAGTTTAAAAGGGTTTGACGATTATAGTAAATCAACAAATTTCAATATCAGATGGTCGCATTCTCAAGACTCTAAATCAAATCCGAATTCTCGTATTTCTGCTTCTGTAAACTTGGGGAGTAGTCAATACTTTAGAGAATCGTTAAATCAGATCAACTCTTCTGATTTCCTAACAAACACGCTAAACTCTTCCATTTCTTATTATCGAAAATTTGTTGGTACTCCATTCAATATAAATGTTACAGCCACACATTCTCAAAACACAAATACAAAGGCCATTACCATGACTTTACCTTCATTGCAATTAAATATGGATCGAATTTATCCTTTTGCAGGCAAAGGAGGTATCAAAAAAAATGCCTTTCAAAAAATTGGTGTGAATTATAATATGAGTGGTGATTATAGAATTAACACTTCAGATTCTCTGTTTTTTAAACCAGAAATGTTTAAAACTGCAAAAGCAGGTATTCAACACAATGCCGATTTTAGTACAAACATGAAAGTGCTAAAATATTTTACCTTATCACCAAATGCAACGTATAAAGAAGTTTGGAATTTTGATTATATCAATAAACGTTATGAAGATAATTCGGTAATTAATGACACCCTTAGAGGCTTTAAAAGCTTTAGAGAATACCGCGCTGGGGTTTCTTTATCTACAGCAATATATGGTCTTGTTAACTTTAAAAAAGGGCGCTTAAAATCGATTCGTCATACTATTAGACCCTCAGTATCTTATGGGTACAGGCCTGATTTTTCAGACAAATACAACCAACAAGTGCAACAAAATCAAGACCCTACAGACCTCTTAACCTATTCTCCTTTCGAAAACGGAATCTATGGAAGACCCTCAAGCGGATTATCAAATTCCATCGGGTTTTCTATCAACAATGTGTTAGAAGCAAAAGTTACCTCAAAAGATTCTACAGAGGTTCAAGACAAAAAAATTACTTTATTAAACAACTTAAATTTTAATGCAAGCTATAATTTTGCTGCTGACAGCTTGCGCTGGAGTCCAGTTTCTGTTTCTGCAGGCACACGAATACTCAAAGACAAACTATCTATCAATATGAGTGCCTCTTTAGATCCTTACCAGGTAAATAGTAAAGGGACTAGAATTGACAAATTCAATCGAGGTTTATTTAGATTAACACGTATGAGTGCTTCTGCGAATTACTCAATCTCTAGCAAAGATTTTGAAAAAAAAGGCACAAAAAATACTTCAAAAAAAAATAAATCAAGTACCAATCAATTTGGAGACAGTCAGAATAGTTCTCCAAACCAACAACAAGAAAGTGAAGAAAAGGTGACCAAATTATACGAATCCTCTATTCCTTGGTCTTTAAACCTTTCCTACGCTATCAATTATTCTAACAATGGTTTAATTAGCGGTATTGGATCCAATACGTTAATGTTTAACGGAGATTTAGAACTTTCTCCAAAATGGGGAGTCCGATTTAGTTCTGGATACGATTTCGAAAATGGAGGGTATTCTTTTACTCGACTTGGCTTTAGCAGAGACTTGGATAGTTGGAGTTTTAATTTTGATTGGTCTCCTTTTGGATATAATAAATCGTACTATTTTAGAATCGGTGTAAACTCTAGCATGTTAAGTGATTTGAAATGGGAAAAGCGTAGTTTACCAGATAGGCGATTATTTTAATACTACTAAAAGTCATATATATGAAAAAAATAACCACAATACTCCTTTTAGCTATTGTAACAGGAATTACAATCACTGCAGGTTATTCTGCAAAAAACCATAAACATAAGCACATGAAAAAAATTATCACAACTTCAAAAGCGCCTGCACCAATTGGACCTTATAACCAAGCGGTATTGGTAGGAAACACATTGTATACTTCTGGGCAGATTGCCATCAATCCAGAAAATGGCGAGTTGGTTTTAGACGATATTACAACAGAAACCAAGCAAGTTATGGAAAATTTAAAAGCCGTGTTAGCAGCGGCTGACATGAACTTTGAAAACATTGTAAAAACATCTATTTTTATTTCGGACATGAATAATTTTGGAGCTATCAACGCTGTGTACGGAACCTATTTTGATGAAGCAACGGCACCCGCAAGAGAAACCGTTGAAGTTGCCAACCTTCCTAAGTTTGTAAACGTAGAAATAAGTGCCATTGCTATAAAATAAAAACAACCTCAAGAGAAATATCGAGAGGCTGTCTTTTAATACAATTAATTCAAATTGTATAATTGATACTGGTGTTTTTAATTTATTAAAACGCCATTTCTGCTATTTTTTTTTTCTCTTTTAAAGAAGCTGCATATTCAATTAAATCTACAATTTTAGTAGAATATCCCATTTCATTATCATACCAAGCAACTACTTTTACAAAATTATCATTCAACGCAATCCCTGCATTGGCATCAAAAATTGAAGTTCTTGTGTCTCCAACAAAATCTTGAGAAACTAATAACTCTTCTGTATATCCCAAAATTCCTTTCATCTCGTTTTCTGAAGCTTTCTTTATCGCTTTTTTAATAGCATCATACGAAGCACTTTTTTCTAAACGAACCGTTAAGTCTACTACAGAAACATCCATTGTAGGAACTCTAAAAGACATTCCTGTTAGTTTTCCATTCATTTCTGGAATCACTTTCCCAACAGCTTTCGCTGCTCCTGTCGATGAAGGAATGATATTATGAATTGCTGCACGACCACCTCTCCAATCTTTCATTGAAGGACCATCTACTGTTTTTTGAGTTGCTGTGGTTGCATGTACCGTTGTCATTAACCCTTCTACAACTCCAAAATTATCATTCAATACTTTTACAAGTGGTGCCAAACAGTTTGTGGTACAAGATGCGTTCGATATAATCGTGTCTTCAGCGGTTAGGCTATCATTATTAACTCCCATTACAAACATAGGTGCGTCTGCCGATGGTGCAGAAATTACAACTTTTTTAGCGCCTCCTTTAATGTGAAGCCCTGCTGTTTCTTTAGTTGTGAAAAAACCGGTACATTCTATCACATACTCTGCTTCAACTTCGTCCCATTTTAAATCAGCAGGATTGCGTTCTGCAGTAATTCTGATTTCGTTACCGTTCACAATTAACTTTCCGTCAACAACATCAACCGTACCATTAAAAGCGCCATGAACTGAATCATATTTTAACATGTATGCTAAATAATCTACTTCTAACAAATCATTGATGGCTACTATTTGCACATTATCTCTCTCCATTGCAGACCGAAAAGCCAGTCTTCCAATTCTACCAAATCCATTAATTCCTACTTTGATCATTTACTTTTTATTTTATTAATTATTTTCTAAATCGTGATGATGTCTGAGACTCTCAACAATTCAGTATTTACTATATGTTTTCCTTCTATTGCTTTTTCTAACTCTGTGGTGATTACTTCGTTATTTATCAAACCAACCATTAAATTGGTTTTTCCATCCAATAACAGTTCTACCGATTTCACCCCTAGTCTACTTGCTAAAACTCTATCAAAACAGCTTGGAGAACCTCCCCGTTGCATATGTCCTAACACAGAAACTCGTACTTCATATTCTGGAAGATTCTTCTCTACATAATCAGCTAATTCAAAAACATTTTTACCTGTTTTATCACCTTCAGCAACGACTACAATACTAGAAGATTTTCCAGCTCGTCTACTTTTCTGTAAAGACTGCAATAATCTTTCCAAACCTAAATCTTCTTCAGGAATTAAAATTTCTTCTGCTCCAGCTCCAATTCCTGCATTCAATGCAATAAATCCAGCATCTCTTCCCATTACCTCTACAAAAAACAGACGATTATGTGATGAAGCAGTGTCTCTAATTTTATCAATAGCCTCTACAACCGTATTTAATGCGGTGTCATAGCCTAACGTATGCGTAGTCCCGTAGATGTCATTATCTATTGTGCCAGGGATTCCTACAATTGGAAAGTCAAATTCTTTGTTAAAAATGACAGCTCCAGTAAAAGAACCATCTCCTCCAATGACTACAAGTCCTTCTATTTTTGCTTCTTTTAATTTAGAGAATGCTTTTTTGCGGCCTTCTTTAGTTCTAAACTCTAGCGATCTTGCAGATTTTAAAATAGTCCCTCCTTTTTGAATGATATTGTTCACACTTCTTGCTGAGAAGGTTTCGAAATCTCCTTCAATCATTCCTTGATACCCTCTATAAATACCTACACATTCTACATTGTAAAATGCACAAGATCTAACTACAGATCGAATTGCTGCATTCATTCCTGGAGCATCTCCTCCAGAAGTCATCACTGCTATTTTCTTTAATTTCTTCATAAAACTTGGTGTAAAATTAGGCAATATTAATCTCTTCTAGAGAAAAAAAAGCGAAAACGATTTCGCAAAAACCCCAATAAATAAGGATAAATGAGTTGATTTTATGCGCTAAAAAGCACTTTCTATAAAAGCTTCAATTTCTGAACACTTCTCTTTTATTTTTTGTACCAACGTATATTGATTCTTAGATCTATCAAAATTATGGTGTTCATAATTTGTTTTGTAATAGACATCATCATTTAAAAAATCGGTTAAAAACCGTAAACCCATAATAAAAGGCATTATTTGAATACTTATCGATAGGTACTTTAGTTCTTCTGAACTAATGCTATGTTTCAATTCTTGTAAAAACCCTGTTGTATATTCTTTAAAATACTCGAAATGAAATTCAATTTGATTTGTATCTGAACAATCTTCATCTGAAGTATTGCAAATAGTTCTAATCGCATCACCGTAATCAAAATGAATAACACCTTTCATAACCGTATCAGTATCAATCAAACAAAGCGCCTTGTGGTCTTTAGAAAATAAAATATTGGATATTTTAGTGTCATTATGGGTAACTCGTAAAGGCAGTTTTTTCAATCGGATTGCATCGTCTAATACTACCATTTCAGTGATGTGAAAATTGGAAAAATCAATCAGCTCTTTTGCCTGTTCTTTTCTTTCTTTTGATGCGTTGGCCAGCGCTTCTTTAAACTGCAAAAACCGTTTTGCCACGGAATGAAAATCGGATAAAATAGTTGTCAATTTATTTGCCTCAAAATCTGCTGTCAATGCTAAAAAACTCCCAGTAGCTTTTCCTGCTTGAAAAGCAATTGCAGGATTTGGTGTTTTTTCATAGGTAACAGAGTCTTCTATAAAAACAGAAAGATTCCAATAATTACCATCTACGTCTTTATAAAAAAAGCCTCCCGTTTTTGAAGCGACAAAACACAATACCTTTCGTTGTACTTCATAAAGCGGCAAATATTTTAGTTTTTCTTGTAGATGATTGCTAATTAAAACTTTATTCACAATTAATTTGTCAGCATCTTTAAAAACAGTCCCATTCAGTTTTTGCAATACATAATTGGGCCGCTGTGTTGTCTTTATTAAAAAAGTATCATTGATATGCCCTGAATTTAATTCTTGAAAGGACACAAATTTTGTGGCAATTTGAAACTGATTAAAAATACGTTCCAATTTACGATTCATTACCAAAGTTTAGCAGGATACACTCCATTTTCTTTTAACAACTTCACTTTTCTTACCACCGTTTCTTTATCCTCTCTATAGGTAACCCCCATCCATTCTGCACTGGTTTTCAATACCGAAACAGTTGCTTTATTGGCCTGAATCAACTCGTCGACCACATAAGGCAAAAAGAACTCTTCTTTCAGTTCTTGAGAATTCGACTCTAAAAAGGTATTAAATTCTTGTTCTAAAAGGTCTAAGTATTTCGGTGTAAATCCCCAAAAATTTAGAGAAACCAAGGTATCCTTCGGAAGTAGCACTTCTACACCATCATCGGAC
>Ga0209035_10001010_pt1 | contig 11365 bp, 13 predicted proteins | sample MarorgKNORR_S2LV_6_FD_188220 | JGI IMG/M metagenome (GOLD analysis project Ga0209035, IMG submission 188220) | Marine microbial communities from the Southern Atlantic Ocean, analyzing organic carbon cycling - AAIW_A/KNORR_S2/LV (SPAdes) (version 2) | ecosystem: Environmental > Aquatic > Marine...
CCTTTGAAGAAAATAAGGGTGCTTTTGACCAGTACATTGGCACTGACAAAGCAAAAAAAGACCCAGGCGCCGCCCGAGATTCTTTTGCCGATTTTTCTACCTTAATTAAACGTTTCCCACAAAGTGAATACGCCGATGATTCACGTATGCGTATGGTTTACTTGCGTAACTTGCTGGCTAAACACGAAATTCATGTGGCCAACTACTACATTTCACGCCAAGCATGGCTAGCCGCAGCCAACCGAGGCAAATATGTGGTAGAAAATTATCAGCTGACGCCGGCCGTTGAAACCGCCTTAGGGATTATGGTGAGAGCCTACACAGAACTCGGATTAACCGATAACGCAGAAAACGCTCAACGCGTTTTAGATGCCAACTTTGGCACCGCAGCCGTTACTCAAACCAATGCCGACGAAGCACCTATTGCAGAAGAGCAAGCTGTTGTTAAGCGCTCTTGGTTTAGCCGACTGACGTTCGGTTTATTCGATTAAAGAATTATTTTGCCCAATCACAATACAATGTGACTGGGCCATTTCTTTTATGTTCGGTCTGGCGATAGCGGCTTTCTAGCTGACCTTTTGCCGCTAGATCAATGTCTTTACCTTCCAAATAATCATCAATTTGATCGTAGGTAATACCCAACGAATCTTCATCGGCTTGTTGAGGATTATCTTCCTCTAGGTCTGCAGTGGGCACTTTAGATACCAGTGCATCTGGCGCACCCAAATAAGCAGCAATACTACGCACTTGGCGCTTATTTAGGCCAAACAACGGGGCAATGTCGCATGCGCCGTCGCCGTGTTTGGTAAAAAATCCGGTAATAGCCTCAGCGCCGTGGTCGGTGCCAATCACAATGCCGTTACACAAGCTGCCTACATAATACTGGGCACTCATGCGTGCTCTAGCCTTATTATTACCCCGTGCAAAATCTATTGCATGAGCATCTAAACGCAAGCTATTGACCAAAGTTTCGGCACTCACATCCAGGCCCTTAACCATCGGTTCTATGTTAATAGTAACGGTTTGGCTGGGCTCAATAAATTCAATAGCTAATTGAGCATCGGCTTCGTCGGCCTGTACACCGTAAGGCAGCCTTACGGCAATGAACTGATAATCACTAGTTGAATGTTCTTGATTCAATTGATCACAAGCCAACTGAGCTAGTTTCCCCGCCGTAGTAGAGTCCACCCCGCCTGACAGACCAAGCACTAGCACCTTAACACCTGCAGTAGCTAAACTGTGTTTAAGAAATGTCACACGCTTAGCCGCTTCTGCTGCTATATCTATAAATGGAAGCGTATGTAGGGCGGCAATGATTTTATCTTGCTGTGAGGCACTCATGGTTTGATGTCCAAGAATAAGAGTCGTCTGCTATATGGCACCTATTTTACCCTATAAGCGGTAGTTAATGTTCATTGACACTCATTAACAACCTGTCCTTCCCCAACGCCATGGCGGGCGCCGTCATAACGCAAAACGAGGGTGGCACAATGGAGGTCTTGTTTCTGTCCTCCTTTCGCCTTGGCTCTAAGCAAAAAAGCTTGCCCTATGCTTTCGGTCCAGGTGGCGCTTGGCAATTCAACCTGGTAGTCGTAATGGTTAGAATGAATCACAATATTGGCCTGTAACAGGTTAGAGAAATAAGTACCGTGTTGCATTTTCCATAACTCTTGCTGCAAGGCTATTTCCCCAAGCTGCAACCAAGCCTGACGCCGCTGAACAACCATTTGGTGTTGCTGCCAAGAAGGTACAGCAAAAGCCAGTAAGATCCCTACAAGACAAACCACTAACAATAGCTCCAACAGGCTAAACCCATGGCATTTGTATTTAAGGTTCAATCAATTCCCCACTAATAAATTGAGTGATAGGCGGCCAAGTATCCACCTTCTTCTGGGTGGTGCTATGCAACTCAATGGCGCTACGTAGGCTTAATTTCCCTTGTGATAACAGCATTAATGTCCCCATTACCACTAACAACAACAAAACCTGCACCATCATAAGCACCCAACCCCTCGCAGGCTTTAATTGGGTTGATAATAGGAGTGTCTTTCTAGACTTAACAGACACGTGGGAGCACCCAGATCGTATTTACAGGGTGGACCAAAAGCTGATCTGCTTCATGCCAATACCCAACGGACGATTGCCACCTGCCTAACTGACGACTCACTTGAGACCGTAACTCCATTGCCACCATTACCTGCAACAAGGACACATTAGGGTTTGGCTGGTAATTGCTAAGCCAGCGGTCTATCTGGCAGTCGCCATCTGTATCTACTCCAAATTGCAGGGCCAAACTTTGCACTTGTGCCAAAAACGAGCTGTAACGCCCACCTAATCTACGACGTTTTAGGCTATGGGTTTTGCCATCTAAGGTATAGGTATAATGTGTACACCTACCGTAATGTAACCGCATCAGTTGCAGCTGGCCAGCACGTCCACTTACGACACCTTGCCTACATAAGCCCTGCCAGTCTTGCAACAATTGGGCATTAGCCAACTGGCCCTGCGACTGAATATTGATTAACAATTGAGCCCCAAGCTTATGCTTGTTAAATTGTATTAATGTGCTTATTAACGAAACCACAACCAATGCTGCCAGTGCCGTCGTTAGGGTCATTTCTAATAGGGTAAAGCCATTAACAGCCCTCAGTGAACTTGTAGCTTTCATAACCTTATCTTTAAGCTCAAGCATGCCCGGCCTGAGGGGCAGGTGTGGGTTTTAAAGGGTTGTTGGTGGCGCCACTGTAATTGCACCACTAGGTCGCCTCCTACCGAACAAGGGTTAGCGCAGGTAATCAATAAGGCGCCTTCTGGCAACTGCCGTCCGATGGTTTCTTGCCATTTTGCTGACCAAGCGGCAGTCATTGCCGCCACCTCGCAATAAACACCATTAAAACAACGATGTGTAGCGCCGACGCCTAAATCCGCAAGACTAGAATCCACAACCATAGGAACGGAATTAATATAGTGCTGTGGATAACCAACCACCTGCGTCGCTACTTGATACAGCAACCGGGTCGCATGAGTGATCTGTTGACTATAAACAATCCCTTGCTGACTTTGGCGGTGGGCACTATATAGCACTAGCACCATAATACTTGATAACCCCATGGCTAGAAGCAATTCCAGCAGGGCCAGGCCTGATTGTGCAACTACCACTGCTGCCTGCTTAGCTACACGCACGGGGCATCTACTTGCCTCACGCGGCCACCTGACGACAACACCAAAGACTTGCCCTGTGAAATACCAAAACTACATAGGGTAAAGGTGCCCGCATGAACACTCGTTCCAGCGGCGCTAAAACTAATTTGGTCTCCGCGATTAGAGGTTAGGTTAATATGCTTTGGTAGCTGCCACCGCTGTAGGCTGATATCTTCAGCTTGCCACGTGCCGTCGGCATTAACGTCTAAATAGATGATAAACCCAGCAGGCGAGCCACAACTCTCATGCCAACAAAGATACACTTTTTGTTTTTTTTGGAGACTGGTGATGCGGGCAAAATGAAACGCCTGTAACAAACGTTGGCGCTCATCGTGAAGTTGCTGCAGGCGCCACGATTGAAACAATTGAGGCCCGTTGGTAGCGACTAGAATAGCCATCAACGAGAGCACTAAGAGGAGTTCTAAGAGACTCCAACCGGAACAGGGCGAACGCGGTTTTGGAGCCTGGTTTGATAAACGCATGACAACATCCTTATTGGCTGCTGTCTTAAGTGTAGACTAGGCTACGGAAATAACCTCAACTTCAAATTTAATATCTACACCGGCCAATGGGTGGTTAAAATCAACGATCACGTCGTCTCCTTCAAAAGATTGCACAACACCAGGAAGCTCGGTATTGGCTGCGTCTGAAAAACTAACGATTAGACCCGGCTCGAGCACCATGTCTGGCCCAAATTGGCTGCGCTTTAAGGTTTGTAAGTTGTCGGGATTACGTTGACCAAAGGCATTTTCTGGAACCACAACAAAAGTGTTATGATCTCCCGCCTTTAACCCTATTAAGCAAGCTTCAAAACCCGCCAATAAATTACCATCACCGACGGTAAATTCCGCTGGGTTTTTACCAAAGGTGGAGTCAATCACCGCACCATTTTCGTGGTGTAACGCAAAATTTAAACTTACTTTAGAGCCTTCGGCAATGGACTGGGTCACGTATTTATATCCTTTTCTTCTTTTTGCTTAAGTTGTTTTTCTTGCTTGGCAGTTTGCCAAAAATCACCAAATAACCCAACCACACCAATAAAGATGGCGCTATCGGCTAAATTAAATGCAGGGAAGTAGTATGGTGGGTAATACACCAGCAGGTAATCCACCACATAACCGTTCATCACCCTGTCGACCAGGTTTCCCAGGGCACCCGCCAACACTAAACTCAAGCTCAAACCTAGTAATGTATGGGACTTGGGCGTGCGCCTCAGCCAACTGATTAACCAAAGACTCATCCCCGCTGCCACAATAGATAAAAACCATCGCTGCCAACCGGCCTGAGAAGCCAAAAAGCTAAAAGCCGCACCTTTGTTATGAACCAACATAAGGTCAAAAAAGGGCATCACATTCAGCCGTTCTGCGTAGTCGAACTGCTGCGTGACCACCCATTTAATGTATAAATCCAATACCCAAAGCACCAGCACCAGCCACATAAACCGGCTTAGTGCAGAGGCCTTATATGGGTTAGGCAAAGTGACGAACCTCGCCTTCTCCACTCACGTTTTCTACACAACGGCCACACAACTCAGGCTCTGCCGCAACAGTGCCTACGTCTTCCCGGTGATGCCAGCAACGTTCGCACTTAGTATGAGCCGATGCTGCAATATCGATACGCAAACCGTCTAATTCTGTTGCATCACCTTGGTCTTCACTGGCCACTAAAGTGGCGGCAGAGGTTAGCAATACAAAACGCAATTCGTCATCAAGTTGCGCCAATAATGCGTGCAACTCAGGCGCAGCGTATAGCGTAATTTCGGCCGACAAAGAACCACCAATCACACCGTCGTTACGCTGTGCTTCTAAGCTCTTATTCACAGCTTGTTTCACAGCCATGATTTGTGTCCAGTATTGCGCATCCATAGCAGAAGCCTTAGCTTGCGGCATGGCGTACCACTGGCCTAACTGAACAGACTCAGGACGTTCACCTGGAATATGTTCCCAAAGCTCATCAGCGGTGTAGCTCAAAATAGGTGCTACCCAACGGGTTAAGGTTTCAATCAAGTGATACATGGCCGACTGGGCCGAGCGACGGGCCAGGCTGTCTGCGCCACAGGTGTACTGACGGTCTTTGATGATGTCTAAGTAAAAACCACCTAAGTCTTGTGAACAAAAATGGGTGATTTTCTGGTATACCGCATGGAAGTTGTAGCTGTGATACGCCGCTTCAATTTCGCTTTGTAATTCGGTAGCACGGCCTAATACCCACTGATCTAACGCCAACATGTCATCAACAGCAACTAAGTTGTTCTGTGGTTCAAAACCAGTCAGGTTAGACAACAAGAAACGGGCGGTATTACGAATACGGCGATAGGAATCGGCTGTACGATTTAAGATCTCATCCGACACAGCCATTTCTGCGCTAAAGTCTGAAGACGCCACCCAAAGGCGAATGATGTCGGCACCCAAAGTGTTACACACCTTTTGTGGCGACATCACGTTACCAATAGACTTAGACATCTTGCGACCTTGGCCATCTACGGTAAAGCCGTGGGTTAACACGCCCTTATAAGGCGCTACACCGTGCATAGCAATAGACGTCTTAAGAGACGACTGGAACCAACCACGGTGTTGGTCGGAGCCCTCTAAATACAAATCGGCTGGGAAGCGTAATTCTGGGCGCTGTTCCAGCACTGAGTAATGGGTAGTACCAGAGTCGAACCACACGTCCATGGTGTCTGTTACTTTTTGGTAGTCCGCGGCTTCGTCGCCTAACAAATCTGCTGCGTCCATCTCAAACCAAGCATCAATGCCTTTTTCTGCCACTTTTTGAGCGACTTCTTCAAACAATTCTGCTGTGCGAGGGTGAAGCTCTTGGGTTTGGCGGTTAACGAATAAAGTAATTGGCACGCCCCAGGTGCGCTGACGAGACACACACCAGTCTGGGCTAGAGGTTAACATGCCGGCAATACGGGCTTCGCCCCACTCTGGGTGCCAAGCCACGTTTTTAATTGCGTCTAGGGCTTTGTCTAACAAGCCGTTCTCAGACATAGAAATAAACCACTGCGGTGTTGCACGGTAAATCAGTGGCGTTTTAGTGCGCCAGCAATGGGCGTAGCTGTGGGTGATTTTGGTTTGATGCACAAGGTTGTTTTGAGCTTTAAGGGCTTCAATCACTTGATCATCTACTTTATAGACGTGAGCACCAGCAAATTCGCCAGCTGCATCTACGTATACGCCGTTGTCATCCACTAAGTTAAGTGTGCCAATGCCATACGCACGACCTACATTAAAGTCGTCTACACCGTGGTCTGGCGCAGTGTGTACATTACCTGTACCGGCTTCGGTGGTCACGTGATCACCCAAAATAACCGGCACTTGCAAACCTTCAATAAACGGATGCTGTACTGCAAAGCGTTCAAACACTTGGCCTTTGGCTTCGCCTAGCACCTGATAATCTTCAATGCCGTAACGCTGCATAGCGCTTGCTACTAAGTCTTTAGCAAACACTTGGCATTCGCCATTAACCTGTACCAACACGTAATCCAATTCGGCATGGACACTCACGGCCTGGCTAGATGGCAAAGTCCATGGGGTGGTGGTCCAGATGACTACAGAGGTTGGTAAATCGGTGTTTACACCAAACGCTGTATTCCACTCCTGCTGATTAACCACAGGGTAACGCACGTCAATGGAGTTAGATGTTTTGTCTTGGTATTCCACTTCGGCTTCGGCCAATGCAGACGCACCCACAACACTCCAGTACACAGGCTTATAACCTTTGACTAGATGGCCGTTTTCAACAATTTTGCCTAATGAACGAATGATGTTGGCTTCGGTTTCAAAACGCATGGTTTTGTATGGGTTTTCCCAGTCGCCAATGATGCCTAACCGAATAAAGTCGGCCATTTGACCGGCCACTTGCTTTTCGGCGTACACACGACACTTTTCACGGAATACAGCGTGCGTAACCTTGTTACCCGCTTTACCAATTTTTTGTTCTACCTTGTGTTCAATCGGCAGGCCATGGCAATCCCAGCCCGGCACGTAAGGTGCGTCAAACCCACTTAAGGTTTTAGACTTAACAATAATGTCTTTAAGAATCTTATTAACCGCATGGCCAATATGAATATCACCGTTGGCGTATGGAGGTCCGTCATGCAGAATAAACTGCTCACGGCCTTTGCCTGCTTCGCGTAATTTATTGTACAGATCCATTTGCTGCCACTTTTTGAGAATCTTAGGCTCACGTTGGGCTAAATTACCACGCATTGGAAAGTCGGTTTGCGGTAAGTTCAAGGTGGATTTATGGTCGCTCATGCTTTATTTCACTTCTTAATGTAATCAATAATATCTATTAGGATGCTACGGCAAAAAAGTCTTTTGCCGTTTGCATATCAAGTTCTATCTGCGCTTGTAACTCAACAAGCCCATCAAATTTTTGCTCTTTGCGGATAAACTGGCACACTTCCACACTAATGGTTTGTCCATATAAATCACCACTAAAACCGAACAGGTGTACTTCTAACTGTGGCTGCACACCCGCCACAGTGGGTCGATATCCAATATTAGCCACACTGGCAATAGGCTCGCCTAATACACCGTGCACCAAGGTTGCATACACACCCTGCAATGCTGGACGTGGTTTTTGTAAACGTATATTAGCCGTCGGCACACCTAACTTACGGCCTAGCTGTTGCCCGTATGCCACTTTGCCAGTAATGGTGAACGAGCGCCCGATAAAACGTTCAACTGCGGCCAAGTTATGTTCTTCAAGAGCGTTGCGTATACGTGTACTCGACACGCGTTCGCCGTCTAATTCACAGGTTTGAGTGTTTTCCACTTCAAAACCGTGGTGCGCGCCTTCTTCTTGCAGCAATGCAAAGTCGCCAGTACGGCCCTTGCCAAAACGAAAGTCGTCACCTACTACGAAGTGGCTCACAGCCAAACCACTTACCAACAATTGTTGAATGAAGTTGTTAGCACTAAGACCAAGTAATTTGGCATCAAAACGCAAACATAACACTCGGTCAATGCCGTGTGCCTCTAGTTGCAGTAATTTTTCCCGTAGGCGTGTGATGCGCCTTGGTGCCTGCTCTTTAGCAAAGTACTCAAGCGGCTGGGGCTCAAATAAAATAACCACTGCAGGTAAACCGAGGGAAATAGCTTTTAACTTAACCTGACGAAGTACTCGTTGGTGGCCTACATGCACACCGTCAAAATTACCGATGGTCGCCACACAGCCCCGATGTTCCGGCTTGAGGTTATAAAGACCACGAATAAATTCCATAGAGACCCGTCTATTTGAGGCGCTGGGCCACAACAAAAAATAAGCCTAGGATTATATACCAAAAAAGCCACATTTTGCGACACACAAAAGTCTTAAATCAAGCTTCTTTAGGCCCCTGCAAATGGCGCCAGCGTAGGCCACTAATAAGCAGCCCTAAACCGTAGGCCAAAGCCCCCAACACCACGATCACACTGAGGTGGCTAATACGCTGCCATAAGCCCCAAGCCAACCATGTTTGTGCCGGCTCATAAGTCCAATACACCACACCAAGCAAACACGTACTAGCCACGACTAAACGTAACCAAAAAACCGACCAGCCAACAGCCGGACGCCAAATATTTTGCCGATATAACCCTAACGCTAACAATCCTGCATTCAAAAAGGCCGACATGGCTGTAGCCATGGCGAGCCCAACATGGGCAAACTGCCACACTAACAAGAGATTAAACAACATATTGGTGGCCATGGCCCAAATACCAATGCGTACGGGCGTACGCATGTCCTGACGGGCAAAATAGCCTGGCGCCAACACCTTAATCAGCATAAACGCCAACAAACCAACAGCGTAGGCTCGCAAACTCGCAGCACTTAGCAGGACATCACGGTCGCCCATGGCTCCATAGTGAAACAAGGTAGCAATGAGAGGTTCAGCCAGCACTCCCAATGCAATAGCCGCAGGCAAACCTAAAATCAACACCATGCGCAGGGCCCAATCTATTGTTTGGCTGAAGGCCTGGGGGGATTTTGCTGCATGGCGCTGGGACAAACCCGGCAAAATAACCGTAGCAATCGCAATGCCAAAAACACCTAAGGGCAGCTCCATAAGCCGATCAGAATAATACAACCATGACACGCTGCCGGTTTCTAATAACGAAGCAAGCACAGTGTCGAGCAGTAAATTAATTTGCGCTACCGACACACCAAACATGGCTGGCAACATTAGCTTCATGACCTGCTTTACCCGAGTATCGCCAAAGCCTATTTGCGGCCTGACCAGCAAACCCAAACGTGCCACAAACGGCAACTGCAATAATAACTGCAATATGCCCGCTGCCAATACACCCCAAGCCAAGGCCATCACCGGCACCCGCATCTGCGGAGCTAGCCATAGGGCTGCAGTAATTAAGCTAAGGTTCAACAATACTGGTGTTAAGGCAGGAATAGCAAAGCGTTTTGCATGATTTAACAAGCTGCCCAAAAAACCAGTCATGGAGATTAATAACAAGTAAGGAAACGTAATCCGTAGCATGTCGGCCGTTAAACCTAACTTTTCACTGTCGCTTGCGAAACCAGGTGCAAACACCAATGCCAACACCGGTGCCGCAACGACGGCCAATACAGTGATAACCGATAAAACCAACAACAAACTGCCGGCTACTTTACTCACCATCGCCGTAAGCAGTGCACGATTGTCGAGATGACTTATCTCTGCCAACACAGGGACAAAGGCTTGATTAAACGCACCTTCGGCAAATAAGCGGCGTAAAAAATTAGGGATTTTAAAAGCCACAAAAAAGGCGTCGGCATGGGAGCCGGCACCAAACATTGTTGCAATGACCACATCGCGCACCAAACCCAATACTCGGGACAACATGGTCATGCTGGCAACGATCAAGCTCGACCCAAGCAATCCTTTAGATTTAGCGGGTGATTTTGTCGGTGATTCCTGTGACATGGGTGAACTCATAAACTACCAAAATGACTGACGCAATGTATAATAACAAAAGGAAAAACAGGCTGCTTTTGAGCGTGTTATTCACGGTTTTGCCTATGTTAACGCAAAAACATCAAAATGAACTGATATTTATGCCAAAAAGGCGTATTCTAAGTTGACAAGAGGGCCCCAAACGGGAATAATTTCGCACCTCATAAACACCCTGCTTATGATGTTGATTTTTCACTAACGAGTGAAGCATCATTTAAGTTTTATTTTATTATTTTATATAGGAGCCAGATCGTGGCCAATTCAGCTGGATCAAAGAAGCGCGCTCGCCAATCAGAGAAACGTCGCAGCCACAACGCAAGCCTGCGCTCCATGGCACGCACATACTTAAAGAAAGTTATCGCAGCTATTGAAGCTGGTGATAAAGAAGCTGCTCAAGCCGCTTACGTTACTGCTGTATCAATCATGGACAAGAGTGTTTCTAAAGGCATTTTCACCATGAACAAAGCTGCTCGTCATAAGAGCCGTTTGAGTGCAAAAATCAAAGCACTATAATTTTTTAATTATACTGTTTAAAAAACCGGCTCAGGCCGGTTTTTTTGTGCCTTAATAAACATAAACAATAATCACAAAGACTTTACTCCAACCTACTCACTGCCAGGCTCTTCGCCCCCTAGACCTTGCAACGCAATAATATTGCTCTCGAAACCATCCAAACTCAATTGGTTTTTCTCACCCCAATAAGCCTCGATCCCAGAAGCTCCACGATTCTCAATCCAGTCATCCATCTCTGTACGATCTTGTACGTAATCGAACAGAGGCACTACCGTGCCACAGGAGCTAAGTACCATTTCAATATCTAATATATAGATCTGCCGCGCCGAAACACTCGCTGGGAACATACCCATATAGTGCAGCCACTGTGGATCCGCTTTATGAATTACTTGTGCTGTGCCGTAAACTCTAAGTATGACGGGCGCACCCTCAAAACTACAAAACATAATAGTCATGCGAGGTAGTTTTTGCACATGGGCTGAAGTTTCGTTACCGCTGCCGGTGGTATTGAGCCAAATGAGCTGGTTAGGCCCGCTCACTCTTAACGAGTCGCCGCCCTTAGGGGATATATTAACCTTGCCTGTGGATGCGGCCGTACCTACAAAAAAAAGTTTTTGCTGACCAATAAAGTCAATGTGCCTAGCCGACAGTTTGGTGTATTGCTTACCCATCACTTCCCACCTTGCTTACGTAATTGCGGAAGAGTAAGAGTAT
>Ga0209035_10001015_pt1 | contig 11328 bp, 13 predicted proteins | sample MarorgKNORR_S2LV_6_FD_188220 | JGI IMG/M metagenome (GOLD analysis project Ga0209035, IMG submission 188220) | Marine microbial communities from the Southern Atlantic Ocean, analyzing organic carbon cycling - AAIW_A/KNORR_S2/LV (SPAdes) (version 2) | ecosystem: Environmental > Aquatic > Marine...
ATTTGTGGACTCTGAGGAGAGCCCAGCAGACTTTCTGCCACGTATAATTAAATCGAGCCATTCACGGTTTCCTGTAATAAACGTTGATTCAGATGAAATTGAAGGTATTTTATTAGCAAAAGACCTCCTTCCTTACCTTTCTTCTGAAAACATCAATGATTTTGAGCTTTCATCAATCATCAGGCCTGCAACCTTAATACCCGAGAGTAAAAAGCTTAATCTATTACTGGATGAACTTCGAATGAATAGAAATCACATGGCGATTGTCTTGGATGAATACGGTGGAATCACCGGTTTAGTGACTGTAGAGGATGTTTTAGAAGAAATAGTGGGTGAGATAGAAGATGAGCATGATGACAACCCTGATATTTTAATAGAAGAACTAACAAAGGATGAATTCCTTGTCGCTGCCTTAATACCTATCGATGAGTTCAACATGGCCTTCAATTCAAATTTAAGCGATAAAGATTTCGATACTTTAGGCGGTATAGTAATGCATCACTGTGAAAGATTCCCTAAGGTCAATGATGCAATAACAATAGAAAATTTACGCTTCATTATTCACTCCATTGAGAGAAGAAGTATAAAGAAAATAAAGGTGTATAAATTAAAATAAACCTTCCTCTGTTGCCCTACAAAATTTAATATAAATACTTGTGAAAATTAAGTATTTAATTGCAGTTCTCAGTGGGTCATTATTTCCATTAGGTTTTGCCCCTTTCTTCTTTTTGCCGTTATCCATTTTATCTATTTTTATGCTCATGTACTTGCTCGATGGGCAGGGAAGAAAAGAAAGTTTCATCATAAGTTTTTTGTATGGTTTAGGTTATTGGTTATGCGGTATTTCTTGGGTGTATGTGAGTATTCACTATTATGGTGATATAGGTTTTATAGGCTCTTCTTTAATAACTTTTTTATTTATTGCTTGCCTATCAATCTATATGGGAATATTTGGAATTCTCTATAATTACCTTTCAACTAACTCAGCTCAAAACGCAATTATCGTCTTTCCTGTTTGTTGGGTTTTTATTGAAATCTTAAGAGGAATATTATTTACCGGCTTCCCCTGGCTGCTTGCTGGAACAACCATTTCAGATACCTTCCTAGGTGGGTGGATATCTATCATAGGGTCACAAGGTAATTCATTAATTTTAATGATTTTTTGTGGATCTCTTTATACTTTCTTTATAGGTAATAAAAAATTAAGACCCCTGCCCTTATTTTCTTCATTAATTATTAGTTTCATAATTGGTTCAAGTTTAACTTTACAATCAATAAATTGGACGACACCCTCTCATGTAATACCCGTATCTATTTATCAACCAAATCTTACATTAGAAGAAAAATGGAGTTACCAAGGTGTTGCGAAAACAAAAGAAATGTTTGAGAAATCTATTGATCAAGCTTTAGAGTCTGAATTAGTAGTATTTCCTGAAACAGCTCTTATACAGACTCAGAATGAATTAGGAACTTGGATTCAAGACATTCACGATGCAAGTAAAAATAAAGATATTTCTTTGATAACAGGAATAATAGCTAGAAATGAAGAGGAAAGAGCCAATAATCTTATAAGAAATAGAATTATTGGTCTCGGTTCTGCTTATGGTAGTTACGACAAGCAGCAATTAGTTCCATTTGGTGAATTTGTGCCGCTAGAAAGATTTTTAGGTCAATTATTGGATCTAATGGGCTTAAATCTAACAAATACTATACCTGGTGATCAATTTACCCTTATAAAATCAACAATTTTGAAGATTTCACCCAGTATTTGCTATGAAATAGCCTTTGCCAACTTAATAAATAAAACAGCCCCAAGCAGCAATATTCTCATAACTATCAGCAATGATACTTGGTTTGGATCTTCTTTAGGCCCAGAACAGCACTTACAACTCGCAGTAGATAGGGTTTTAGAGCACCAAAAACCTCTTTTACGCTCAACAAATAGCGGGATTAGCGCAATTATTGATCACCAAGGAAATATTGTAGACAAACAGAAGAATTTTGAAGAAAAAAGACTTACCGGAAGGGTGGTCTTGCAAGAAGGAAATACACCCTTTAATTATTTAAGAAATTTAGTAATATACCTTTACATGGGATTAATATTATTAATAAGTGTTCTTAAAAAGAATAAAAAGGTCTAGTTTTATTTTATTTAAGTTAAAAGAAGGCAAAAGTTGTGTTTATAAGTAAAAATTTTAGAAAAGGTACCTTTTTTTTGATAATGTATCTACTTTATTCATGCAGTTCACTAGAAATTAAACAAGAAGATTATACTATTAAAAACAATATCTTAAATAGTAAAATGCCTGAGATTATTGGCTATGAAGAGTATGAAGATATTCTTATAGTAGATATTAATAACCAAATAATGTTTTTGGTTAATAAAGGTACAGTTTCTAGAGAATTTATTATATCCTCTTCATTTTATGGCACAGGAAGTTTAAGGAATAGTCTGAAAACTCCTCTTGGAAAACACGTTATATACAAAAAGATAGGTGAAGATTTACCAGTAAATTCAATTTTAAAAGGAAGGAAATGGAGCGGCGCTATTGCAAATATTGTGTCTGATCCAATTGATACGGATTATGATCATGTAACTTCTAGAATTTTATGGCTAGATGGCCTTGAAATAGGTTTAAATAAGGGTTCGGATGTGGATTCTATGAGTAGATACATTTATATCCATGGAACAGCCGAAGAAGGTTTATTGGGTCGTCCTGCTTCAGATGGGTGTATAAGGATGTATAATGTAGAAGTTATAGAGTTATTTGACCTGGTTGAAGAAGGAACACAGGTCTGGATTTATTAATAAGGATAAAAATATGAAAAAAACTATATTAATCTCATGCTTACTATTTTCTTTTGGTGCATATGCAAGTTGCCCTTCAGTTCTGGATCATAAAGTAAGGGTTCTGGGCTCTACCGAAAGTGCCAATCTTTGTGAGTTCCAAGATAAAGTTGTTCTTGCTGTAAATGTTGCTAGTCAGTGTGGCTATACATATCAATATGAAGCTCTTCAAGCTTTGTATGAGCAACATAAAGAAGATGGGTTTGTTGTCTTGGGCTTTCCTTCGGGAGATTTCTTTCAAGAGTTTACTGAAGAGGAGAAGGTTAAAGAATTCTGCCAAACTACATATGGTGTAGACTTCCCTATGTTTAAAAGATCTCACGTAACCAATGGTGGAAAGCTTAAGTTAAGAAATTATAAGGCCAATCCTTTCTTTGCAGAATTAATCAAAGAAACTGGAGTTCAGCCTGCTTGGAATTTTAATAAATATTTAATTGCCAAAGATGGAACTGTTAAGCATTTTAACCAAGATGTAGAGCCGGACAGCTCCCTTTTAACAAGTGAAATAGCTGCCCTAATATCTAAGTAAGTAAGTAATTACTATCATAAAGATACTAATATTTTAAGTATCTTTTTCTAGAGTTAGAATATCCGAGTCTGTGGCTTGTATAATTATATCTGCGGTCCTTTTTGCAAATAAACCATTCTCAATTACACCAGGCATGTTGTTTAAAGTAGATTCTAGTTCATATGGAATATCTATCTTCATGTTGTGAACATCTATGATTTGATGTCCGTTGTCTGTAATAAAATTTTGTCTATAAACTGGCTTTCCGCCCATCCTCATGAGCTCTCTAGAAATTGCACTTCTTGCTACCTCTAAGACTTCAATGGGTAAAGGAAATTTTCCTAGTAATCCAGAAAATTTTGTATCGTCCACTATACAAATAAATTTCTTAGAAGAGTTTGCTAGTATTTTTTCTCTCGTTAATGCTCCTCCGCCTCCTTTAATTAATTCAAATCTAGAATTAAATTCATCAGCTCCATCCACGTAAACATCTATTCCGTGAACTTCGTTTAGTTCCATTACTTTTATTCCTGAAGCCTCCAAGTTTGCTTTGGAAGCCTCTGAACTACAAACAGCTCCTTTTATAGAAACTTTTGCCCTATTTAGCTCTTCTATAAAGAAATTTGTTGTGGAACCGGTCCCAATACCTAGGATAGTTTCTTTATTTAAAGAAGGAAGAACGCTTAAGAAAGCTGATTCTGCTGCTTTTTTCTTTTTTTCGTCTTGATTCATGTGCACTAATGATTAGAGTGATTATTACTATCCTACAAGTATAATAGCGCGCTTCTTAAATTGAGAGTTAGTATAGATCAATAAATATGAATAAAAGTCGTAAATATGTAAATAAGATTAGATCAACCAATGTCTATGATGTCGCTAATAAGAGCCCGATCACAAAAGCTGAAGGTCTTTCTTTGGAATACGGAAACAATATTCTTCTTAAAAGAGAAGATATGCAGCCTGTATTTTCTTTTAAATTAAGAGGAGCTTACAACAAGCTTTCAAAACTTAATAAGAAAGGAATAAATAAGTCAGTTATTGCTGCATCTGCAGGCAATCATGCTCAGGGAGTTGCTTTTGCTTCTCTAAAATTAGGGCTTAAAGCAACGATTGTTATGCCAGTAACTACACCAAGTATAAAAATTGACTCAGTTAAAAGATTTGGAGCAAAAATAATTCTCAGCGGAGATAATTTCGATGAAGCTTTTAAATTTGCAAAAGAGATGTCTAAGAAAAAGAAAGCTACTTTTATTCATCCTTATGATGACCCAGATGTAATTGCCGGCCAAGGAACCATCGGTATGGAGATATTAGAGGCTCTTGATTCCAATATTGACGCCATCTTTGTTCCGGTCGGAGGAGGTGGACTTCTGGCAGGTGTAGGTGCTTATATTAAATCTATAAATCCAAAGATAAAAATTTATGGAGTTGAGCCAGAAGATGCAGCTTGTCTAGATGCTGCTATAAAAGCAAACAAAAGAGTTTCTCTTAAGGAAGTGGGACTTTTTGCTGATGGAGTAGCCGTTAAACAGATTGGAAAAACAACTTATTCACTCATAGAAGAGTGGATAGACGGTGTTGTGACTGTTTCTGTAGATGAAATTTGCGCAGCTGTTCAGGATACTTTTCAAGAAACTAGGACTATTCCAGAACCTGCAGGAGCCTTGGCCCTGGCTGGACTAAAAAAGTTAACAAAAAAGAAAGGATGGAAGAACAGGAATCTAATAGCTATTAATTCTGGAGCAAACCTTAATTTTGATAGGTTGTCTCATATAGTGGAGAGAGTTCAGCTTGGAGAAAATAAAGAAGCATTGTTAAGTGTCAGGATTCCAGAAGAAAAAGGGAGTTTTAGGAAATTCTGTAAATCATTAGGAAAAAGGATGATTTCAGAATTTAACTATCGTGCCGATGATAAGAAAGAAGCGAGTATATTTGTCGCCTGCAGATTTAATGATGGCCTCAAAGAAAAGAAGGCCCTATTAAGTGATTTAAGAAAGAAAGGCTATCCTCTTGAAGATTTATCAGATAATGAAGTTGCAAAATTGCATGTAAAACATATGGTAGGAGGCAGGGCGCCTCAGAAAGTAATAAGCAAAGGGGAATTGTTGTTCAGAGTAAGATTTCCAGAAAAACCTGGAGCTCTAATAAATTTCTTAGATAAGCTCAGTGATTCGTGGAACATCACCTTGTTCCATTACAGGAATCAAGGCGCTGCTTATGGAAGAGTTTTAGTAGGCTTTGAAGCTAAACCGTCTCAAAAAAGTCAATTAATTAAGCAATTAAAAGAACTAGAATATCCTTTCTGGGATGAAACGGGCAACCCAGCTTACTCAGCTTTTTTAGAGTAAAAGGAAAAGAATCCAGAAGGGGTTATTGCTGCGTTCACAGGAATGTCCTGACTCTCAGGGTAACAGGAAGAAATTTTCTGGAAATCATATACCAGTGTTATTAACTGTTGTTGATCAGAGGCTTCTTTGAAGGTTTTGTCATAAAAGCCCATTCCCATTCCTATCCTATGACCCTCTTTATCAACACAAACAGAGGGTAAAAAAACAAGATCTAATTGATTTGCAGAAATTTCTTGTCCATCTTTTGGTTCTGAAATGTTAAATCTATTCGCTTCTAGTTGTGTATTGTCAGTGTATTCCCTAAAGGTCAGTCTGCGTTCTTTGGGATTTTCAGACACTATTGGAAGAAAGCATCTTGAACCTTTCTTTTGAAGCTCTTCTATTATGGATAGTGAAGAAATTTCCCCTTTGGTAGGCCAGTAGAATCCAACATTTTTAAAATCAAACCTTCCTTTAACAGTGTCCCAAATTTCTTTGATACGAGTTGAAGATATTTCCTGGTACTCTCGAGGAAGTTTTTTTCTTGTCTGGATAGCCTTTTCTCTGGCTTCTTTTTTTTCGTTCATTAAGAAAGTGCTTCCCAAATTACCGTTATCAATACTACCCTGAACTGTCACGTTCAAGGCGGGGGCTCCGGCAGTTCGATCAGGCGACCCTTTGAAGGGTATGCTCAACAAGACCACACGTAACCTCCTAGGTTTTTTTTATCAGCTCGAGAGTAGAGTATTCACTATCGAATAAACCAGGAAGCAACGAAAGTATAACGTATTAGTCTTCCAATAAAGAGATACTTTTAAGATGCTGTTTTACTTCTTGCCCAAGCTTAGCAATACCTTCCTGATTGACATCAACCTGTTTTTCTTTGGCAGCATCTTTCAAGTATTCATTGGATATATTTAAGGCAGTTATTATGGCTGCTTTATTCTCATCAAGATTTGAAGATTCTCTTAGTTCTTTGAGCTTCGTATTTAGAAAAACAGCAGCTTGTTCTACAGCTTCACTTTCTTCAGGTGGGCAAGCTATTTTATATACCGTTCCTAGTATTGTGACGCTTGTTATATTTGCCATGATTTATTTTTGAGATTTTAATTTTTTTATAACTTTTTCAACTTTGGTTTTTGTTGTGTCTAAAGTGACTTTAAGTTTTTTATTTTTCTCAAGTAAATCAGTGTTCTTTTTTGAGAGATGATCATTTGCTTCTTTTAATTGAGTACTAAGTTTTATTAATTCTTTAACTTCTGTTTCTAGTATTTCAAAATTTTGATCTGACATTTTATTATTCTGCAAAGGTTAAGTTTAACTTTCAAAGGTTTTTCTTGCCACCATGATTTATCATAGTATTTATAAATATTATAAAGAAACGGAATAGTCAAAAATGAACATAGATTTTTCAGCAAGAAGAAAAGCATTATCGGATAAAGCCTTAGACGACTCTGTAATAGTATTGGCCTCATCTTCTCCTAAAGTAAGAAATTCAGATGCAGATTTTCCTTACAGACAAGATAGCAGCTTTTATTATCTTTCAGGGTTCAGCGAGCCTGACTCTTTACTTGTTATAAGACCTTCTGCTAAAGAAAATAAATTTGTAATGTTTTGTAGAGACAGAGACCCTGTGAGAGAACAGTGGGATGGTTTTAGAGCAGGGCAAGAAGGAGCTGTTTCTCAGTTTGGAGCTGATATTGCTTACAGTTATTCGGATGTTAATGAGTTAATGCCTAAGCTCATGGATGGAGCTAAGAACGTCTATTATTCAATGAGTTCTCCAAATGGAATAGAGGCACCTTTATCGGATTGGATAGCTAAAATAAGAGGAAATACTAGATCTGGTTCCGTAGCCCCACAAAACTTATTGTCCTTGGATTTAATGCTTCATGAAATGAGATTGAAGAAATCTGCTGATGAAATTGCAATCATGAAAAAAGCAGGTTCAATAACAACTGACGCTCACATCAAGGCCATGGAAACCGTGAGACCTGGGATGTATGAATATCAACTTGAAGCGGAGTATTTGCACACTTTCATGCAAGGCGGAGCAAGACATCCTGCTTATAACTCAATAGTCGGAGGCGGAAATAATGCGTGCATACTTCATTACATAGAAAACAATGCATTACTTAATGATGGCGATTTAGTCCTCGTTGATGCAGGATGCGAATACGAACACTACGCTTCGGATGTAACACGAACTTTCCCAGTAAATGGTAAGTTTACTGAAGAGCAAAAAGCAATCTACGAAGTGGTGCTGGAGGCCCATCGCCAATCAATGGCTGAGGTTAAACCGGGTAACCAATGGAACAGTCCTCACGACAAGTCAGTTGAAGTTATCACCGATGGTTTGAATGACTTGGGATTGTTGGAAGGCAACAATGACTACACGAAGTTTTACATGCACAGAGTAGGACATTGGTTAGGCATGGACGTTCATGACGTTGGTGATTACACGGTTGACGGCAAATGGAGAGACCTTGAACCAGGAATGATCATGACCATAGAACCAGGTATTTACATTTTAGATGGCCTTGAAGGCGTCGATGATAAATGGCAAGGAATTGGTATTAGAGTTGAGGATGATGTTTTAGTTACCGAAGATGGATTTGAAATATTAACACCTGATGCACCGAGGGAAATAGCTGACATAGAACACCTTATGAATTCATAAATATGGATTTTGAGATTGTCATAATAGGAGCGGGTGTCGCTGGTTCATCTTTAGCTTTAGCGCTTGCTAAAGCAGGCATGGACGTTTGTTTGATAGACAAAGGTTCACCTGAAATCAAAGGAGATATTCACAAAGGTAGAACTGCTGCATTGAATTTAGCATCTTTGGATATTTTAGAAGGACTCGGCGTAAGAAAGGACATACAAAATTATTTGACTCCTTTTAAGGATATTTACGTATGGGATTCTGAGGGCACTTCTTCGTTACAGTTTTCATCTGATGAAATAGGACAACCTAAATTAGGAGACGTGGTTACAAACAACGCAATTTTATCCGGTATTCTTTCCTTACTTCCCAACCATAAGAATCTTAGGTTTCTTTCAAGAGACAGTCTAAAGACATTGGACCCTCAAGAGGGATCAATAAAAGTTTGTACGGAAAGAGGGGAGAGCATTTCTTGTAAGCTGGTGGTTGGAGCAGACGGTGGGTTGTCGTCTGTAAGAGAACTATCTTCGATCAAGATTAGGACCTGGAGTTATGAACAAAAGGCATTAATTGCTAACCTAAAGGCAGAGAAGCCGCATAAAAATATCGCCTATCAAGTCTTTACTAAAAATGGTCCTATCGCATTACTACCAATGAAAAAAGATAAAGAAGAATACTTATCTTTAGTGTGGTCCGCGGATATTGATTATGCAGAAAATCTCCTTGCCTTAGACGAACCATCCTTTTTAAATGAACTAGAACGGAAAACAGAATCTGTTTTAGGAAAACTATCGCTGGACGGAAAAATAACTTCATATCCCCTGCACCAACTGCATGCAAAAGATTATCACGCCCAGCGATCGGTGTTGATAGGTGACGCTGCACACTCCATGCATCCTTTAGCCGGTCAAGGCCTAAACCTAGGATTAGGAGACGCGGAAGAACTTGCTAATAGAATTTTGAGAAATAGGCGACATGGCGAAGATATCGGCAGTGAAAAGATGCTCATTGAATACAGCAAAGCAAGGAAATCAATTAATTTAAGAATGATGGGTTTTATGGAAGTTTTTAAGAACGGTTTTGGGTCGACTAATCCTTGGGTAAGGTTAGGTAGAAATATGGCCTTTGGAGTGGCTCAAAAGGCTCCAGGGTTAAGGAAAAAGTTTATAAAAGAAGCGGCTGGAATTATTTAATTTTGCCTTCTTTATAGATCACGTGTTTTCTTACGACAGGATCAAATTTTTTGATTTCCATTTTATCTGGCATGGTAGATTTATTCTTAGTAGTAGTATAAAAATGACCAGTTCCAGCAGAAGAATTTAAACGAATTTTTTCTCTCATACTTTCTCTCCTCGTGAACGAATATCGGCAAGCACTTTATCTATGCCATTTTTATCAATTGTTCTCATACCATTGGCTGAAACATTCAAGCTAACATATCTGTTCTCTGATTCTACCCAGAACCTGTGTTTATGGAGGTTGGGTTCAAACGTTCTTCTGTTACGATTCTTCGCATGTGAGACGTTGTTACCAGCTTGTGGTTTCTTACCTGTTACTTGACAAATTTTTGACATATTTAAAATAAAGTTTCTTGGAGTCGCGTTTTATACCAGAACCACTAACAGCAAGCAAGATTAAGAAGCTATAATCCAAAGAATTATATACTTAAATTAAGTGGAATCTTTAATAAATAAAAATATATTACTCGGAGTTACTGGCGGAATTGCCGCTTATAAGTCTGCTGAAATTGTAAGGGGTTTAAAAAAAGCAGGGTCTTCCGTTCGCGTCGTTATGACTCAGTCAGCTCAGGAATTTATCACACCTTTAACTTTGCAAGCATTATCAGGGAATCCTGTTTCGACTGATCTATTGGATGCAGAAGCAGAGGCGGCGATGGGGCACATAGAATTGGCAAGATGGGCCGATGCAATATTAATAGCCCCTGCTACTGCCAATACCATTGCAAGGTTATCTTCTGGAAGAGCAGACGATCTATTGTCGAGCATAACTTTAGCTTTTGACGGACCTATAGGCCTTGCCCCAGCAATGAATCAAGCTATGTGGAAGGATGAGAGGACACAATCAAACATTAAAAACCTTGAAATTAAAGATTTCTCACTTTATGGCCCCGGTTCTGGAGAACAGGCCTGCGGTGATATTGGGTTGGGGAGGATGCTTGAACCAACAGAGATAGTAGAATTATTTGCTTCTTTATTTAAAGCAGGTTCTTTAAGCAACAAGAGTGTTTTAATAACTGCGGGACCAACACAAGAGCCTATTGACCCCGTGCGTTACGTCACCAATAGAAGCTCCGGAAAGATGGGCTATGCTTTGGCAGAAGCGGCCGTTGAAGCTGGAGCTCAAGTCACTTTAGTAAGTGGGCCTGTAAATATTAAGCCTCCGGCCAGTTGTAATTTGGTCTCAGTAGAAACGGCTCAAGAAATGTACGACGCGGTCGTGCATCATGTAAGAGGAAAAGATTTTTATATAGGTACGGCAGCAGTTGCTGACTACAGTCCTGCAAAAGTAGAGGGCTCTAAAATTAAGAAGGATGGCAATAATGAGTCCTTAGTTCTTGAGATGAAAGAGAATCAAGATATTTTAAAAACAGTAAGTGATATGAAAGATAGACCTTATGTGGTTGGTTTCGCAGCAGAAACGGAAGATCTATTAAAAAACGCCAGAAAAAAACTTGAGAAAAAGAAGATTGATTTAATTATCGCAAATGACGTATCTAATAAGGACATAGGTTTTGATTCTGAAGAAAACGAAGTGACTTTAATTACAAGTTCAGAAGAATTGTTGTTGGATCGTGATAGTAAAAAGAAGATTTCAAAAAAGATTTTAGAATTTATATCCAATAATTCTTAGCTTGATATAGATTAATCAATAAAAAAGGCGCCAAAGCACCTTTTTTATCTTTAAAAGGAATTATTTTTCTTCTTCAGGGGTGTCCTTATCAGGAGCCTCTTCAGCTACA
>Ga0209035_10001016_pt1 | contig 11323 bp, 8 predicted proteins | sample MarorgKNORR_S2LV_6_FD_188220 | JGI IMG/M metagenome (GOLD analysis project Ga0209035, IMG submission 188220) | Marine microbial communities from the Southern Atlantic Ocean, analyzing organic carbon cycling - AAIW_A/KNORR_S2/LV (SPAdes) (version 2) | ecosystem: Environmental > Aquatic > Marine >...
CCGATCTCTAGCCAACAATCCTTTTACCACTTGGGCGGCGAGATCATCTGGGCGAATTCCAACCATATTCCCATTCTTTATGCCAATGGGTGAACGGACAGCATCAATGATAACAGATTCAGGCATAAAAATTCCTCATGATATTTTATTATTAAAATGGATAAGTTTTTTGGTCATACATATAATTTGCCAGTTCCTGCTTTAGGGAAATAGTATCAGTGTTCAAACATATAAGACTCTGCAACGCATCGATACTTTTATTTACTTTAACAGGAATTGGACTCTTAAAGATTCTATTAATGCAGATACTTGTAAATGATCTTATCTCAAGAAGTGCTTCAGTTACATAAATTTTCGCGATGGATAGACTCATCTGGGATCTATCACTACTATCTAAGTTCTGCTGTACACGAGATATAACTGATCCTGCCGTAAAGATATTGGTGAATATATCTGCCATGGTTTCACTGAGCTGTTGCTCATGTTTAAGATCTTGACCGTATTCGCATAAAGCCTCCTGTAATAGAAGTACAGCAAGTTTTTTTGCTGCTTGGAGGGCATTTTTTTGTTCAGAGAGCGGGCCTTCTGAATTGATATGATTATTAGCCTTAATGAATTCATCAATATCTCTAAGGTGATCTCTAAGGGATATTTCTTCCATGAGAACTTTTTTCATCATATAGCCAGTAATGATTGCACGGTTTATCTCGTTAGTTCCTTCCCATATCCTATTTATCCGGTCATCTCTATATGCCATAGCCATTGGATATTCTTCTATAAAGCCATATCCACCAAATATCTGAAGGCATTGGTCAATGCACTTGCCTGATGTCTCGCTTCCAAATACTTTTGCCATTGACGCTTCTACTGCAAATCGCTCCAATGTTTCCCCCATTTTTATATAGTAGTCGGGGCTTGTTTTATCTAGATCATCTATAGCTTCTTGGATCATGCCAACCGTCCGATAGAGCATTGTATCTGCTGCATAGACGCGAACGGTCACATCAGAAATCTTTCCATGGATTGAGTCAAATCGTGCGATAGGCTGGCCAAATTGTCGACGCTCTAAAGCATATCTCATTGTCTCTTCGATGGCTAACTTACATCCACCAACACTAGCAGCTCCTAGCTTATAGCGACCGACGTTTAAAGCATTAAAGGCAATTGCTGCACCCTTTCCTACTTCATAAAGAAGATTGTCAATTGGGACTTTTACATTTGAAAATTTTAATGAAGTGGTCGAAGACCCCTTCATCCCCATTTTCTTTTCTTCCGCTCCAATACTAAATCCTTCTGTTTCACGTTCTACAATAAATCCAGAGAACTTGTTACCATCTACCTGCGCTAGAATGGTATAAATATCCGCCCAGTTGCCATTACTTATAAACTGTTTCTCACCATTTAGAATATAATGTTTACCATCTTCAGACAGGACCGCTGTAGTTTTTGCAGATAGCGCATCAGACCCAGAAGAAGGTTCCGTTAGTCCATATGCTCCGATCCATTCTCCTTTCATTAACTTAGGCAGATACTTCTTTTTTTGTTCTTTAGTACCAAAAAAAACTATTCCCATACTTCCAATACCTGTCTGCACACCAAATGTACATCCGAAAGATGCTGATCCTCCCCTTGATAGACTCTCCGTGACTAGACAAGAAGTGATTTTATCCAATTCTGTACCACCATACTCTTCTGGAGTATCAACACCAATAAGTCCTAGTTCTCCCAATTCTCTTATAAGTTCTTTACTGAGTTTTTCATCAAGTTTATCTATTTTTTCTACATTAGGATAGATTCTCTCTTTTGAGAATTGTTTTACCATTTTTTCTATTTCAATGTGTTCTTCTGAGAATGTTTCTCTACAGAATATTCTTTTTTCAGCGACATTTGAGATGAGCCACTGACCACCTGTTTTTAGTTGAAGTTTTTCTCTGATATCCATGATAGAATCCTAAAATAAATAAAAATTAGATAAGATATTATATATTATTACTGCTAACAATTTAACTATATCACCAAATAAAGTTCGAATAGTTAAACTATTATTTTATCATCAGAGTAAAAAGATCGATCATGAAATATTTTTGAAAAACTATTGACACCTGGTTGAATCTTCTTTAATTTTTTATTGAGATTAAGTCTCATTAACAATAAATAAAATACTTCTGGGGTTCTAGTATTCTGTTTTAATACTTAGTTCCAAAAATCCAAGGCATTTATACAAGTACTGTAGAGCCCCAGAATTTTAAGATAATGGCAGAATTAATAATCGTTTTCAGAGAAGTACTCGAAGCCTCCCTCATAATAGGGATTCTTTATACATATCTTAGCAAAATAAATCAGCCTTCTGCAATTTTAAGACTCCGAGAAGGTGTCCTTGCAGCTTTAGTAGCGAGTCTGATTGGTTCTCTTTTATTCCAAAAATTTGCCGGTGGTTTTCAGGGGCAGGCAGAAAAGTTATTTGAGGGATTTGTGATGATCCTAGCCTCTGCTGTTTTAGGAAGTATGATTGTCTGGATGGCAAAAAATAAAAATATTGCGAACGAACTAGAAGAACAGGCGTCGAATGCCCTTAATAGCGAAAAATTAGGTTATGGTATTTTTGCATTAGCATTTATATCTGTTTTTCGTGAAGGAATTGAAACTATTTTATTTCTTTACGGAGTGATGATGAAACAAGGGGGGCTCTCCATTGCATCCTCACTTACGGGAGCTTTTCTAGGTATCGCGCTAGGATATATGATATTTGTCCAAGGAAAGAGGGTGCCTCTTAAGACATTCTTTAATGTGAGTTCAATTCTATTAATTTTTGTTGCTGCTGGTATGTTAGCCTACGGAGTACATGAGTTAGAGTCCGCGGGTGTTATCCCTGACTATGGTCGTGTATGGAATATAAATCCTGATAAGTTGGCTGATGGATCCTATCCAATGTTCCATGACAAAGGCTATGCTGGTAGTATTATGAAAGGTTTATTTGGTTATAATGGTGACCCAAGCATGATAGAACTTCTAGCCTGGTTTTCAGCTGTTGCTGGATTGGGTTTTATGTGGAAGAAAGCATCCGCGGCATAGTGATGAAAAAAAACTTTATTATATTTATCATAACTTTTATAGCATTGGTTACATATGGTTGTGAAGATGATGCTCTTCTATCACCTCAGTCTGAGGCCGAAGAAGATGGAGGTAGTTATGGAAATCTATCATTGGCTGAACCTGATGATGATGAGCCTTTGAAAAATCCAAAAACTTTTTAATTAATATTTTTCAAATGTCATTCTCAAAACTATTTATCTTCTCTTTCCTTTTTTCTTTTATTTATTCAGAAAGTAATGACACTGTGATTTCAGGCACGGTCTCAAGAAATGAAAAGAATATTCCACTTCAAGGCGCTAACATATTATTGGAAAGCAATTCTGGTAAAGAATACGGTGCATCCACAGATCGAAACGGTATATTTAATATTAGTGATGTCTCCGAAGGTGGTTATAATCTAATAATTAGTTTTATTGGTTATGAAGATTATTTAAAAAATATTCAAATAGAGAATGGAAAGATTTATACAATTGATGCAGTACTTTCTATTCAACCAATTTTATTGGCAAAATTAGAAATAATCAGTGAAACTGATTTGTCCTATGAAGAGCTCCCTGGAGCCGCTACAGTAATGAATATGCAAACTCTTAAGCTCGTCAATCCAATAGGTACTCAAGAAATGCTTGAGTATGTACCGGGAATCAATGGTTTTGCAGATGATGGTATTGGGAATTCAAGGATTAGTATAGGAATTAGAGGTCTTAACCCTAGAAGAAGTTCAAGAGTGTTGATTTTAGAAGATGGAGTTCCTATTCAACCAGCTCTATATGTTTACCCCAATATGTATTACAATCCGCCTGCTGAAAGGATAGACCAGATTGAGGTTATTAAAGGTAGCGGGTCTATATTATACGGTCCCCAGACCATGGGAGGTGTAATCAATTATTTTACTAAGAGACCTCGAAATGAATATGGTGGAATGTTCAAGCTTACTAGCGGGAATAACGGGTATATGAGTCTTTTCACAGAAGTTGGTGGTTTGGGTACTCAAAAGCTTAAGCAGGAGATTCAATTTCTTGTAAAGAGAGGAGATGGGTTTAGAGAGAATAATAGTTTTGAGCAGGTTAATGGTACCCTAAAACTCAACTATCGTAATTCTTCTACAAAAAATATGTATCTCAAGGCCAATGTGAACTATGAGAATTCAAATGCTACCTATACAGGTCTTACTGAATGGTCTTTTGAAAATAATCCCAGATTTAATCCAAAAGAAAATGATAATTTTAAAGTTTTTAGGTCTGCAATTGATTTTATTCAATCAGAAAAACTAAGCTCAAAAGTTTCCAAAAATACGACAGCCTTTCTTAGTTATTTTGATAGACGTTGGTGGAGAGAGAATGATATCTTCATTAAATCTTCTGATATTGGATTAGACGATCCAGCAGCCCAGCCTTATTATGGTACCGATTTGGTGCGTGTTGGGAATGGAAAAGACAATTTTGGAATTTTAAGAACATTTTATGTGTCTGGGCTAGAGCAGTCTTACCAGATTAAATATGATGTTTTTAATCAACCATCCAAAATGGAAATTGGCTGGAGGGTCTATTGGGAAAGATTTATTGATGATAGACAAACAGGCTTTACATCTGATTCTATTTATTCTCCAAGTGCAAGAGAAGGAGTCTATTTTAGAGGCTCAGGAGATTCGCTCAATATATTAGGCACGAGTCATCATTATGAAACCGCTGCACTTTCTGCTTTTATTTCTAATTCCATTGACTTTGGAGCCCTGACGATAAGACCTGGTCTAAGAATCGAATCTTTCGAACAGGAGAGAGTTGATAGAATGAAAGGAAATATCTATCAGGATAAGTCAATTAATGTTTTCTTGCCAGGCTTTGCATTTACAAGGCCATTTATTGGTACATTATTATTTGGTGGAATTCATCGTGGATTTACTCCACCATCTAGCGGAGCTCTAAAAATTCTTAATTTTGGAGATGGACTTGATAACGCTGGGCTAGATTTAGATGCAGAAAAGAGCTGGAATAAAGAGTTGGGGATAAGAGGAAGATTATCTTTGATAGATTATGAAATTGCAGGTTTTCATATAGATATTGAAAATTTGGTTGCGGCAGGAAGAGGAACAGCTTTTAAGAATTTAGGGAAAGTGAATAGTCTTGGACTTGAGTTAAGAACTAATTTCCTTTTTTCTAAGTTATCTTATTTTTTTCCAAATTTAGATATCATTTATACTCTTTTAAATACAGAAGTAATTGAGGGTAAAATTATTTCAAATGTATCCGGGACTTATGGATCAGAAGTATCTATTAAAGGTAAAAGGCTGCCATATACTCCAAAGCATACTATGACGATTGGACTGGAATTTAATCCACTATCAGCTTTACTAATTAGATCTGATTTTAGATATGTCAGTAGCGTTTATACTGATTTTGAAAATATTGAGGAAACCGATGACATAGGAGTCACAGGAGCTATACCTGAATATAGTATCCTAAATATTTCAGGTAGTTATAATCTTAATCAAAAAGTAAAATTATTCTTTTCTGGAAAGAATATCACCGATCAGATTTACATAGGTTCAAGATTGCACTCTAACCCTGGACAGAAAGATGCAAATATTAGTTCAGGTATCATTCCAGGTTCTCGAAGACAAATCAACGCAGGATTAGAATATTCATTTTAAGCAAAAAAAACTAAAATTATTTTTTTTACATAAATAATGATAATAAGACTCATTAAAAATAACTTTACTAACAAAAAGGAAATAGGAAAATGATAAATAACAGAAAACTGCTTTATTTCTTATCCTTCATACTGATGCTGGTCATTGGCTGTGAGGATACTGATGAAGCTGTAGAAGATAACTCTATCTCAACCCCTGCAGAATACGTATTCAATAGTAGGTTTAATGATGGTGAGAGCAGTGTCTATTATTCAGGACAGGTTGTACGAAATCTTTTGATAAATGATATCAAAACACAGTGTGGTACAGACGCTGGTACAGGTGACGCATCAACTTTACTAAGTATGATGGCAAATGATGATGCATCAAGGACTATTTTAACCTCGACAGATCCTTCTTCATTACAGTCAACATACCATTCAATCCAAACCAGTCATTTAAATGACAGACTCATAGCCGTTGATGATTATACTATTAATGGTTATGGTGCTAATGCAGGAACACTCATAAATGGATGGACTCAAGAACTCGCGGCTAATGGAAAAACAAGGGCCAATGGCCTGAGGCTTGACCAAATAATCCAGAAGACCTTATGGGGAGCTGTCTCATATTGGCAGGGGACCTCAAAATACATGTCTAAAATTCCAACAGATGATAACACAGTCTCTGATGATGGTGATGCATGGACAGCAATGGAACACCATTGGGATGAATCATTTGGCTATTTTGGTGCAGCTCGAGATTATAATACAGGATATTCTGATGATAGTGATAGAAAATCAGATCCATATCACGATTCAAGTAGTGATGGTGCTATTGATTTTCTATCAGAGTATAATATTGGATGGGCAGTTACTGCAGCCAAAAGAGATGTTGTCACAGGTTCTGATGGTAATGCTCTTTCGGTAGATTATGATTTTACTAAGACCATCATGGATGCATACCTTGAGGGTAGAACCTTAATTCATAATCAGGCTAATCTTGAAGATATTTTAGTGCAAAGAGATATCATCCTCAATACATGGGAAAAAGTAGTTGCGGCTGTCACTATTCACTATATCAATGATGTTGCGGCTGATATGGCTGCTCTTTTTCCAGCAGACTCAACCGCAGGTCCTTTTTCAGAGCTATCGGCTGATCTTAACAATCACTGGGGTGAGATGAGGGGATATGCTAATGGATTATTATACAATGATTTTAAAGCAATCTCTGATTCAGATTTAGACACTGTTTTAGATGCTATGGGAACAGCACCTGTATATCCTATAGATGGTGAGGTTGCATTTTACACTTATCATGGAGTTTTACTTACAACTGTAAAAAATACTCTTCAGGCTGCTTATGGTTTTGATGATGAGCATATGGATAACTGGTAGATTCTACTTATTTAAATTATAATACACTAAAGGGGTCCTCTTAAATAGGGCCTCTTATTTTTTACCCATCTTTAATTGTTAAAAATAATAAGTTTGATCATTGACTAGAGATCGATCATATCTATTACTACTTATCTGTTGCGTTCTGTCGCGGTTAGGGACTACTATCTTTTATATTGAAGATATAGATAGTCTAAGGTTTGCACTGAGTATAGGTGAATATAGTATCATAAAGCTACAGCCTCATTTTCCTGGTTATCCGGTTTTCTGTTTTTTGGCAAAGGCTATTTTCTTTTTTACCAACAGTGGAGGAATTACGTTCTCTATTATTGGAGGGTTATCAGTTTTTACCATTATCTATTTTATTATCCAATTCAATGGAATTAGGATAAATACAAACTCAGGATTATTCTGTACCTTGATAATATTTTTTAATCCCTTTATTTGGTTAATGAGTAACCGATACATGCCTGATCTGATGGGAGTGGCAATATCATTATCTGCTATGTACTATTTAACCATAAATACTAAAATAGAATACTCATCTGCAGTTGGTTTTATACTAATTGGAATATTAGCAGGAGTTCGACTTTCCTATTTGCCTTTATTAATAATTCCATTTTTTTATAATATCATTCAAAGTAAAGAGAGACTACATCTTCTATTATCTTTTTCATTCGGATGCTCACTATGGCTAATTCCCTTAGTATGGATTACGGGAATAAATGATTTAATATTAGTTGCAACTAAACAAACATTAGGCCATTTTTCAGATTTTGGGGGTACAGTACTTACTGAAAGTAATTGGCAAGTAAGATTACTGAATTTTATTAGGTCTGTGTGGGCTGATGGTCTTGGTGGTTATTGGGGAGAACGTTCATGGCAGACATTGTTCCTTTCATTTCCATTGACCTATATCTTATATTTAGGAACCACTAGTTCATTCAAGGCTATGAAAAATAATGTGAATTTCAGAATTTTAATTTATAGCCTAGCGGTTTATATTATTTGGATTTTATTTTTTCAGAATATTATACATAAATCCAGGCATATCCTTCCCGTTTTGGTAATTATTTTATCCATAATGGTTTCAGGGCAGAATGCTCTTTCTTTTAAAAACACTAAATATTTTTACTTTTTAAATGGATTATTTTTTATTTTTTTAGTGAGCATCACCCTCAATCTAGTATTCCAGCATACAGAACCAACTGCTATATCTCAATTAAAAGATAGGATCAGTGATTCTCCACAAAATAAAAGAATTATAAGTATACCGCTTATTAATTATTACCTAAGGACACACGGTATTGATGCTGATTATATTAGTATTGAAGATTCGGATTTAATAAGTCAAATAAATTTAGATAGTAGTAAAGAAGTCCTGGTCGTTGGTAACTACCGTAAACTTTTTCAGGATAATTATCAAATAATTCCTGAAACAGTTTTATTCCATAACCCTTATGTGAATAGAATGTGGTCAGAAATACCAATTTATAGGTTAGCAGCTAAATAGTATGGCTAGGAAACCTATCCTACATATTTTAGGAGCTGGTCCTGCAGGCTTGGCAACAGGCTATTATGCAAAAAAGTATGATATTTCTTTCCACATCTTTGAAAGTTCCGAGAGAATTGGTGGTAATTGTCAAACAATTGAAGAGGGTGAGTTTAGGTTTGATACAGGGGCACACAGGTTCCACGATAAAGATAAAGACGTTACAAAAGAAATAAAGAGGTTGATGGGCAAAGATTTGATAAAAGTAGACGCTCCAAGCATGATATATCAGGAGGGTCGATTAATTAATTTCCCTTTAAACTTTTCTAGTATAATAAAAAATCTTGATAGAATTAACATAGTTAAGATTATTTATGAAAACTTATACAATCAAATTATTCGTGGAAATAGACCAAATAATTTTAGAGACCTTGCTTATAAGAACTATGGCAAGACATTATCTGAATTATTCCTTATAAATTATACTGAAAAATTATGGGGAGCTGACTCTTGTCAGTTGCAGGTTGATATAGCTGGAGATAGGTTAAAAAATTTAGATTTATTTTCTTCAATTCTAGAATTATTGTTCCATAAATCAAGTTCTAGTCATTTAGATGGATCTTTCTACTATCCAAAAAATGGTTTTGGTACTATCTTTGATGAAATGGGAAAGGTGATAGGGGCGGATAAAATTAAACTAAATTCTCCAGTAGAAGAGATATTGCACGATGGAAAAAGAATAAAAAAAATAGTTTATAAAAACGGGATGAAAGCTAATGTGGATCATATTATCAATACTCTGCCTATCAATCTTTTGATAGAGATATTCAACCCCGCACCTCCAGAAAATATATATCAGTATGTGAAAGATTTTTCTTTTCGAAATATTCGGTTATGTGTACTGTTCCTAGATATTCCATTTTTCTCAAATAATGCATCAATTTATTTACCAGACAAATCATATCCATTCACTAGAATATATGAGCCCAAAAATAGAAGTGTTTATTTAGCTCCGGAAAATAAAACCTGTATAGTAGTAGAAATACCTTACAGCAATGGTGATGATATTTCACTTATAAATGACAAGGAGCTCTCAAAGATGATTGAGTCAATATTAATTGAGGAAAAACTTCTTGAGAAGAATCAAGTTATAGGGCATAAGATTATGAATATAAATAATGCTTATCCTATTTTGACATTAGGAAAAGATGAAAAGCTTAGAGATATTTATTCTTATTTTAATTCATTTTCCAACCATACTCTGATTGGACGAAATGCTGAATTTAAATATTTGCATACTCATGATTTGATGATGAGAGCTAAGAAATTGATAGAAGAACTCTTGAGTTAAGAAGACGCTATTAGACGGCAACAAGTTCAGCTTTAGTACTATCTAATGTATGTTCGTTTCTAAACCAAATCTTATTTAATGAAGATATCAAATGGTCGATATCTTTAGTTGTATGTTTTGGTGTAACTGTAATTCTTAACCGAGCGCTATCTTTTGGTACAGTTGGATAAAAGATAGGTTGAATATATATATCATGATCTTCAAGAAGCATCTTTGAATATAATTTAGCTTTTGAAGTGCTGTAGGTTAAAAGTGGTATGATGTGACTATCACTATCGATGAAAGGGATTCTTAATTCTCTTAGCCGCTGTTTGAAATAATTGGCTTTACTAAAGATATCTTGTCTCTCTTTATCTAGTTTCTCAACTATCTGAATACTTTTTGATGCAGCTGCTGCAATTGAAGGCATCATCGATGTCGTGAAAATAAATCCAGGAGCAAAAGATCTTATAAAATTTATCATAAGGTCATCTCCTACAATATATCCACCAATTTGACCAAAACCTTTTGCTAAGGTACCATTGATAATGTCAATGTCATTAGATACGCCATACTTATTGGCTATTCCTCGTCCTCCATTGCCATAAAGTCCAACAGCATGTACCTCATCAAGATATGTGAGAGCATTATATTTTTTAGCTAAGCGAATATATTCAGGAATATTGGTCTCAGTTCCATCCATCGAATACAATGATTCAAAGACAATGATTTTTGGTCTATTTATTTCACAAGATTTAAGAAGTTTTTCTAAATGTTTCAGATTATTATGTTTAAATATAGAGCAGTCTGCTTTTGAGTTTTTAATTCCTTCAATAAGTGAGGCATGGTTTAATTCGTCTGAAAATACTTGAATATTTTTAATACGCTTGCATAAAGTAGAAAGTGTAGTCTGGTTTGCAACATACGCTGATGTAAAGATAAGAGCCCTCTCTCTATTATGAAAGATTGCTAGGTCTGATTCTAATTGATTGTGATAAGGCGTCGAACCAGAAATATTGCGAGTCCCACCTGATCCAGTTCCAACGGTTTTTATGACTTCGACCATTTTTTCTATCACATCAGGATTATGACTCATATTTAAATAGTCATTTGAACACCATACTGTGGTGTTATTATTAAAACGCTCTTCAGTTTCAGGTTTATCTGAAAAATTAATTTTTGTAAATGGGAAGGTATCCTGATATCTATATATAGGAGTAAAAGTTCTTTCAAAGCCTTTTGAACGAAATTCTTCGGTCTGATCTTGTATTATTTTTTTATAATTCATTTTTGATTTTATGTTTTAGATACAATTTTTTTTTAATTAGACTCACCAGTCGAAATTACGAATGAATCGTCTCATTAAACAAATATAGTGCCACATT
>Ga0209035_10001017_pt1 | contig 11322 bp, 11 predicted proteins | sample MarorgKNORR_S2LV_6_FD_188220 | JGI IMG/M metagenome (GOLD analysis project Ga0209035, IMG submission 188220) | Marine microbial communities from the Southern Atlantic Ocean, analyzing organic carbon cycling - AAIW_A/KNORR_S2/LV (SPAdes) (version 2) | ecosystem: Environmental > Aquatic > Marine...
TACTTAGTTAATAGTTTTGATGTTTGGCATAGTATTTGCTTATGTGTGTGTGTACATTTAATATGTAACATGAACGTTCATAATAAAATACAAACATTAAATATAAATTAAATTTTAAAACATGAAAAAAGGATTATTAACTGTTTTGCTTGCCTCACTAGTTTTAGTGGGTTGTCAAAACTACGATGATCAATTTGATGACTTAAACGCTCAAATTAGCGCTTTAAAATCACAAGTTGATGGTTTATCTTCTTTATCAGGTCAAGTATCTTCTCTTTCTGGGACTATTAGTGGTCTTCAGTCTGGGATAGCTGCTGCTCAAGCTGCTGCTACTGCTGCTGGCTCATCTGCGGATGCTGCTACTGCTGCTGTAAATGCAATTCCTGGAGTAGATCTTTCTGGTCTTACTGCTTCTTTAGCTACTTTACAAGCTGAAGTTGACGCGATCGAAGCTGCTATAGCAACTACTGCTACTGCAACTGAAGTTGCTGCATTACAGACTAGTTTAACTGCTGTGGAAACTGATTTAGCTGATTTATTAACTTCTAACAATGTTTATGCAACAGCAATAATTGTAAACAGTGCTGCGTCAATGGCGTCAGCTCTTGCATTAGGTAACAAAGTTGCCTTAATGAATAACAACGTTACAATTACTGATGATGCAACAATATCAGATACTGATATTCAAACATTTGTTAACAGAATTAAAACTATGAATGGTACGTTTACGTACTCTTCTGGTTCTGCTACTGGATTTACACCAACTTTCGATGAGATGGTTGCGGGTACTGTATTTGCTTTAACGCCTGCAGGTCCTGTATCGTTTAAGAAGTTAGCTTCTGCTACTACTGTAACGATTACTACTACTTATTCAACTAAAATTACATCTTTAGATATGAGTGCTTTGGTTTCTGTAACTAGTTTCAACACTGGTACAGTTAATCAATTACACTTAACAAGCGCTACTAACGTAGACCTTGGAGAATTAGCTAGATATGGTGCATCACTTTCAATTCAAACGAAAAAAGCTGCAACACTTGATATCGCTAAACTTGATGATAAAAGTGCTACAGGTACTCAGTCTGACTTAGCTTTAACGCTAAACGGTCCAGCTTCTGTAACTTTATCATTAATTGAAGATGGTACAATTACACTACAAAATGTAGCTTCTGCTACTGTGTCTGCTTTCTATGGAACTCTAGATATTAAAGCTGGTGTTGAAACTTTAACTACTACTGATTCTGTATTTATTGATTTAGATTCAGCTTCTGACCTAGTTACTGCAACATTAGACTATAAGTATGACTGGGATCCATTACTAACAACTGCAAATGCTGCAAAATCTGCTGCTGGATACCTTACTACATATTTAGAGGATTATTCTTCTTCAGCTTCTATTGCTGCTGCAGATCTTAAGACTTTAACTATTACAGGTGATCTTTTAGATATCTACTTAGATGAAGCAAACTTAGAGACATTATCTATTAATGCAAATATGACTGATTTAACTATGGCTACTTTAACTGATTTAACTACGTTAACAGTTGCTGGTGGAAAAATTGGTAATATTTCTTTAACTAGTTCTCCTAACATTACTGTGGCGAATTTTGATCACACATCAAATATGGAAAATAAAGGTTCAACTACTGCTAACAAATCTGTAAGCTTTGTAGTTACTGATAACACAGCTTTAACTAAACTTCACACTACTGGTGATTTAATTAAAACTTTCACAGTTACAGGTAACGATGCGTTAACTGAATTAGATATGACTGGTCTTAAGACTAGAGGTACTGATACAACTGGTGGTGCTGTTAATCTTTATGATAACGGTTTAACTGCTGTTAAATCTACAGATAACACTGATGCTGAAACTGCTACTAGTACTACTGGTGCTGATGGTGGAACTGCTGATGTAGGTGCAACTGATGATGGTACTTCAGGTATGGATACAATGAAAATTTATCTTACTGCAATTGCTGCTGATACTAAAAACACTGCACAAGTTAACTTTGATACTGTTTCAACATTTGATGACAGTGAGACTTCAACTACTGCAACTACTTTAAACATTTTAGGTTCAACTTCAGTAAGCGCGACTACGAACGATGCTACTGTTCTTAAGATGACTCCGGCTACAGCTAATACTGCTGCTGCTTCAAAAGGTGCTATTGCTCAAACAATAGGATATTATGTTGATACAGCTGCTGTAGGTGGTACAATTAGATTTACTATTAATGGAGCTCTTATTCCAGCTGGTGGTGTTTATACCTTAACGGGTAACCAAGGCTATGATGCTGCTCAAATTGCTAGTACTGCGAATGTAGCTGCTGCTGATGCTGCTGGTGCAATATTAGCTTCTAAAGTAGGTGCTTTTTCTACTTCAACTGTTTTATTAATTGCACATGCAAATAATGCTACAACTGCTGTAGGTGAAAGATATGGTACAACTGCTGCTTTAACTGCTGCTTCAACTGACACTGCAGGTGTTGGTGATACTAGTCCTCTTTGGTCTGTAGGTTTAGAAGATCTATTTACTTTAACTGTAGGATCTAATACTGTAACAACTTCACTTACTTCAGGAGCTACAACAATAGGTGCTATTGAAACTAAGCTTGCTGCTGTTTGGGCTGCTAAGTATGGTTCTGCTGGTACTCACTCTGCGTCAGCTATTGCTTCTTTGACAGGTACTCTTACTAATGGTACTATTGAAATTGCGATGCTTCAGAGCGATAGTGCTGGTTTTGACCAAGCTGTAAGCTTTGGTATTTCAGATGGTTCTACAAGTGCTACAGCTAACACTTCATCTAGAACTGCTGCAAACATTGGGTGGAAGATAGGTGCTACTAAAGCAACTGGAGATAATAAGACTATTTCTTCTGCTGCGGATGGCTTAATTATTACTCTTACATCTAAAGCTGCAGGTACTGACCTTAATACCCTAGCTACTGTAGTTACTGCTACATCTGGTGTAAAAGCTACTTTGGTTAATTTTGCTACTAACTATGTAGCAAATACTGCATGGGCAGCTGGTATAGGTGCTAATGCGTATGTTGGAGCTCAAGCTGAGAGAACTGATGTAGCTACTGCAGAAGATGCAGTTGCTGCTGCAACTTCTAATGCTGTTGCTGCTATTAAATTCAACAGAGTAACTTGGTTAGGTTAATATTTAATTAACTTAAACTTATAAGAATTAAACCCTCCATATTGGGGGGTTTTTTTTATTTTTATTGATATGAACAGATCTTTTACAATTATATTATTGGGATTGTATTTTTTCTGTTATACTATACCTCAGGGAATACCAGGAATATTCTACTCATACGATAGAGTAGCAGTTCATGACTTGTTTTTATCGGTTTTAAATTTTGTTTCTTTTGTAATCTTATTCAGAGCTAATAAACTCAAAAATCTTCTACCTATATTGAAGGATAACTTACAATTATACTTTTATGTAGTGTTTCTTGTAATATCATGTATTTCACTTTTAATTGCAGAAAACTTTGTTACGGGTATTGTTACACTGACTAAATACTTTACAATTTTGATATCATTAATAATGATAATGTCGTTAAGTCAAATTGTAAAGAAAATATTTCTACATTTATTTATTATTTTTACTTTATTCGCTTTAGTACTTGAAAGCGTGTGGATTAATTATCTGTTTTATGAATCTGTTTATATTAATGGAAATATTATACAAAGGAGTGGAAATTCTATAGGTTTTGCTGCAAATATTAATATATCTTCTTTTTCTTTAGCATTAAAAATTCCTGTATTATTTTATTTAATTTTTACTTCTACTAAAAAATATATTCAGATAATATCTATTATTCTTCTTTTCTCCTCTTTTCTAACTATTTTTCTTCTCTTAAGTAGAGGGGCAATATTAGCTGTCATAGTTATCTTAATTTCTGTTCTATTATTGATCCTTATCTCAAAGAATTGGAAATATGTTAAAAGTTTTTCATTGATAATTTTTGTCTTTTATTTAAGTTTTATTTCATACGGTATAGTAAATCAAAAAAACAGCTCTGATATTATGTTAGACAGATTTGCTACTATAATAAGTCCAGGTGAAGATGATTCTGTAAATGAAAGAGTTAATTTTTATTCAACAGCCATTAAGAGTATTTATAACAAACCTTTACTTGGTGTTGGTGTTGGAAATTGGAAGATTATTTCAATTAGGTACAGTCGAGATATAATAGTAGAGTATAGGGTTCCATATTTTGTTCACAATGATTTTTTGCAAGTAACTGCAGAAATTGGAATTTTTGGAGGTTTAGCATATATGTGTTTTATCTTTTTCCCCTTTTTTAAATCAATTAGCATGCTCTTTAGACAGAAATATTTTAGCATTTATTTTATGATATTTTTAATTTCTGGAGTTTTTATAATTGATTCACTTTTAAATTTTCCTCTAGATAGGCCAATCAATACAATATATTTACTTTTTTTAATGACATTACTATACGTATACCCAAAATTTAAAGTAGAAAATGAAAAATAACTTTTTTCACTTAATTATATCACTTTTTTTAGTGTTGCTAATTTTTTCTTCATATAAAATTTTAGACTCATCAAGAATTCAAGCAGCTTTAATGTGGGATTTTAATTATCAGTCATATGATACTCCTTATAAGCTATATGGTGAACAACTTGATGATAATTTCCCAAATATTTCCCAAACAGCTCTCCCTATAAAATTTTTGAAAGCAAGGTATTATTTAGAACTAGATTCATTAGACATAGCCAAAAAATTACTCTTAGATGCTATAGATGATAATCCTTATATAAAAGGGCCAGAAGCTATGCTTGCAGAAATTTACATTCTTGAAGAGAAAATGGATAGTTCATTATATTATTCAAAGGATGCTTTTTATACGTTACCTAATAATAACTCACACAGACATACTTATTTTAAAAACTTAGTGTTCACAAAAGATACTATCGAATTAGATCATGCCTTTGATATTTTAAAAGAATTTAATAATGTAAATCATTGGTATGAATACTTTACTACTAGATATAGTATAGTGGGAAAAAATAATCAAAAATTACTAAAAGAAATTGATAGATTTAAAACTAAATTTCCTTCTGAAGATCCGGCCAAAATAGCTGATGTCGAAAGCTTTGTTAAGTTAGGGTCTGAGCAATATACTTTGTCTTTTTTACTTGCAGAAGCTGGTTTAAAAGAGTACGATCTTAAAAATTTTCAAACATCTGTAGAATTATTTGAATCAGCAATAGTTGAAAATCCTGAAGTATATACTTTTTATGAAAATGCAGGAATGTCATACAATAGCTTAGGACAGTTTGAATCAGCAATAAGTTATTTTGATAAAGTTATATATGTGTTTAATAGTTTAGATGGAAAATCAGAATATTTTAAAGGGCTTACTCTAATTCAGTTAAACAGAAAAGACGAAGGTTGTAGCTATTTAAAAAAAGCAGTTGAAAAAAAATATATTGATAATTCAGGAATCACTTCTCTTAATGTATTTAACAGCTTTTGTCAATAATAACTAGTATTTTATTTTTTCAATAAGTTCTCCAAGTGAGTCATATTCAGTCCATAATCCTTTTCTCTCTCCTTGTGAAGAATATCTTGAAATCTGTTTGATTTTTCCATTACTATAAAAGTATTTCCAGACACCAACTTTTAGACCTTCTTTAAATTTACCTTTAGTTTCAATCTTTCCGTTTGAGTGGTAAAAAATCCATTTACCATAATCCACACCATTAACATATTGTTGAATACTTCTTTTAAAGCCGTCTTTATAGGTAGTACATCTGCCAGTATATGGCAGGTTATTCAAATTAGTAGTACCGTCGATTGTGTTAAATACTAAATCAGGACAATCATTAGCATTCGAGCAAGAAGCAATTAAGAATAAAAGTATAAGAAGGATTTTTTTCATTAGAAGATAATTTGAATAAAAATAATAAAAAGTATTGTTAATAAAGTCAAAGATATTGATGTAAGAAAATGATTTTTAATTTTTTTATAGAGAATATGATGAATATGATTTTTATCAGGCTTAAAAGGAGACTTTCCTTTAATAATCCTAAGTATAAACACTCTTGTTAAATCAATAATAGGAAAAATCAATATTGATGTCACAAATAAAATCTTATGTAAATCATATTCAGGTTTAATGATATAATCCTGTGAAAGAATATACAATACATATGCAGCAACAATTCCCCCAAACATTAAAGAACCTGAATCACCTAGGAAAACTTTTTTTGAATTTTTAAAGTTAAAATATAAAAGAGGGATACAAGAGGTTATTATTAAGAGACTAAGGTTAATAAATGGTGAAGAGGTAGAAGAGAAATATTCAAAGCTTAAAATGAAGGTAGACACAATTAACAAAGCAAGTCCGTCAATCCCATCAATAAAATTGATTGAATTTATTATAGCTACAATTATAAAAATAGTTATTAATTGGGCAAATATTCTATTTAATTCAAAAACCCCAAAAACACCATGTAAATTATCAATAATTAGCCCATTATCAATTAATATTTTTGCTGCAATTATTTGAAAAATAAATTTTAATTTAAAATCCATATTATATACATCATCATACAAGCCAATTACCATTAATAATGATAAGGGTACAATAATAGAAAAATCATAAATCTCATATCCACCAACATAGAAATAACATGAAATAATAAATATTGTCAAAAACAGGCTAAGACCACCTGACCTAGTTGCAACAGAGCTATGAGATGACCTGTGCTTAATTTGATCAATAATTTTTTTATTAATAAATACTTTCTGAGAGATATGTAAAAGAAAAAAACTTAAACATATTATAACAATAATTAAAGTTGGAGTAAAAGCCAAAGATTACTTAGATTAAATTAATACTCAAAAATATGATTATTATAATACTAATATGAAATTTAGTAATAAAAATATTTTTTTGAAATAAAATAAAATTAAGTACCTTTGTTACTTAAATCTATATTATGTTAGGTGAATTAATCACATCTAAAACTAGATTAAGACTATTAGTAAAATTTTTTATTTCACAAGCAAATAAGGGATACTTAAACGGTCTAGCTAATGAAATGGGGGAGTCAACAAACTCTATTAGAAAAGAACTTAACCATTTATATGATGCAGGTTATATAAATAAGTCTAAGTCTAATAATAAAATTGAGTATAAAGTCAATACTAATCATCCGCTTTATGAATCTCTAAAGAATATCGTTTATAAACATTTAGGTCTTGAAGACATTGTTGATACTGTTCTAGAAAGAATGGGAAATGTTGAGGAAATAATTATTACGGGAGATTATGCAAAAGGAATAGACTCTGGAAATATAGAGGTTGTTCTAGTTGGCAAAAACTTAAATTTTAATTATATATCTCAACTTGAGGAAAAAATAGAAAATTTAATAAGTAGAAGTGTAAGTTTTTACCTAACAGCAAAATCACCTAAATCAACTGATAACTTAACTCTTTATTCAAAACAATCATGAAATATATAGAGACTGAACAAAGACCATGGGGATCATTTTACGTTATCCATGATGAAAAAAAATATAAGTTAAAAAGAATTGAAGTAGAGGGTGGACAAAGATTATCCTATCAGTACCATAAAAAACGAGCTGAAACTTGGATCATAGTTGAAGGAGAGGCAACAGTTACAGTTGAGGGTAAAATTAAGAAATATAATGAAGGTCAAACAGTTATTATTCCAAAAGGTGCAAAACATAGAGTTGAAAACAATAAATCAGATAAATTAATTTTTATTGAAGTACAAACTGGATCTTACTTTGGAGAAGATGACATTATTAGACTTCAAGATGACTATAATAGAAGATAATGAAACAAAGAGCGATCATAGTATCAGGTTACTTTAATCCTCTTCACAAAGGACATATTGAGTATTTTCATTTAGCAAAATCAAATGGAGATAAATTATTTGTGATTATAAATAATGACCAGCAAAGAGAGTTAAAAAAATCTAAAAAATTTATGTTGGAAGATGAAAGAGTTTTAATTATAAATGAGTTAGCTATATCAGATAAAGCAATATTATCAATTGATAAAGATAGAACTGTGTGTAAGACATTGAAAGAAATTCATAGAACTTATAATGAAAATTTTGATTTATATTTTGCAAATGGGGGAGATCAAAATAATGATAGTATTCCTGAATCTAATGTTTGTAAAGATTTAGGCATAAAATTAATCGATCAATTAGGATCAAAAATACAGTCATCCTCATGGATACTAAAATAATGAGATGGGCATAAAAAGAATTTGTTGTATCGGAGCAGGCTATGTTGGAGCCCCAACTATGGCTGTTATTGCATTGAAATGTCCTCATATAGACATAACGGTTGTAGATATAGATATAGAAAAAATAAAAAAGTGGAATGGTCCAATAGAACATCTCCCTGTTTATGAACCTGGTCTTTCAGAAATTATTTTAAAAACAAGAGATAAAAATTTATTTTTTTCAAATGAAATAGAAAACTCTATTGATAATGCTGAGATGATATTTATAGCAGTGAATACGCCTACTAAACTAAGTGGAGAAGGTGCTGGCATGGCAGCTGATCTTAGTTATGTTGAATCTAGTGCAAAGACAATAGCTAAATCTTCAAAATCTGATAAAATTGTAGTTGAAAAATCAACCTTACCTGTAAGAACAGCAGAAAAAATTAAAGAAATTTTAAATAAAAATAATAATTCAGTAAACTTTGAAGTTTTATCAAATCCTGAATTTTTAGCTGAAGGAACAGCTATTGAGGACCTTTTTAAATCAGATCGGGTTCTGATAGGTGGAGATAAAACTAAATCAGGCTTGAGTGCAGTTCAATCTTTGGTAAATATTTATAAAAACTGGATACCAATAGATAAGATTTTAACTGTTAATGTTTGGTCAGCAGAGTTATCTAAACTTGCTTCAAACGCAATGCTGGCTCAGAGAATCTCGTCAATCAATAGCTTGTCTGCTCTTTGTAAAAAAACTGACGCTGATATTGAAGAGGTTTCTAAAGCTATAGGAATGGATAAAAGGATCGGAACAGAATTTCTCAAAGTTTCTCCGGGCTTCGGAGGAAGTTGTTTTAAAAAAGACATCCTAAATTTAGTATATCTATGTCAACACTATGATTTAAATGAAATAGCAGATTATTGGAAGGGGGTCTTAACAATTAATGATTTTCAAAGATCTAGAATTTTTAATATAGTAAATACATTTATAAAAAAGTATAATTTAAAAAAAGAGATTTCAATATTAGGATGGGCTTTTAAAAAGAATACTGATGATTCTAGAGAATCATCTTCAATTTATGTAGCAAGTCACTTTTTAAAAGAAGGTTATATAATTAATATTTATGATCCAAAAGTAAAAAATGATCAAATTAAAAAAGACCTAGTAATGCTGAAACATACTTCAAAAGATTTAAATCAACAAATTAATTTTTTTAACTCACTTGAGTTAATTACTAACACTAAATCGCCATTACTAATTATGACAGAGTGGGATGAGTTTAAAAGCTTAAATACGAACAAACATAAATTAAGAATATTTGATTTTAGAAATATTCTTAATAACTCAAAACTAACTTATCGATTTTAAAAATTAATATAAATATAATGAAAAAAAGAAAAGCATTTATAACAGGAATCAACGGTCAAGATGGAAGTTATTTGTCAGAATATCTATTAGAAAACGGGTATGAAGTTTATGGAATAGTAAGAAGAAATTCTGTGCCAGAAAATCAGTCTAATCGTCTAGAGAAGTTCAATGACAAACTCAATGTAGAATATGGAGATTTATTAGATTTTTCATGCCTTTCCAAAAACCTTCAACTAATACAACCTGATGAAATATACAATTTGGGAGCTCAAAGTCATGTTAGGATAAGTTTTGATATTCCTCAGTTTACAGCTCAAACAAATGCGTTAGGTGTATTAAATATTTTAGAAGCTTATAGAATTAATTCACCTAAGGCTAAGTTTTATCAGGCAAGTTCTTCTGAAATGTTTGGAAATTCAGTAGACGAAGATGGATTTCAAAGAGAATCTACTCCTTTTAACCCTGTAAGTCCATATGGTTGTGCAAAAGTTTTTGGATATAATATAACGAGGAACTACCGTCACTCATATAAACTACATATTGTCAATGGAATATTATTTAATCATGAATCACCAAGGAGAGGAAGTAACTTTGTTACAAATAAAGTTGTAAAGACTGCGGTACAGATTAAGTTAGGAATTTCAGATTCATTAGAACTTGGAAATATGGATTCATATAGAGATTGGGGTCACTCTAAAGACTATGTAAAAGCAATGCACTTAATTATTAATAATAAAACACCAGAAGATCTTGTAGTAGCAACTGGAGTGACTCATTCAGTTAGAGATATGACAGATTATGTATTTAAAAAACTAGACCTTGACACAAAAAAATATATTACGCAAAACGCAAAATACTTAAGACCTCAAGAATTAAAGTATTTAAAAGGGGACTCAACTAAACTTAGAGAAAAATTCAATTGGAAGCCTGAATATACTTTTGAGACTCTTTTGGACGAAATGATTGACTTCTGGTTAGAAAGTTATAAATAATAAAATGAAAAAAATATTTTCAAAAATAGATACTTCTAAACTCATTGCATGTATTATTAATAAAAATCAGATTAATAATTATAGACAAGATCTTGCCCCTGAAGACCAATATCTTCAAGTAAGTGCTAGAAAATTTAAAAAAGAAGTAAAGGTTTTACCACATAGACATTTGACAAACAAAAGAAATATTACTAGAACTCAAGAGGCATGGATAATAATTGAAGGAAGCGTTGAATTTGAATTATTTGACCTAAATGATAAATTATTAACTACATCTTCATTATTTGCAGGAGACTGCTTAGTCCTTTTTAATGGAGGACACTCCTTAAATGTTCTTGATGAAAATACTGTAATGTATGAGATAAAAAATGGACCTTATCTTGGAATAGAGAAGGATAAAATTAATATATGAAAACAAAAATAATAGATCTTGGAATGCATCCATATGCAGACACTTTTATTCGTAAAGATCAATTAAATCTTTCTGAACCTGTTTATCCGCTTCAATGTTATTTGGACACTGCAAATTCACTAATTTCACTTGGAGTAAAGACGAATGATGATGAACGATATAATCTATACGATTATTCATATACATCTTCAAACTCTGAGTTTTCAAAGAAATATTGGGAGTCATATTATAGAGATATTATAAACAATAAAATAATATCAAAAGACTCAAAGATTTTAGAAGTAGGATCAAATGATGGATA
>Ga0209035_10001018_pt1 | contig 11320 bp, 11 predicted proteins | sample MarorgKNORR_S2LV_6_FD_188220 | JGI IMG/M metagenome (GOLD analysis project Ga0209035, IMG submission 188220) | Marine microbial communities from the Southern Atlantic Ocean, analyzing organic carbon cycling - AAIW_A/KNORR_S2/LV (SPAdes) (version 2) | ecosystem: Environmental > Aquatic > Marine...
GTCTTGTTGGCGATGGAAATGAAATCGCCCATATTGATCTGTTAATTGGTAGTAAAGATGGGCCAGTCGGTACCGCATTCGCAAACGCGATTGCTCGCCAAAGCGACGGTCACTCAAATCTGCTAGCAGTATTAGAACCGAATCTCGCTGTAAAACCTGCTACCGTGATGATTACAAAAGTCACAATCAAGGGAATGCGGCAAGCGGTGCAAATGTTTGGACCTGCTCAAGTTGCTGTTGCCGAAGCAGTTGCTGATGCTGTTAAAGAGGGTGTGATTAGCATCGATCAAGCTGAAGATCTCGTTATTGTCTGTGGCGTGTTTATTCACCCAGCAGCTGAAGATGATGCAAAGATTCACCAATACAACTACGAAGCGACATTAGAAGCGATCAAAAATGCAATGTCCGGAACACCGTCTGCTCAAGCAATGCTTGACGGTCGTGACTCTGCGGCACATCCATACAAAGGTTGCTAATTGCCTCGTGGCTGTTGTTGCTAACATCCACACACAACCCATCTCACGTCGGATTTTCCACGGGAGATGGGTTTTTTATTGTCTACAATTAATGCAAAATAGTTTTTGTCCGCGAAAGTTTTTGAGGATTGGCGATCACAGGCGATATGATCACCTAGTAATGTTTGGTTCGAGAAAGAAAGCTTCCCGATGACAAAGAGTAATATTCTTATTCAGTTAGATCCGGACACTCACGCTAGCGTATTTGATGCTTTGGTCGCCGTGGATTCCGCAGATTTACAGTTGCTGCAATATCATGACGTGGCGACCGAGCAAGTCGAAAAGCTCGTGCATGGTGCGATGTTTACTCGAGGCCCACAGGATTTACGTCATACGGCCGTGTTTATTGGCGGTACGGACGTACAACAGGGCGAGGCTTTGCTGAGAGCGACTCTGCGCTGTTTTTTTGGTCCGCTGCGTGTTTCTGTGATGTTAGATGCTAATGGTGCAAATACGACCGCTGCGGCTGCCGTCTTGGCCGCCGCAAATCATGTAGATCTATCGCAATGTCGAGCGTTGGTTTTGGCTGGAACGGGGTCTGTCGGGCAACGGGTTGGACGTTTGTTAGCATCGCAGGGTGCTGTGGTTAACTTGGCGTCGAGAACGGCTGAGCGAGCTGTTGCGGCCGCACAGGTGATTTCTGACGCAGTGGAGGGTTCATCCGTTAGCGGCGTTATGGTGTCGGATACACAGCAGTTGCCGAACTTGATTGACGAATGTGATGTGGTTGTGGCCGCCGGTGCGAGCGGAGTCGAATTGTTGCCGCAGGAAATTTGGCAATCAAGTGAATCATTAAAAGTGCTGGTCGACCTCAATGCCGTTGCGCCCGCTGGTATTGAGGGCATCGATGTGTTGGATACCGCAAGAGTTGTAGACTCAAAAGTAACTTACGGTGCGATTGGCGTAGGTGGGTTGAAAATGAAGATTCACAAAGCTGCGGTGTCGCGGCTGTTTGAGTCGAATGACCAGGTTCTTAATGTTGATGAAATTTTTGCTATCGGAGAATCACTAACGGACTGAGTTTCCGTTGGTATATCATGCCACTAGAGATGTTTGCTGTTAATCAGGATTGCTTACATGGACTTCCTTGAATTTGAATGCCCGCTTTGCAATGGTTTGTTTAGTGCTGCCGTAGCGGATGTAGAGGTCACCTGTCCGCATTGTGACGAAAAGGTTAGTTTGAGCGTTGTCGATCCGAGTTCACCTGCAAACGTCACCATGGTGGCCAAGCAGAGTGCAACGCCGGAACCTCTTTTTCCGCCAGGGCACAAGAAGTTCTCAGCTAACGCGTCATCAGCGACGCCTGAGGCGGCACCCGAACCACCACCGGTTGTCATTATGGACGGTGACACGAATCAATCTGTTGACGTCACGGCGTCTATTACGCCGCCGGCGACGGTTCCAAGTGAATTGCCGTCTGTTGTGAACGACTGCAATGACAGGGACGGATTTGTTGACGACACGGAGTCTATTACCCCGCCCGAATTGGTAGCGGACGTAATGCCAGCGGTTGTTATTACTGACGGAGACGTGGACGAATCTGTTGACGACTCGGAGTTTATTACGCCGCCCGAACCGGTAGCGGACGTAATACCAACTGTTGTCATTGCTAAAGATGAGACTAACGAATCACTGGATAGCACTGTTACGGACACGGCTATTGAGGATTTGTTGCCGCCAGGTTTTCAATTGGATGACCCACAGACTGACAAGCAGACTGACAAGCAGGAAACCACGGAAGCGGCGGAGATCATCGACGTTCGAGTTGACACAGACCCGGCAACAGTGGGGCGGGGCGTCAATAAACGAGAATTGCGCAGTCGCACGCCAGACGAGAAAAGTCAATTCATGCGGAAGAAGAATTTAATCGTATGGGGTATCGGTGCGTTGGTCATCATTGTAACGATGATCGTAATGCTACAACTAGCTTAACCACGACTGAAGCCCATAAAGAAGCTAAACGTTTGTCTTTGATCCGTGTCAGCGCTGTTAATTGGGAAACCGAAGTCTAACGCGAACGGTGCTTGGGACATAAAGGGGACGGCAATCCGCAGGCCCGCACCAACGACGACTCGAAAATCATCGCTTTGTATGGAATATTGTTCTTCCACTGTCCCAAAGTCTGTAAACACAACGCCTCGAAGCATATCGTCGGCAGTGAAGGGGAACATATATTGAACATTCCCCAAAAATCGCATATGGCCACCAGTCTGTACACCGCCGGTCACAGGTGATGCTCCACGGTAACGAAAACCACGAATCGTTTGGTAACCACCTGCGAAATAGTGATCGTAAATCGGAGTGTTATCGCCCGTTACGTCTAATTGCAAGCCCCACGACAACACATGTCGCCCAGATCCGTCTGCCCGTTCTCTGATGAGGTTGTACTTTCGATACTCGATCGATCCGCGGGTGTAATCAAAACTGCCGACGACTTGTTCCACGCTTGTCGAAAAATAATGTCCTTCGGTTGCCAGAAAGGGAGTGTCACGAGTATCGTGTTTCAAACCCAATCGGAAACCGACAAGATTGTTGTCTCCCAACGCTTCGTCGAGAGCGGGCACTCCAAGTGTAGTGGGGTTGTCGATTCCGACCTGTTCAATACGTAATGCAGCATTGACGGAAAGATCTGGTGTCAGGCGATAACCAAAGGAAAAGCGACCGCCGACGCGATTCTCATTCCAATCTTGGTAAATACGGTCGTACAAGAACGCGCTGGTGTTGAAACTGACCTTCGTGTCATTGAAGTAGGGATTGGAGTATTGAAGCATATAGCGAGACCAGTTTTGGCCTGGCATCGCTTCCAAGCGAAAGCCTTGACCGCCACCGCGAAATGCACGACCTTCGATAAAGTCATCCCAGTTGCGCGGAATGGCTTCATAATCAAAATTACGCTCATCAATAACGATATTACCGGTAACGCCGGCATCCGAGTTTACTCCGACACCAAATACGAATCGGCCCGTACGTCCCTCCTCTACAAAAACATCAAACGGAACGGAATTAAGATTGGCATTTGGATCGAATAACGGACTGACCGAGTCATCATTGGGTGCTAATGGCGATTGCTGGAAAGACGCTTGTATGACGTTTGAAGACTGATCATCAATCCGTAACACTTGGCTTGGATTGTCCAATTCCACAAAATCGGCAGATACGACACCACTGGAAGTAGACGTGTTGTCGGCCGCGGTGTTGGTTTGTGGGGTGGGACTTTGGCCTCGGATGACAACGGTGTTCTCTTGGTCTGTACTCGTTGCAGAAGAAGCCCCGGATGATCGTGAAGGAGATATAGTTGGCCGTAGTGTATTAACTTTGGCACCGTCGAACACCGGTTCGATTCGAAAACCGTCATCTTCGGACTCAGCAGCTGTGGGTTGACCGTCGAGTAAACTAGCTGGATTATCAACTTGGCGTGCAGAATCGGATACGGTGCACCCAAGCAGACTTAAGAGCAGCCCTATACCAAGGGCATGGCAGCTGAGCTGCTTGGTTGAGGAAGAAATAGTTCGTTGCATTTGCGAGCCTATGAAATGACCGATTGCTTACCGCAAAGGGAAAGCGGAAGTGCGATTTATGGTATTATTGTTTGGTATTGCTGTACGCGGGCTTTGGCCACGAATTGTGTGGGCGGCTTCTGGTTTTTGTTTGTCAGGAGTCGTGCCATTGCTAAGCATGGCGTCGACGTCGTCGGTTCGGATGACAACGGAAGGAGGCGTGCCGAGACTCGGATCTGAGTTAAACAGGCTGCTAAATCGCAATCGTCGCTCACTGGCTTTAACTTCTCGATTGTTTGCTAAATAACCGGGGATGAGTGAGAGTCGGTTGAGGACGACCGCATTTTTGGTGTGTGGGTTGAGTCCACTGATATGGGCGTCAATACGACCAACCTTAAACTGATCCCCTTCGACTATTTGAAAAACGACATCCAATTCTCCAGGGACTTCCTTGAAGCGGATATCAGGAGTAACCGTGGAATAGATAAATCCGAGTTTTCCGTAGAGTTCTTTTAGTGAATCCAGCACACTAGACAGTTCATCCCGATTGAAATAGTCACCATTTTGAATTGTTAGTAGCGGTTGCACCGTCGTAGAGGATACTCGGTTGTTGCCCTGGATCGATATTGAACCAATCCGATAGCGAGGGCCTTCGTTAACTATAAACCGAAGTGTTACCCAATGACCTGATTCATCGTATTCGATTTGCCTCCCTACGGTTGCTTGAAAGTAACCAAGGTTGCGGTAATAGCTAATTAATTGTTGTACGTCGGCATCGATAGCCTTTGGGATATAGTCGCCGCCGTAGAGCCAATTAGTAAGCTTGTCTTTAGCCTGTATCTGCGTTTTTAAGCGAGCGTCGGTTGCCAAGCGCGGGTCATTACCGACAACTTCGATTTTAGCAATCTTTTCACGAGGTCCTTCGTCGATGTAAAATACTACATTTCGTTGGTCCGGCTTGTTACCTTCGAGGATCGTAACGTGGGCTTTGGGGTGACCTTTTTCGTGATATAGTTCTTCAATTTTGCGTTTTGCATCCTCAATCGCGAATATATCTAAGGCATCACCACCGCGCAAATCGGATTGTTTGGTGAGCTTATTGTCGAGGAACATTCTATTTCCGATAAAGCGAACCGTATTGATCGTGGGCCGCTCAAAAATCTCAAACGTAAGGTGAACGCCTTGGGCGGATGTCTTAGTTAGCAACCGTACATCGCGAATAAGTCCTGTACGGTACAGTCGCCGTACATCTTCTTTAATGATGGCGGAATCGAACGAACGATCGATGCGGGTCTTGATAGTGCCGTACAGTTTTTCCGCGGTTAAAAATCGATTCCCTTTGAATTCAACGGAAATTACCGGCATCCCTTGGAATTCTGGGTGTGAATTGGGTTGATTGACGATTGTGGACAAGGCCTGAGACTCGGGAGTCGATGCCGCGTTGGGCACTGTTCGCTGATCCGGTGAACTGTTTGCCGCGGGAAATACAGGGGGATCTTGAGCGTTCAGTGGCGATGGTGAACTGCAAAGAAATAATGCGACGCTAACGGCACTGCAAGTGATTAAGTGTTTGGTAGATGTAGTTTGATGCATAGGTATCAGCCCGTTCGTAGACCATACGAAAACGACTTGCTATTATTCGTGGATGTATATGAATTCGTTTGCTGCAAACGTACATGCGATCGATTTGATTACACGCAGAAATAGGCTGCAAAGATGGGAGAAAAATACAATATTCCCTCTTTTGGGGCAATACGTATTTCCAGAACCGCATTCTCACTGGATTAGGTATTGGAGATTTTTAGGGATTCGACAGCGCGAATTCTTAGAAGGGATCGCCAACTGCTGCAGCGTTGAAGTCATCGAAAGCTTGCAAGCGTTCAGGCGCTTTATCGACGAAGAGGGTGAAATCTTTTTGCCACAGCATTTCGATTTCGCCAGTTGGACCGTTACGCTGTTTGGCGATAATGATTTCCGCTTGGCCCGCATATTGTTCGGCGTCATCACCGCGTTGATAATATTCTTCACGGTGAATAAACATAACGACATCCGCATCTTGTTCGATCGCACCAGATTCACGCAAATGGCTTAGTTTTGGTCGATGGTCGCCGGTGCCTTCCGTTTGGCGGTTTAATTGCGATAAGCACAGGACGGGGACCGACAAGTCACGTGCGAGCCCTTTGAGGCGGCGAGCCATTTTCGCAACTTGTTCTTGCCGTGGGTCGCGTGGATTATCGGGTTCGATAAGTTGCAGATAGTCGACGACGATCAGTCCGAGTTTACCTTCGCGTCGGCGGATTCGTCGAGCCGACGCTGCTATTTCGCTGACGGTACGACTTGGTGCATCGTCAACATATAGTGGAGCACTGCTCATCTCACCGGCTTTTTCGATCAGCTGCTTTCTTTCGTCGTTACCAATATTCCCATTTCGCAGTTTTTGACCATTAACTTTAGCAGCGCTACACAACAATCGATCGCATAGTTCTAATTTGGACATTTCCAAACTAACGAACAATACGGGTTGCTCGCTACGCATAGCGACATTTTCGGTGATGTTCATCGCCAAAGCAGTTTTTCCCATACTCGGGCGAGCTGCTAGGATAATCAATTCGTTGGCGTGTAAGCCGCCGGTGATATTGTCAAGATCTTGGAAATGGGTTGCTACGGCATCGTCGGAATAATTGCCACTCATCCGAGCGTTCATGCGATCCATTGCTTCATGCAGAATATCATTCAACGGCGATACGGTATTATGACCGCGGTCATCGACAATACCGAATATTTTTTGTTCTGCTTGGCTGAGCAAGTTTCGTGAATCGTTGTTTTGATCGTAAGCGTCTTTTAATATTTCTGTGCTCACGTCGATGAGTGAACGATAGGTTGATTTTTCGCGAACGATTTCCGCGTAATAAACAGCGTGCGCGGCATTGGGGACAGCCTTTCCTATTTCAGCAAGGAATCCGGCGCCACCAATTAGTTCGTATAGTCCTGCGGTTTTTAAGCGATCAACAAGTAACATCGTGTCGATTTTTTGACCATCGTCGTGCATGTCCTTCATCGTTTGGTAGAGTTTTTGATGGGCTTCATCAAAATAATCTTCCGCACGTATTATCAAAATGACCTCGTCGATCACGTCCGGCATCAGCAGGATACTGCCGAGGACTCCCTTTTCCGCATTGAGATCATAGGGCGGTTGACGTTCAAGAAAATCGGCAGTGGAGGATAATTTGCCGTTAGCGCGTTGGTCGGGAACTTTTGCCATTAAGTCGCAGTGATCCAAACGAAAAGGTGTCATTTTCAGCTAGTGTGATACGTAAGCCGTTATTGTACACGGCATCGCTGATTAATGCATTGGTTTGAAGTCCCAGCTAAGCAAATAAGCTCGACCGATTTGTCGGCAGAGCTTTTGGGGTGTCAGGAACAGGTTGGGCACTGAATTGAGCGGAGATTATCCTGCAGTTGGAGGGACAACCCACACCTTCAATTCAACATCGTCAACGTCTTGGTGTAAGTTCACTTTGACGGTGAACAGTCCGTGCTCTTTGATCTGCCCATCGATGATGACGTTTTCACTGTTGATCGCGTAGTTTTTGCCACGTAAATGATCAACGATGTCGGTAACGCCGACGCTACCGTAAAGAACGCCGTCTTCGTTGGCTTTGGATTCAATCGTAACACTTTCTTCGGCGAGCTTAGTAGCGATTTCGCGCCGGCCAGCCAAGCGAGCTTGAGCTTGAGCTTGTATTTTGGCACGATGTTTTTCAACCATTCGCTTATGGTGTTCCGAGGCAATCGTGGCCATGGCATTTGGGATCAAATAGTTATTTGCAAATCCAGGTTTCACTTCGACAATGTCACCGGCGTGTCCGAGGTTATCGACAGACTGAATTAACAGTAGTTCGATTCCCCCGTTGGGACCCTTCGGTAGTCGTTTGTAAGATCGTTTTGTATCGGGGCTTCTAGACATTTTCCGAGTCACTTAATGAAAGAGAGTTAGATTGAAATTCGTTTGTATATGAACGTTAAAAAGGGATATCATCATCGACCGGAGGCGGTGATGCTGGTGGATTATCCATGGGTGCTGGTTCTGACTGAAATTGCTGTGATCCTTGGTTGCCTTGAGGCTGCTGTTGAAATGATTGAGCTGGAGGCGCTGGGTTGGAATCTTGGAAGCTTCCGCCGCCACCGCCACCGCCACCACCACCACGGTTTTCACCTCGTGGAAGCATTTGCATGCGTTCACCGGTCACTCGCAGTTTACTTCGTTTTTGTCCGGTCTGTTTGTCGTCCCACTGGTCAAGTTTCAATCGCCCTTCAATTAGGACTCCGGAACCCTTAGCGAGGAACTCGTTACATACTTCAGCGGTTCGTCCCCACAGAGTAATGTCCACGAATGTAGTTTCATCAACCCATTGTCCGTTGGCGTCTTTACGTCGGTCATTTACAGCGAGTCCGATTTCGGTCACAGCTGTACCTGAAGGTGTGTATCGTAATTCAACATCCCTAGTGAGATTACCCATCAGGATAACTTTATTAAAACTGGCCATGTTGCTAACATTCCTTAATAGTGGTTTGAATATTTGGGAGTCGACTAGTCCGCTCACCTAATCCGGTGTGGACGGCAATATTGTGATATGACGTCACAAAACCGTTTCACCTTGTCTACGATTCACTACTAGCTTCTTCAGCTGCCGGTTGATCGACGGCTTCAGTTGTTTCGGACGATTCCTCAGCCCCTTCACTACTAGCCGCATCGCTCTGATCACCTGCATCGCTGGCAGTATCATCGTCGCTGACGGTCGGTGCAGTTTCTCCTAGAGCGTGCGCAACCATTGGGTCGACGAGTCGTTCGTCTAGTCGCAATGTCAAGGATCGCAGGACGTTTTCGTTGAGTTGAAAAGCACGTTCCAATTCAACGAGTCGCGATCCTTCTATTCGGATGTAGCTAAGCCAATAAGTCCCTTTACGGTGACCATCGACGAGATAGGCAAGTTTCTGTTCGTTCCAAAGTCGCGAAACAAGGATTTCTCCATCAAGTTTCGTAACGGTACTATCGACAGACTCTTGAACTCCACTGGGGTCACGAGCGTATCGATTGGAATCGAGAATGTGCATGCATTCGTAAACGGTTGCAGACAAATCAATTCTCCTCATAAAATCAAAAATAGTTTATTGTTTAGGTACTTAATTTTCGTTGTATCGGTTCATGCAATAAGCGGTATCGTGGGCCACCCAGTCGGCTATGGCGTTACTCGCCAAATCAACTGTTTGTTGTACGATTTCCTGTTCTTGCGTTGTAAATTTCCCCAATACATAATCCGCGGCATCCCACCGCGGGGGAGGTTGGCCGACTCCAATGCGTAATCTAGGAATACTCTGACTTCCCAGTTTTTGCAGGATATCTTTTAACCCTTTTTGACCTCCCGCAGATCCTTTGGCCCGAAAGCGCAAATTCCCTAGGGGGAGATTTATATCATCGCACACAACAAGGATGTCGTCATGTGGTAAATCATAAAAATCACAAGCGGATTTGACACTATTTCCGCTCAAATTCATATATGTTAATGGGCACAGTAGCAATCCACGGTTGGATTGGAACTGAGCTTCTACTACTTCACCGTTGAATTTTGCTTTGGCTCGGGTATCGCCGTGCCGATTTGCGAGTTCTGCGATGACCTGCCACCCAATATTGTGTCGAGTGGATTGGTATTGTTTTCCAGGGTTTCCTAAACCAACAATTAGTTTCATGATGTTGATCTCGTAAAGTGTTGGATCGTTACTAAACGGACCGTTGCTTTATCTAAACCTTGGAACTGTGTTAATCGCCTCCTGCGTCTGTATCGTCACTTTCTGCGTCGCTACTTTCCGCATCGTCAGCGCCAGTATCACCGATTAGTTCAGGTTCTGCTACATCGCCTGTGGCTTCATCAACGGTTGGTTCTTCAACGACGATAATTTCAGTACACGTGGCAATCACGGTTTCCGGTGCTGATACAAGTTGAGTACCTTCAGGAAGCTCAATGTCAGCCAATGTGAGACTACCGTTGAGTTCAAGTGTTGAGAGGTTCAGTTCAATTTCGCTTGGTATTTTCATAACCGGACAGGTGATTTGGGTTCTGCGAATGGTTCGGTTTACTCGTCCACCTGCAGCAAGTCCTGGAGCTGTACCCTTAACGACAATGACAACTGTCACTTCGACAGTTTCATTTTCATCGACTCGGGTCAGATCAAGGTGAATAACTTCAGTTCCCAAGGCGTCCCATTGGACAGCTTTGACGAGAGCATTTTCGGTAACGGCACCTTCGAGTTTAATGAGTTTTTCTCGTTTTTCGATAGCTGCTTGGACCTGTTTGCTGACAAGTGACAAGCTGACATTTTCTTTGCCGTGCCCATAAAGGATCACAGGAACGTGGCCACTGCGACGTAATCGACGAGTATTGGCACTGCCAGTAAGGTCTCGTAATTCGGATTGAAACAATCCCGCCATGGAATTCTTCCTTCTTTTATAGGTTATTTTGATGATTCAGCGGTGGAGATCACTTGTGAACTAACACAAGAAACACCTAAGCCGCATCAAATTTTGGATTGCGTGAAAACGGTATTAATCCCTAAGAATAAGCATCAATCCGAGGGCGTCAAGACCACAGTGGTTGATAAAATTAATCAATAGGCAATTCGTCATTCTGGCATAACGGTCGAGCTTTACAAGTCCAAATGGGCAAAACGCTGGTAACAGCGGATAGATTTTTCAGTGGGCTTTGCACATTGTTAATCGTCGGAGCGGAAGACGGCCACGACATCGTCGACGGGCACAACGAACAACTGGTTATCATGTTCGAATTCTACAGGAATGGCATCTTTGGGATGAAACAGGATTTTATCGTATTGTCTCAGCGGGACATCTTCATCGTTTTCGATTAACGCTGAAATAGAAACAATTCGCCCGGTAATTGTAGGTATTTCCGCGGCATCAGGCAGCGCAATCCCGCCACGGGTTTCACGTTTTGGGTCATCTTTGCGAACTAGAATTCTAGCTCCGATAGGTTCGACCGTTTCAAGGGCCGCTTGCTTTCGTGCTTTTGCCATGTTAAATCTCTGTTGTATTGTCTGCGGTGAATTTGCTCTTTAAATGGATCACGTTATTCATCGGAGCCATCGAAATTGGCAAAGATGGAACTAATAGATTGATCGTGATGAATTCGCTTAATCGCTTCAGCTAATAACGGCGCGACCGTCAATTGCTTGATCTGCGGTATCTTGGCTTCGTCACTTAAAGCAATACTATCGGTCACAACAACACTAGTGATG
>Ga0209035_10001019_pt1 | contig 11316 bp, 10 predicted proteins | sample MarorgKNORR_S2LV_6_FD_188220 | JGI IMG/M metagenome (GOLD analysis project Ga0209035, IMG submission 188220) | Marine microbial communities from the Southern Atlantic Ocean, analyzing organic carbon cycling - AAIW_A/KNORR_S2/LV (SPAdes) (version 2) | ecosystem: Environmental > Aquatic > Marine...
TTTCTTCCATGAGGGAAAACTCCTGCATCAGTACCGAAAGCTATTTTTACTCCGCTTTTATACGCCTTCGCAAATGTGCTTTGAATTTTCGGACCAATTTCCAATGCCTTTGGAACAATAATTTCAGGGTAGAATCCTTTAATTTTCGCATTGTCTGCAACTTCTTTTCCTGCGGTAATTGTTGGCACATAGTAGGCCCCGTATTCTTTCATCAATTCCATCGTTTCTGCACTCATTAAAGTACCATGTTCTATGGTAGTAACGCCTCCTAGAACAGCTCTTCGCATCCCTTCATCACCATGCGCATGCGCAGCAATAGACATTCCGTAATCTTTCGCTGTTTTACAAATTTCTGCAATTTCTGCTAACGTAAATTGTGGGTTTTGTCCGTTTTTAGCAACACTTAAAACACCTCCTGTTGCTGTAATTTTAATAACATCTGCACCATTTTTATACCGTTGTCGCACTGCTTTTTTCGCATCATCTACACTGTTTACAACACCTTCTTTAGGCCCTGGATCTCCCATTAATGATCTTTTTCTTCCATTTGTAGGATCTGCATGCCCTCCTGTTGTACCAATAGCTTTCCCTGCGGTAAAAATTCTTGGACCAACTACAGTTCCTTTGTTAATGGCATTTCTTAAAGCAATATTTACACCTGTCCCTCCTAAATCTCTCACTGTTGTAAAACCAGCTTCTAATGTTGTTTTTGCAAATTTTGTTGATTTAAAAGCAATATCAGCTTCATTTAATGTAAATCGGTTTATATATGCTTTTGGATCATATTCACTTTCTATATGCACATGCAAGTCAATTAAACCCGCCATCACAACGCTGCTTTTTAAGTTGACTACTTTGTCTACCTTGTTTTTTGGTTGAACATATCCATTGTAAACCTTTAAAATTTTATTTCCTTCTACAACAACTGTTTTTTTGGTTTCTATTGTTCCTTTTTTCGTATCAATCAGCTTCCCACAAAGAATATAAGTCCGCTGAGCAGATACAGTTGTTATTGTAACTAGTAAAAAGAAAAAGAAAAGTATTTTTTTCATGATTTGTATTTTTTGAGTTTATAAATATATTAAAAAAGAGTAAATTGCTCTCTTATATTTTCAACTATTATTTCGGCATCTAATCACAACAAATGAAGAACGTAATCATTACAGGAACCAGTAGAGGAATTGGTTTTGAATTGGCAAAACAATTTGCACATGCCGGACATCATGTATTAGCCTTGTCAAGAAACACAAAACCTTTACAGGAACTCAATCATAAAAACATTACTTCACTTTCTGTTGACCTATCTTCAGAAGATGAACTTCAAAAAGTAATTGACTTTGTACAATTAAACTGGAAATATGTTGATGTTTTGATACACAATGCAGGAAAGCTCATTAACAAACCTTTTACAGAGATCACTTCTGATGATTTTTTAGATGTGTACAACGTGAATGTTTTTGCTGTGGCAGCATTGACAAAAAACATACTTCCCTTTTTACAAAAAGGAAGTCATGTGGTAACGATTAGCAGTATGGGTGGCATTCAAGGAAGTTTAAAATTTCCAGGATTGGCAGCCTATAGTTCTGCAAAAGGTGCTGTAATTACGTTGACAGAAGTACTGGCAGAAGAATACAAAGAAAAAGGGATTTCTTTTAATGTATTGGCACTTGGAGCTGTGCAAACCGAAATGTTGGAAGAAGCGTTTCCGGGCTATCAAGCACCAACAACAGCAACAGAAATGGCTACATACATTCTTGATTTTTCTTTAACTGGAAATCAATTTTACAATGGAAAAGTACTACAAGTGTCAAGTACAAATCCGTAAAATTATATTAGTTTGAAAAACGATTATCAAACATACATTCCAGAAAAGGCCATTCCGATTGTTCAGTATTTAATTGAACAGCATCATTTTACCTTGAAAATCGTCAATCAACGACTTACAAAACATGGTGATTTCAGAAAGCTTCCCAATGGAGATTTTCAAATCACCATCAATAACAATCTCAACCCGTATCAGTTTTTACTGACTTTAATACACGAGGTTGCACACTATGTAACCTATCAAAAATTCGGAATAGTTCAGCCGCACGGAAAGCATTGGAAAACCATTTTTCAACATTTAATGCTGCCTTTTTTACAGCCAAAAATATATCCGAAGCACATCTTGCCTTTGTTGGCAAATTATTTAAAAAATCCAAAAGCAAGCACTGATGCTGATGTAAACTTATCATTAGCTTTTAAAAAATATAGCAAAGAAACCGGAAAGAATTTTATCTTTGAAGTTCCTAACGGAAGCTTGTTTCAATTTAAAAAAGCAATCTATAAACGAGGGAACAAACGAAGAACACGAATCGAATGTTTGCATACGCTAAACAATCGTGTGTATTTATTCAATCAAAATGTTGAAGTAACTATTCTATGAAAAACACCTATTATGCAGTAATAATGGCAGGCGGAATCGGTTCTCGATTCTGGCCAATGAGCACGCAAGAATTTCCTAAACAATTTCATGATATGCTGGGAACTGGACAATCCTTGCTTCAACGTACTTTTGAAAGAATTAACGAGTTAGTGCCTTCTGAAAATATTTTAATTGCCACGAATGAACGCTATGAAAACTTGGTCTTGGAACAACTTCCTAAATGCACTAAAAATCAGTTGCTATTAGAGCCAGCAATGCGAAATACAGCGCCGTGTATTTTATATGCTGCCCTAAAAATTTACAACCAAAATCCAGATGCTGTTCTTTTAATCGCACCTTCTGACCATTGGATTGATGATGAAGAGACTTTTATAAAAAACATTGAAACTTCATTTACAGCATGTGCCAAAAATGACATTTTAATGACACTCGGAATTCAACCAGACGCACCAAACACTGGATATGGATATATTCAGTTTGAGCAAGATGTCACTGAAATAAAAAAAGTAAAGAACTTTACAGAAAAACCTGATTTAGAAACCGCAAAAGGTTTTTTAGAAAGCGGCGAGTACCTTTGGAATGCTGGAATTTTTGTTTGGAGTGCTAAAAGCATCATTGCTTCATTTGAAAAATCATTACCAGAAATGCTCGCTTTATTTAACGCTGGAAATACGGTTTGGAATACTGATTTAGAAGCTGGCTTTATCAAAGAAAACTATGAAAAATCAGAAAACATCTCCATAGATTTCGGAATCATGGAACGTGCAGAAAACGTGCATGTATTACCTGTTGATTTCGGATGGAACGATCTAGGAACTTGGGGGTCTTTGTACAATAAACTAGAAAAAGACGCGCAGAAAAACGCCGTAGTTGGTGCCGATACTATTTTTAGAGATGCCAATGGAAATATGATAAAAACCCAATCTGGAAAAAAAGTAATCATACAAGGCTTGCATGATTTTATTGTGATCGAAAAAGAGGGTGTTCTTTTAATTTGTCCAAAAAAAGACGAGCAAGACATCAAGCAAATTACTGCTGATGTAAAAGAAAATTTCGGTAACGAGTTTCTATAAAACTTACTTAACTCTTGTTTAAAAGGCAACGAGCTACTGAAGTACTCTTCGAACAAATAATGTATCTAAAGACAGTTCTGTTTGCAACCAACTTTTTAGTTCTCGTTCTTTTATTGTTATAATACTATCAGATAAATTTTTGTTCCAAGAAACAGTAAGCACCGGAATCGTGTCTATGTTAATAAAATCGTTGGAAGACAGGACATTTGCAAAACCTATTTGCTCAATCTCACTATAACGAATTTTTGCGTCTTTGGCAATTCTGCTAAAAGCAATTACCTTGTCATTATGCTCTTGAGCATTTTGTTCTATTCGCTGGTTCAAAGCACTGACTATTTCATTTAAGGATGTAATTTCTTTTTGCAATCCAGCAACAACATTCTTACTCTCACGCAACTCTTGTCTTTTATCTTTATAAGCTGTCGTTATCAGTGCAAAACTTTTAGTATCGCTTCCTTTAATTTCCAGAGTAAAACCTGAAAGATCAGGGTAGTTCTTTTCGCTTTGTAAATTATTTTCTAACACATTATGTGTCGCTTCGTTAATTTCATTGAAAAAATTTAAGGACACCGTTTTTGTTGGCAAATCTCTTTCTGAATCTATCAATTGTAATGCTTTTAGTCCCTTTACCTCCTTAACATATTGTGTTATTTGATTGTTCATCTTGCTGTCTTTATATACGTTAACAAACGTATAAATAGCAGGTATCATCACCAAAACCGCCAATGCAGATGCCAATTTAGCAATTCGTTTTCTTTTGGCAGAGTTGATATATTTAAGCATTGGAAAACTCAATAATTTCAATACTAAAAATGTAGCCAAGCCAATAAATATGGTATTGATCATAAACAAATACATGGCGCCAAAGAAATACGTATAGTTTCCAATTGCCAAGCCGTAACCAGCTGTACAAAGTGGAGGCATTAACGCTGTTGCGATGGCAACGCCAAAAATTACAGAAGCAATGGTTCCTTTTTTAGTTCGAGCAACCATCAATGCCAATCCGCCAAAAAAGGCAATCAAAACATCACGTATATCAGGACGAACACGCCCTAACAATTCTGAGGTGTCTTCACTTAATGGAAATAATTTAAACACTAAAAAAGAAGTCAACAAACTCAACACAATCATTGTAGAGAGATGTATCAACGATTTACGCAAGGTGTCAATGTCATTGATTGCAATTGACATTCCCAAGCCTAAAATAGGCCCCATTAATGGAGAGATTAGCATGGCTCCTATGACAACAGCTGTAGAATTTGCGTTCAATCCGATGGAAGCAATAAATACTGCAAAAATTAAGATCCAAGCCGTAGCTCCTTTAAACGGAATATCTGTTTTAATGGCTTCAATAGTTGCTTCATGATCAGTATCATGTCTAAAATCCAATAATTCTATTAAAAACTGTTTGCCCTTTTCAAACAAGCCTTTTACCTGTTTTCGCACTGCTTTCTTAGATTGTTCTTCCGGTTCTTGATATGCTGTTCTTTCTTCCATATAATTGTTTCAAAACTCCTTTTTTCAAAAGATGATGGGAAGATACAAAATTTCAATTATTAAAAATAAGAACATAAAAAAAAGCAGCTTGCAAATATGCAAACTGCTTCTGATAAAAATTTGTGGTGAGAGAAGGATTCGAACCTTCGAAGCTTGCGCAGCAGATTTACAGTCTGCCCTCGTTGGCCACTTGAGTATCTCACCAAAACTTAAAATAAAAAGCTTCTCGTTTGAGAAGCTTTTTGTGACCGGGCTGGGGCTCGAACCCAGGACCCTCTCCTTAAAAGGGAGATGCTCTACCAACTGAGCTACCAGGTCATTCCTTTTGTCTTAGCGGCTGCAAATATATACCCAAAATCTAAATAAACAAACATTTTTTTTACTTTGTTTCATTTAAATAAGCCTCTCTTACTTTCTTGAATAAATTGGAGCTATACACGAAGTTTACAATAGCTTCATTATCAGTTTTGAAAATCTCTTTACTACTTCCTTCCCACGCTTTTTTTCCATCTTTTAAAAAGATTATTTTTTCTCCAATCTCCATTACAGAATTCATATCATGTGTGTTAATTACTGTGGTAATTTGATATTCTTCTGTAATTTCTTGAATTAAATTATCTATAATAATAGCTGTTTGGGGATCTAAACCAGAGTTTGGCTCATCACAAAATAAATATTTTGGGTTCATCACAATAGCTCTTGCAATGGCAACCCTTTTTTGCATTCCTCCTGACAACTCTGTTATAAATTTTTTATTTGAATTTTCTAAATCTACTCTTTTCAATACCGTGTTTGCCCTTTCTAACATTTCAGACTTAGATTGTTTGGTAAACATTTTTAAAGGAAATATCACATTGTCTTCTACAGTTTGCGAATCAAACAATGCGCTCCCTTGAAAAACCATTCCAATTTCTTGCCGCAATTGTCGTCTCTCCTCTATGGTTAGTTGTGTATTTACTCTTCCGTCAAACGAAATAGTTCCTTTTTCAGGAATATGCAAACCGATCAATGACTTTAAAAACACCGTTTTCCCAGAGCCACTTTGACCAATAATTAAATTGGTTTTTCCCGCTTCAAAATCAGCTGAAATCCCTTTTAAAACTTCAACATCATTAAACCCTTTGTATAAATTTTTTACTTCAATCATTTTAAGTTAGTAGCATTTGAGTTAAAAGATAATTTGCAATTACAATGAGTACAGTTGTCCAAACAACAGCTTGTGTGCTTGCTTTACCAACTCCAATAGAGCCGCCTTTTACATAGTATCCATGGTAAGAAGGAACCGTTGCAATCAGAAAGGCAAAGACCAGTGTTTTAATCAGCGCATATTGAATTAAATAGGGGTCAAACTCAGCTTGTAAACCTTCAATATAATCTACTCCAGTAAAAAGTCCTGAAAGATCTCCTGCGATCCATCCCCCAAAAATTCCCAAAACCATTCCTAAAATGATTAAAAATGGATAAAAAAGAACCGTTGCAATAATTTTTGGAAGCACAAGATAGTTCAACGAGTTGATTCCCATCACCTCTAACGCATCAATCTGCTCAGTAACTCGCATTGTACCAATACTAGAGGTTATATACGAACCAACTTTACCCGCTAAAATTATGGAACAAAATGTAGGGGCAAATTCTAAGATTATAGATCTTTTTGCTGCAAAACCAATCATTGTCTTAGGAATTAAGGGGCTGTCTAAATTTAAGGCAGTTTGCAACGCAATAACTCCCCCAATAAAAAAAGAGATAAACATTACAATCCCTAAAGACTTAAGTCCTAACTCTTCGATTTCTCTAGACAATGCTTCTCTAAATACTCTTGCGCGTTGAGGTTTTCTAAAAACCTGTTTTAGCATCATAAAATATTTACCGGTATGTTCAAAATAATTCATTCTTTCAGCTTTCTTTCTGCTAAAGTATTAAAATATCATTAACTGTACATTAAATTGTTGGATTCCTAATTAAAATAATTATTTTTGAAAGATTAAAATTCGAACTTAATGAAAAACTTTTCTCTATCAATTCTTTTTATATTGATAACCATTGTTAGTTGTACAGTTAAAAAAGAAGTAGAAACAGCCCCTAAATTAGTAATTGGCATTGTCATCGATCAAATGCGTTATGATTATTTAACTCGCTTTGCTGATAAATACGGTGAAGATGGTTTTAAACGAATTTTAAAAGGTGGTTTTTCTTTAGAAAATGCACACTACAATTATATCCCTACCTACACTGCGGTTGGGCACGCCTCTATTTACACAGGAACAACTCCAACAAATCATGGGATAATGGGCAATAATTGGTATGACAAATATTTGAAAAAAAGTATTTATTGTGTAGATGACAAAACGTATAATACTATTGGAACGAATAGCTCTTCAGGACAAAAATCACCATCTAGAATACAAACAACAACCATTTCCGACCAACTTCACCTTGCTCAAAACATGCACGGAAAAGCAATTGGAATAGGTATTAAAGACCGTTCTGCTATTTTACCTGTTGGACACACCGCAAACGCAGCCTATTGGTTTGAGGGCGGCAATGAAGGAAAATGGATCTCTAGTTCTTTTTACAGAAATGAATTACCTACTTGGGTTACTGAATTTAACAATTCAGGAAAAGTTGACGACTATTTGAGCGTTCCTTGGAATACTTTATATGACATTGCTACATACACAGAAAGCATGGCTGATGACAACCTTTTTGAAAACACATTTAGAGGAGAAGAAAAACCTGTTTTTCCACATGACATTCCGAATTTAACTTCAAAAAACAACAACTATGATCTTATAAAAGCAATTCCTGCAGGAAATTCTTTAACTACCGATTTTATAAAAGCAGCCATTATCGGAGAGCAGTTGGGACAATCTAAATACACTGATTTCTTGGCGGTAAGCTATTCTCCTACAGATTATGTAGGTCATCTATTTGGTGTTGCTTCAAAAGAAATTGAAGACACCTATTTGCGATTGGACAAAGAATTGGCTAGTTTGTTTTTGTTTTTAGACAACAACATCGGAAAAGAAAAATACACCTTGTTTTTAACTGCAGATCATGCGGCTGTTCAAGTACCTTCATATTTACAATCTCTAAAAATTCCTGCCAGTTATTTTGACAAAAAAGCTTTTAAAAAGTTTGTAAACAGTATTACTCTAAAATATTTCAATTCTTCTGAGTTGGTTGAAAACATCTCTAATTATCAACTCTTTTTAAACAAAGACAAGATAGAGTCGTTACAGTTAGATGCAAACCTAGTGGCTCAAAAAATAGCCGATGAGGTGATTTCTTTTAAGAATATCTACAAATCTGTAACCGCGCAAACATTACAAACCACAACTTTTACAAGCGGAATTTTACAGACATTACAACAAGGATATAATCAAAAATTTTCTGGAGACATCCTGTTGGTTTTAAATCCCTCAGTAATTGGTGTAGGATATTCAAAAAAAGGATCTTCTCACGCTACTGGATATTCTTATGACACACATGTGCCTTTAATTTTTTACGGGAATGGAATTAAAAAAGGAGTCTCAAAAAAGAAATATGACATTACAGATATTGCTCCTACAATTGCCAATTTGTTAAAAATTGAAGCTCCAAACGGAACCACGGGAAAAATAATTGATGAGATTTTAAAGTAATCAATATTTAAAATACGAACTTTCCTGATGTTTCTTTATAGCTTTTCTAGAGAGCATTACTCCTATAACCAACGAAATAAAAGCACCAATTGAAATTCCTGGAATAAAATCAATAAACAAAAAGAAGTCATACATTCCATGAAATAATACCGCCATAAAGAGTCCCGTAAAATTTAACAGGATTCTTTTTCGTGGAGCAGCAAATTTTGCTTCTCCCATAAAATAGCCCATTAAAATACCGAAAACAGCATGCGCTGGTACTGCTGTAAATGCTCTCAAAAGTCCATTTTCAGAACCATACTGTAATACATAAAGAATATTTTCTAAGGCTGCAAACCCCATGGAAACCATTACTGCATACACAATTCCGTCAAAAGGCTCATTAAACTCTCTATTGCGTTGAGCAACATACCGTACGATTAGATATTTAGAAGACTCTTCTATCAAAGCAACGATAAAAAAAGCTTTGACAAATTGCTGAAAAACACTTAAAGGATCTGTTACAGAAAAAAAAGAGGATGCAATTGCACTAAAAACAAACGTCAATATAATACTTGCTGTTGCTCCCAATCCAAAATTGATTGCCAACAATTTTAAAGGTTCTTTTTCATAGGTGTCTTTTACATAAATATAAATGCTAATGAATAGTACTGGAGCAAGTGCTAATATTAATAAACTCATATAAACAGAAGGTATCTCTTATTTTATCGATTTTTAGGAAGGAATATTTCTGCCATCATACAACGTGCACTTCCTCCTCCACAGGTTTCAATAGTAGTTAACGAACTGTGTAGTATTTGATTGTGCTTTTCTATTTTTTGTAATTGATCTTTTCCCAACGAATTGTATGCCGAAGTACTCATTACTAAAAAACGAACACCGTCTTTCCCTTTTACTTGCAACATATTCCCTGCAAAAGAATTGACTTGCTTTTCAGTAATCACAACAATCTCCTTTCCATCTTCTTTTAAGTGTTTCAACAGGTTTTTTCGTTCTTTTTTATCATCTATCGATTCCAAACAAACAAAGGCCTGTTTTTCTGTAACAGACAGCATTACATTTGTATGGTAAATGGCTTCTCTTTGATTGTTTACCGTTTGATTTGCTGTAAAAATGACAGGTGTATATTCAAAGTCTTCACAAAACTCAATAAACAATTCTTCGTCTGATCTTGACGACAATCCGCAATAGGCTTTTCTGTTTTGCCGATCTAAAACCATACTTCCTGTACCTTCTAAATAAATCCCTTCTTCCTCTGCCTCTGTATAATCAACTATATTTTCTATTAAAAACTCTTTTTCTTCTATAATATCTAATATATCTTCTCTACGTTCTGGCCTCCTGTTTTCTGCAAACATCGAATACAAGCCGACATCACCATTTTCGTGAAAAGAAATCCAATTATTAGGAAATATAGAATCAGGAGTTTCTGACGTTAACGTATCATCTATAACAACTACATTAACACCATTTTCTGTTAGTTTTACTACCAATCCATCAAATTCTAACTGTGCTTTTCTGTTGATTGCAGCAGGAAGCGTGTTTGCTATTTCTTTCTGATAATAGTTGTTCACAGCCGTTTGTAAATTCATCTTAAAATTTACTGGGCGAATCATTAAAATAGTATTGGTGGCTTGTTGCATTGAGTTCTTTAATTATGGAAACAAAATTACACAAAGACGATTCTACATCTCCTAGTGCCAATTTAGCTACGGGCATTTATTTTATATGAGTACTCTTAAACAACAATCAAAAAAATTAAAGTACTTTTTTTAGTGTGTTGGTAATATCATCCAAAACTTCAAAAGCTGTTTCCGCCATTTTATTTCCTTTTACATCTAGCAACGGATTCACTTCTACAAACTCTACACAAACTACTTTTTTAGAAGTAATTATCTGGTTCATAATCGTGGTTACTTCTTCTTGGTCAAACCCTTTTGAAACGGGAGTTCCTGTTCCGTAAGAGATCATATCGCAATCCATACTATCTACATCAAAAGAAATATAGATGACCTCGCAATTTTCTAATTTTTGTAGCGCTTCATTCACACAAAGCTCTAATCCTCGATAACGAATTTCAGATACAGTATAGTTCTTAATCTCTAATTTTTTGAGTTGCTGTTGCTCTGGCTCTTCTGTATCTCTAACTCCAAAGTACACCACGTTTTCAGGATCAATCTTTACACCAGGAACCCCAATATTTTTCATTCGATCCCACAAATCAGAAGTTTCACGAGTGATGTCATTAATTTGAAAGTCTAAATTATCTTCACCTAGAGCAGCTGCAAGTGGCATTCCATGAATATTTCCAGAAGGCGATGTATATGGAGAATGAATATCTGCATGTGCATCAATCCAAATAACTCCAACAGATTTTGTAGGAAAAGCAGCTTTTATACCACTAATGGTTCCTAATGCAGAAGAGTGATCTCCAGATAAAACAATCGGAAACCTTTCTTCTTGTAAATTTACTTTTACATGATTGCTCAAACGTGTACATTGACTTAAAACACTGTCAATTCGTTTTGCGAAAGAGTTGTTTACTTTGTTATAAATAGATTCGTTTTCTGTGATTACATCAACAAATTTGAATTCCTCAAAATAAGTATTTTTTTTATTGATTGCTGCAATTTCTATGGCATCAATTCCCATATCAGAGCCTCGAGTTCCTGCCCCAATA
>Ga0209035_10001021_pt1 | contig 11304 bp, 14 predicted proteins | sample MarorgKNORR_S2LV_6_FD_188220 | JGI IMG/M metagenome (GOLD analysis project Ga0209035, IMG submission 188220) | Marine microbial communities from the Southern Atlantic Ocean, analyzing organic carbon cycling - AAIW_A/KNORR_S2/LV (SPAdes) (version 2) | ecosystem: Environmental > Aquatic > Marine...
TTTGTTACTCCTGACTAGGCACGTTTTTGATTAAAAGCATGGATACTATTTATATAGAATACGATTTTACAGTAGTTCCTAAAGAGCCAGGAACAGAAATACTCATTGCAGAATTAGGAGTTGCTGGTTTTGAGAGTTTTGTAGAGAATGAAGCAGGTGTTACCGCATATATTCAAAAACAAGATTGGAATACAGCGATTTTAAACGATATTTTGGTGTTGAATTCTAAAGAGTTTTCCATCTCGTTTACAGAAAAAGAAGTTGCACAAACCAATTGGAATAGTGAGTGGGAAAAGAATTTTGAACAAATTCAGGTGGATAACTTGGTGAGTATTCGTGCACCGTTTCATGAAGATCCCCAGTTGAAATACGACATTGTTATTGAGCCAAAAATGAGTTTTGGAACAGGACATCACGAAACCACACACATGATGGTGCAGCATTTGATCAATCTTGATCTAGAAGGAAAGAAAACGCTGGACATGGGTTGTGGAACAGGGATTTTAGCAATTTTCGCAGAAATGAAAGGTGCCAAACCTATTGATGCTATTGATATTGATAACTGGTGTTATCTGAATTCTATTGAGAATGCAGAACGAAATAAGTGTTCCCAAATAACAGTTTACGAAGGAGACGTATCGTTGTTGACGGCTAAAAAATACGACGTACTTATTGCCAATATCAACCGAAATATTTTGTTGAATGATTTAAAAACCTATACAAACTGTTTAGACAAAGACGGAATTCTATTACTGAGTGGTTTTTATCAAGAAGACATTCCGGTGATTGACTCAGAAGTTTCCAATTGTGGGTTGGTATTAGAAAAAACCATTGAACGGAATAATTGGGTGGCTTTAAAATACAAGAAGGTTTAATTATTGTATATTTATTTTTTTATAATTGAATGAGTACCAAGGAAAAAATACAAGAAGAGGTTGATGTACTTGAAAAAGAAGTCAACCAACATGAAATTGTATTGCATAATGATGAGGTGAACACCTTTGATTTTGTGATCGATTCTCTAATTGATGTTTGCGAACACACCTTAGAGCAAGCAGAGCAGTGCACGATTTTGGTACATTACAAAGGAAAGTGTACGGTAAAAACAGGAGCGTATAAAGATTTAAAATCCCGATGTTCTAAATTGTTAACGTTAGGACTTTCGGCAGAATTGGTATAATATGACAAACGTTTTTTTGTATTTCGATTTCAAACCTTTTTTTAAAGATGCTTCAGGAGCATTTTCTGGCAATGAAATTTCTTTTAGCGAGCTGAATTCAGAGCATTTTTTAATTTTCGAAAATAACAACGGTAACTACAATTTATATGTTTCAAAGTATGGGTCTAAAAAAGAAGTTGGTGTACATCCTCCAACGATTTTAGAACTGCTTGTTGAAAATTACGATAAAAACATTCCCGAGCACAGAATCGCTATCCGAAGGTATTTTGAGTAAGCTGTAGTATTAGAAGAGGTTTTTGCAACCTCGACTGGATTATTTCCAATGATCCAGAAAAAACTCCGTTTTGAACATCACAAAAAGAATCACTTCGCAATTTTCCAAAAAAAAGCGAGCTTCATTTTTGAAACTCGCTGTGTAATTCACATTTTTTGTGATGTATTCGTGACCTCGACTGGATTCAAACCAGTAACCTCTTGAGCCGTAATCAAGTGCGCTATTCAGTTGCGCCACGAGGCCTTAAGCGGGTGCAAATATAGTAGCTTTTTTTAAATTTAAAAGCCTATTCCGAGATTTCTTTTTGAAAATTGTTGATGATTGTGTTTGCTTTTTCTAGATCGGTATTTAGAATAAATAATTCGACAGAGTTGCTCAATGCTCCAAAGCCTGCAAGTTGCCCAGAGGCTACATGATCTTTTATAATAGCATGAATATTGGCTTTTTCAAGTAGGTAACTCAGTCTGTTTACGATAATAGAAGTTCCTATAAATGCTTTAATGTGTTTTTGTGCCATAAGTTACATTTTTAGTCTAGTGAATGCATCGTTACAAAAGCTCTCCATCCAATAATAAGCAACTGAAATTTACTCGCTTTTGTAATGTCCAATGCTCTTTTGGTAAAAGAAGGTAAGACTGCTTTGTTAAGTTTGGCTAGAGTTTTAAAAAATGTTTGTTTCATGAATTCAATATACGTAAAAAATACTAAAAAAGCACATTTGAGATGTGCTTTTTTAATTGTGTGTTGCGCTTTTTGGTTCACAGGGGCTTAGAAATAGTACAGTCTTGATTCTTTATGCTATCTTCGCAAAAAGATATTTTATGAGTATTGCGTATATAATTATTGGTCTGATGTTGTTGGTTTTTGGAGGTGAATTTTTGGTACGTTCTTCCATAGGCCTTTCTTTTAAATTGAACATTTCTAAAATGGTCATTGGAATGACAGTGGTTTCATTTGCGACTTCTATTCCTGAGCTATTGGTGAGTTTACAAGCTGCTTTAGACGGGTCTCCAGCCATAGCAATTAATAATGTGATAGGGTCAAATATTGCAAACATAGGATTGGTGTTGGGAATTACAGCGATTATCAGTCCAATTATGGTTAGCAAAGATTTTTACAAATTGAACTGGCCTGTAATGATGCTGTTTTCTTTGTTGCTCTTTTATTTTTTATGGAACGATAATCTATTGACAAGAGCAGAAGGTATTGTGTTGTTGGTGGCATTGATTGTTTTTTTGTTTCTGCTGATTCGAATGGCAAGAAAGAATGGAAATACAGACGCAGTAGATGATGAATTGGCGACTGTAGGTTATGGTAAACTTGCTTTTTGGTTTTCGATAGGAGGTATTGCGTTGTATTATGGAGCTGGATTGTTGGTAGAAGGCGCAAAAGAATTGGCGGTTCAAGTAGGGGTAAGTGAAGGAGTAATTTCAATTACAATGATTGCAATTGGAACCAGTGTGCCAGAATTGGCAGCTTCTGTCGTTGCCGTTGTAAAAGGAGAAAAAGCACTTTCATTAGGAAACCTTATCGGTTCAAATATTTTTAATATTGCTTCTGTTTTAGGGGTAACGGCCATTATTAAAGAAATTCCAGTGACGGAGCCTCAAATATTAACCAGAGATATTTATTGGATGTTAGGTATTGCATTTGTAATACTTCCATTGGTTTTTATTCCGAAAAAATATGTATTAAGTAGGTACAAAGGAATGTTCTTGTTTTTCAGTTATGGCCTCTTTATCTATGTCATGTTTTTATAAAAATGGATACATACTAAAAAAGCCTCCAGAATATTCTGGAGGCTTTTTTTATGTTAAATGAAGTTGTATTAAGCTTCTATCGTCTCACAAACAGGTTTTACTGTTTTGATAATTCGAGAAGCAATCTTATATGGATCTCCATTAGAAGCTGGTCTTCTGTCTTCTAAATACCCTTTCCATCCTTTTTCTACAGTAATGATAGGAATACGAATTGACGCACCTCTGTCAGAAATACCATAACTAAAGTCTGTAATAGATGCTGTTTCGTGTAAGCCTGTTAAACGTTGGTCGTTATGCTCTCCATAAATATCAATATGTTCCTTAGTAACGGGTCTAAAAGCTTCACAAACCGCCATGAAAATTTCTTTAGATCCACAAGTTCTTAGTATTTCGTTAGAGAAATTGGCGTGCATTCCAGAACCATTCCAGTCTCCTTTTACCGGTTTTGGGTGGTACTCAATATAATATCCGTATTGTTCAGTTAATCGGTCTAATAAATATCGTGCAATCCAGATTTCGTCACCTGCTTTTTTTGCGCCTACTGCAAATAATTGAAATTCCCATTGACCAGAAGCTACTTCTTGATTGATGCCTTCAAAGTTCAATCCAGCTTCGATACAAATGTCTGCATGTTCTTCAACAAAATCTCTTCCGTGTGTGTTTTTCCCACCAACAGAGCAGTAGTACATTCCTTGTGGGCCAGGAAAACCGCCTACAGGAAATCCTAAAGGAAGTCCAGTTGCAGTATCCATGATAAAATACTCTTGTTCAAAACCAAACCAAAAATCATTATCTCCATCATCAATAGTAGCACGAGCATTTGATGCGTGCGGAGTTCCATCAACATTCAGTACTTCATTCATTACAAGATACCCATTGATTCTAGTTGGATCTTTGTAGATAGCAACTGGTTTTAGGATACAGTCAGAAGAAGAGCCTGAGGCTTGTTGTGTTGACGATCCGTCAAAGCTCCAGTTTTTAAGTTCTTCTAAAGTTCCTTGAAAGTTTTCATGTTCTTCAACTTTGGTTTTACTTCTTAAATTTTGAGTTGGCGTGTAGCCATCTAGCCAAATGTATTCTAATTTAATCTTGCTCATTGATGTGGTTTTTAATAAATACACTGCAAAAATATAGTATTTTCATAAAGACCCCTAATTTTTCAGGGGTAAACTTGTTAACAATTAAGTTATTTACGGTATCGGTATTTAGAAGTGGGGTTATTTGCCTATTTATCTAATTATTATGTCTATTTTTGATGAAAATTAAAAAATATGTCCACAATTAGATTCAATGCGTTGAAAGAGACGTTGCATAGAAAAGCAGTTAGCATAAAAGAACAAGGAAGGCGCTCAGAAATGTTTGGTAAAAATGTTTTTAACAAGTATGCTATGCGACAGTTTATGACCAAAGAAGCTTTTGTGAGTGTGCAGAGCGCGATTGTTGATGGAGTGAAAATAGAACGAAAAATTGCAGATCAAGTAGCCGCAGGAATGAAAGACTGGGCTTTGTCTAAAGGTGCGACTCATTATACACATTGGTTTCAACCATTAACAGGTGCCACGGCAGAAAAACACGATGCGTTTTTTGAAACGATAGAAGATGGAAGGGCAATGGAAAAATTTGACGGTGGGCAATTGGTACAACAAGAACCAGATGCGTCGAGTTTTCCTAGTGGAGGAATTAGAAATACGTTTGAAGCTCGTGGTTATACTGCTTGGGATCCAACATCTCCTGCATTTATTTACGGAACAACATTGTGTATTCCTACTGTTTTTGTTGCTTATACGGGTGAAGCACTAGATAATAAAGCACCTTTACTGAAGGCGTTGCAAGCAGTAGATACTGCCGCTACAGCAATCTGTAAATATTTTGATAAAAACGTTTCTAAGGTGAATGCTTCTTTAGGATGGGAACAAGAATATTTTTTAATTGATACGGCTTTGGCAGCTTCAAGACCAGACATTACATTAACAGGACGCACCTTATTGGGACACTCTCCAGCAAAAGGGCAACAATTAGATGACCATTATTTTGGATCGATTCCGAGTAGAGTAATGAGCTATATGCGAGATCTGGAACACGAATGTATGTTGCTTGGAATCCCAGTAAAAACGCGTCACAATGAAGTGGCTCCGAATCAATACGAATTGGCGCCTATTTTTGAAGAAGCAAATTTAGCGGTTGATCATAATTCATTGCTGATGGATGTGATGGAGAAAGTATCACAACGTCACCATTTTAAAGTGCTATTTCATGAAAAACCATTTGCGGGAATTAATGGTTCTGGAAAACATAACAATTGGTCGCTGGCAACAGATACAGGTGTTAATTTATTGAGCCCAGGAAAAACCCCAATGAAAAATTTACAATTCTTAACCTTCTTTGTCAATACAATTAAAGCGGTTCATGATTATGAAGAGCTGCTAAGGTCTTCTATTGCTAGTGCAGGAAACGATCATCGTTTGGGAGCCAATGAAGCGCCGCCTGCAATCATCTCTGTGTTTATTGGCTCGCAATTATCAGCAGTTTTAGATGAGTTAGAACATGTGACAAAAGGAAAACTATCACCAGAAGAAAAGACAGATTTAAAATTAAATGTTGTTGGTAAAATTCCAGATGTATTGTTAGACAATACCGATCGAAATAGAACATCGCCGTTTGCCTTTACAGGAAATAAATTTGAATTAAGAGCGGTTGGTTCTTGGGCCAATTGTGCAGGACCGATGACGGTATTGAATACCATTGTAGCAAAACAGTTAAAGGAATTTAAAATAGAAGTAGATGCATTGGTTGCATCAAAAGGCTTGAAGAAAGATGAAGCGGTTTTTAATGTGCTAAGAGAATACATCAAAGCGTCAAAGAAAATTCGTTTTGAAGGCAATGGATATGGAACGGAATGGGAAAAAGAAGCTGCAAAACGTGGATTGAGCAATCATAAAACAACTCCAGAAGCTTTGAAAGCAAAAATTTCTAAAAAATCTATCGAGCTGTTTGAAGAGATGGAAGTGATGAGTAAGGTAGAGGTAGAAGCGCGCCATGAAATAGAATTGGAAGAGTATATATTGCGAATTCAAATAGAAGGAAGGGTATTGGGAGATGTGGCTAGAAATCATGTAATTCCGACTGCTGTAAAATACCAAAATACCTTGATTGAAAATGTAAGTGGCTTGAAAAATATTTTCGGAAGTGATTTTGAAAAGCACGCGAAAGAACAGATAGATTTGATCGAGAAAATTTCTTTACATATTGCAGGGATCAATTCGAAGGTAGAAGAGATGACGCAAGAACGTAAAAAGGCAAATAAATTAGAAGGACAAAAGGCAGCCGATGCTTATTGCAGTGAAGTACGGCCGTATTTTGATGAAATTAGATATCACTGTGATAAATTAGAAATGATGGTGGATGACGAATTGTGGCCTTTGGCAAAATACAGAGAACTATTATATACAAGATAACGAATGACAAAATCAACCCCGAGTAACTTGGTTTTGTTGTATTGGAAAATGAGAGAAGATAGTGCTATAAAAAGAGGTTGTCCGCGAGATGCTTTTTTATTTGAAAGAAGAAGTGAAAAAGTAGGAAACGGATTTGAATTCTCTTAAATTTGCCACCACAACAACACAACAAATGAGTGAAGAAGTTTCTAAGCGCTATGCACAACGAGGTGTTTCTGCATCTAAAGAAGATGTGCACAATGCCATCAAGAATATAGACAAAGGATTGTTTCCAAAAGCATTCTGTAAAATTGTTCCAGATTATTTAACGGGCGATGAAGATTATTGTTTGATCATGCACGCAGATGGAGCCGGAACAAAAAGTTCGTTAGCATATATGTATTGGAAAGAAACAGGAGATATTTCTGTGTGGAAAGGAATTGCTCAAGATGCATTGATCATGAATATTGATGATTTATTGTGTGTGGGCGCAACTGACAATATCATGTTGTCTTCAACAATTGGAAGAAACAAAAGTAAAATTCCAGGTGAAGTGCTTTCTGCGATTATCAACGGAACGGAAGAGTTGATTGTTGACTTGAAAAAATTCGGAGTAACAATTCATTCTACAGGTGGAGAAACTGCTGATGTTGGTGATTTGGTGCGAACCATTATTGTTGACTCTACAGTGACAGCAAGAATGAAACGTACAGATATTATAGACAATGCGAATATCAAAGTAGGCGATGTAATTGTTGGATTGGAATCATTCGGACAAGCAACGTATGAAACAGGGTATAATGGAGGAATGGGAAGCAATGGGTTGACTTCTGCGAGACACGATGTTTTTGATAATTATTTAGCTACCAAATATCCAGAGAGTTTTGATGAAGCAGTTCCTGCTGACTTAGTGTATTCTGGAACTGCAAAGTTGACAGATAGAGTAGAGAATTCTCCAATTGATGCAGGTAAATTAGTCTTGTCTCCAACAAGAACCTATGCGCCAATCATCAAAGAAATTTTATCAAAATTTAATTCAGATACCATTCACGGAATGATTCATTGTTCTGGTGGAGCGCAAACTAAAATTTTACATTTTGTAGATGAACTACACATTGTAAAAGACAATTTATTTCCGATTCCGCCTTTGTTTAAATTGATACAAGAACAATCAAAAACAGATTGGAAAGAAATGTATCAAGTATTTAACTGTGGGCATCGTATGGAACTATATGTGTCTCCAGAAATTGCAGAAGACATTATTGCTATTTCAAAATCATACAATGTGGATGCGAAAATTATAGGTAGCGTAGAAGATTCATCTACTAAAAAGCTTACCATTAAAAGTGAGTTTGGGCTGTTTGAGTATTAAGTTGATCTTTTAGAAGCTTGATGTATTTCAAAGATACATCAACTCAAATCTAGAAAAAAGTCAATAAAAAAGTGTAAATTCGATTTCCAAAAAAAGCCAAGAAGATGTTAGATAAACTGCAAATTGTAAAGCAACGTTTTGATGAAGTTTCAGACTTAATCATCCAGCCAGATGTTATTTCTGACCAAAAACGATATGTTCGATTGAGTAAAGAATATAAAGATTTAGGAGATGTTGTTGACAAGATAAAAGAATACGAAACTTTGTTGAATAATATTGATGAAGCCAAAGAAATTCTTGCTGATGGAAGTGATGCTGAAATGAACGAAATGGCAAAAATGGAAATAGAAGAAGCCAATACTCGAATTCCGCAACTGGAAGAAGAGATCAAATTTTTGTTAATTCCGAAAGATCCAGAAGATGCTAAAAATGCCATCATGGAGTTACGAGCAGGAACAGGTGGAGATGAAGCAAGTATTTTTGCTGGAGATTTGTTTAGAATGTACTCAAAATATTGTTCTGATAGAGGGTGGAAAGTGAGTACGGTAGATTTTAGCGAAGGAACCAATGGAGGTTTTAAAGAAATTCAGCTCGAAATTTCAGGTGCTGATGTATATGGAACCTTGAAATTTGAAGCAGGTGTTCATCGTGTACAACGTGTGCCTCAGACAGAAACCCAAGGGAGAGTACATACGTCTGCTGCAACGGTAATGGTTTTTCCAGAAGCAGAAGAGTTTGATGTAGAAATCAATCCGAAAGATGTTCGAATCGATTTTTTCTGTTCTTCAGGACCAGGAGGACAGTCTGTAAACACAACGTATTCTGCAGTGCGTTTAACACACGTTCCAACAGGTTTGGTAGCGCAATGTCAAGATCAAAAATCACAACATAAAAATAAAGAGAAAGCGTTTAAAGTGTTGCGTTCTCGGTTGTATGATATGGAGTTGGCCAAAAAACAAGCAGAAGATGCGTTGAAACGCGGGTCTATGGTGAGTTCTGGAGATCGATCTGCAAAAATTAGAACCTATAATTATCCACAAGGACGTGTAACGGATCATAGAATTGGCTTGACCTTGTACGATCTGTCAAACATTATCAATGGTGATATTCATAAAATTATAGAAGAGTTAAAGCTGGCTGAAAATACAGAAAAGTTAAAAGAATTGGGAGAGGCGATTTAGATTTTAGATTGTTTTCTAAAAGTGTCACAGCTCTTTCAAGACCTGTTATGTGTTTTTGTTGACTTCATTTAGAAGTTCTCTTCGTAGTTTTTGCTCTCTTTTAATCGATTTTTTTCGAAAAATTACCAATTCATTTTCTATATCCTCTAAGTCATCTTTTGCTTTTTTAGTGAGAATATTGTTGTTTTGAAACTTGAAGATAAAGTAGCCTAGCAATGCGATTAGTGTAGCAATAACACTAAAAAGAATAAAAGCATACCATTGTTTTGTGAGTTGTATGCCAAATAGAGAGATGGCATTCTCTTTAAAAATAGCTTCTTTTAGGTGTATTGTTGTTTTTTTTGCTGTTTTTTCAAGCATAGCAATGCTGTTTTTCTGAGTGCTGATAAGTGCACTTTTAGTTATCAATTCTTTACGTAGTCCGTTGATAGAATCTGATACACTCTTTTGTAATTGCCTATATTTCTCTTTATAAATTACTTTGTATACTTGATAGCTTCCCGATTTTTTATAAAGGGTGTTGAATTGCTCATTGATGGTTTCAGAAGTGCTCTCTGATTGCTGTGCAATCCCTTGAAAGGCAATCATAAGGACGATAAGTATAGCGTAGGCTTTCATAAAAATATATTTATAGCAAGTTTGCGATGTTAAAGAAACAAAAAAAAACCCAAACAAACGTTTGGGTTTTTTTATAAGCAAGAATTATTAATTTATTTTACTTTTTCTACAATTGCCTTAAAAGCTTCTGGGTTGTTCATTGATAAATCGGCTAAAACCTTACGGTTTAATTCGATGTTATTAGCTTTCACTTTTCCCATAAACTGTGAATAAGACATTCCGTGAAGACGAGCTCCAGCGTTGATACGCAGAATCCATAATGAACGAAAGTTTCTCTTATTGTTTTTGCGGTCACGATACGCATATGTCATCGCTTTTTCTACCGCATTTTTTGCTACTGTGTAAACGTTTTTTCTACGTCCGAAGTAACCTTTTGCTGCCTTCAAGATTTTTTTTCTTCTTTTTCTTGAGGCTACTGAATTTACTGATCTTGGCATAATTTCAAATTGTTTTTTGTAGTAGGCGGTTTTTTTAGTTCTTAGACTTTAGTTCTTAGTTTTTAGTCCATGATGATTCATCTTGGTGTAAAACTTATAACTTATAACGCATCACTTAAAACTCTTTTTTGGCCCAACTCCATGGTTTATAATTTAATTCCCTTTAATTAACTATTTTAAAGCTAATTGTTGTTTGATGTTCGCAGTATCAGACTTGTGGACTAATGTTGCGTGCGTCAATTTAAGCTTACGTTTTTTAGACTTCTTTGTTAAGATGTGACTCTTAAACGCGTGCTTTCTTTTGATTTTTCCAGAACCTGTCAACTTAAAACGTTTCTTGGCACTAGATTTGGTTTTCATTTTAGGCATCTCTCCTTCGTTTTTAATCTTGCTTATTATTGTCATCCTGTAAGGTCTTAAAACCTTACTAGGTATATTATTTCACTTTTTTTGGAGCGATAAACATAATCATACGTTTACCTTCTAATTTTGGTAACTGCTCAACTTTACCATACTCTTCTAATTCTTGCGCTAATTTTAATAATAAAATTTGCCCTTGTTCTTTAAAAATAATTGATCTTCCTTTAAAGAAAACAAATGCTTTTAATTTAGAACCGTCTTTTAAGAACTTAATCGCATGTTTCTTTTTAAATTCATAATCATGCTCATCAGTCTGAGGTCCAAAACGAATTTCTTTCACAATCACTTTAGTCGCTTTAGACTTCATGACTTTATCTCGTTTTTTCTGCTCATACAAGAATTTCTGGTAATCGACAATTTTACATACCGGTGGAACTGCTTTAGGTGAAATTTCAACCAAATCTAATTCTTGTTCTTTAGCCATTTCTTTGGCTTTAGCCAAAGGGTATACATCCACTTTAATGTTGTCACCTACCAACCTTACTTCATCGACAAAACGTATCCTGTCGTTAATTCTGTGTTGATCTTCTTTAATTACTCTTGCAGGTCCTCTAGACCTTTTTCTCCTGATTGCTATAACCTATAAATTTAATCCCTTTTTACGGGGGTTCATACTAATTCTTAAACT
>Ga0209035_10001026_pt1 | contig 11270 bp, 7 predicted proteins | sample MarorgKNORR_S2LV_6_FD_188220 | JGI IMG/M metagenome (GOLD analysis project Ga0209035, IMG submission 188220) | Marine microbial communities from the Southern Atlantic Ocean, analyzing organic carbon cycling - AAIW_A/KNORR_S2/LV (SPAdes) (version 2) | ecosystem: Environmental > Aquatic > Marine >...
GTTCTTTTGAGAAAATCCCAAAAAATAACCCTATGAATACTATGTATGATAATATTTTGACAAAAATTTTCAAGCTAATTATTTTGAAAGATCTTTTAACTGTTCTTTAGTTAATTTTGAAGGGGCATCAATCATAAGATCTTTACCGCTATTATTCTTTGGAAAAGCTATAAAGTCTCTTATCACATCTTTCCCTTGTAATACAGCAGCAAGTCTATCTAGACCAAAGGCAATACCACCATGAGGAGGAGCTCCATATTTAAGAGCTTCAATTAAAAACCCAAATTGATCTGTATACTCTTCTTTATCCATTCCAAGTAATTCGAATACCTTCATTTGAGTATCGAAACTATGTATTCTGATTGACCCTCCGCCTATTTCATTTCCATTTAGTACTAAGTCATATGCATTAGCTATAACATTTCCAGGATCTGATTCTAGTTGATTAAGAAATTCCGGTTTTGGAGAGGTGAAAGGATGATGCATTGAAAAAAATCTTTTCTCATCTTCATCCCATTCAAAAAGAGGAAAATCAGTTACCCAAAGAGGACACATTTTATTATGATCAATAAGGTCAAACCTTTTAGCTAACTCAACCCTTAATGAACCCATTTGTTCTAGTGTGTTCTTTTTATCACCTGACATAATAAATATTATATCTCCTGGCTTAGAGGATACTTTATTTAAGATCTGTTTTAAATCTTTTTCACTAAAAAATTTATCAAAAGATGATTTGACAGATAAATCAGTATTATACTTAATCCATAAAAGTCCAGTGGCTCCAATTTGAGGTCTTTTAACCCACTCGGTTAAATTATCTATTTCCTTTCTTGTTGTTTCAGATTTGTCCTCAACTATTATAGAGGCTGTGAAATCATTATTGTCAAAAATTTGAAACCCTTTGCCTTTCACCTCTTTAGATACTTCATTAATCTTCAATTCATATCTAAGATCTGGCTTATCAATTCCATAGTTTTCTATAGCTTCATTATAGGTCATTCTCTCAAAGTTAACATCGTTTTTATTTAAAAATTTTGAAAATAAATTTGACATTAAGCCTTCAAATTGTTTAAGTATATCTTCTTGATCAACAAAAGACATTTCACAATCTATTTGTGTAAACTCTGGTTGTCTATCTGCCCTTAAATCTTCATCTCTAAAACACTTAACAATTTGATAGTATTTATCAATACCTCCCACCATTAATAATTGCTTAAAAATCTGAGGTGATTGAGGTAGAGCATAATAATGATCTGGGTTAAGCCTACTAGGAACTATGAAATCTCTTGCACCTTCGGGTGTGGATTTAATTAAATAGGGAGTCTCAACATCAATAAAATTATTTTTAGAAAGGTAATTTCTCACTTCAAGTGATAGATGATGTCTAAAAATCAAGTTTTCTTTAACAGGTTCTCTTCTGATATCAAGATATCTATATTTCATTCTTAATTCCTCTCCACCATCTGATTCATTTTCAATTGTAAAGGGAGGAGTTAAAGACTTGTTTAACACTTTAAGGCTAGAAACAAGAATTTCTATTTCACCAGTAGTAATTTTTTCATTGATACTTTTTCTTTCAATTACTTTACCTTCAATCTCAATAACAAATTCTCTACCCAGGCTTTTAGCTGCAGAAAAAACTTCCTCACTAGATCTATCTTTATCAAATACTAATTGCGTAATACCATATCTATCTCTTAAATCAATCCAAATAATGAAGCCTTTCTCTCGGATTTTATTAACCCATCCAGATAGTCTGACATCCTCATTTAAATTAGCTTTTGATAATTCGCCGCAATTATTAGTTCTATTCATCTTATTAAAATGTAAATATAACTAGATATTTTTTAGTTTGATTCTTCCTAAATGTATAATGTAATACATTGAAGGAACGATTATCAATGTTAAGAAAGTTGCAAACGTAATTCCAAAAATTACCGTCCAAGCAAGTGGCCCCCAAAAGATAACATTATCTCCTCCTATATAAATATTCGCATTCCAATTAGCAAACAAAGAAAAGAAATCAATATTTAGACCTATTGCTAATGGAATTAACCCAAATATTGTAGTGATTGCCGTTAAAAGAACAGGTTTAAGTCTTGCCCTTCCTGCAGTTTTAATAAGATCTAATGCTATGCTTTTCTCTATAATTTCATCCTTTGAAAGATTTAAATCTATTTTTTTTCTGTCAAAGAGTAATTGAGTATAATCTATAAGAACAACTGCATTATTTACAATTATTCCAGTTAATGAAATTATACCAAGCATAGTCATAAGTATACTAAAGGTTAGATTAAAAATTACTATTCCAAGAAAAACGCCAGTAAAACTTAGTATAATTGAAGCTAGAACTATAAACGGTTTAGAAATTGAATTAAACTGAAAAACAAGTAGTAAAAGAATTAAAGCAATTCCTGTTAGAAGAGCTCCAGATAAAAAAGATTGGTTCTCAGCTTGTTGTTTTATTTCTCCAGTAAATTTAAAGTCTACCCCTTGTGGAGTTTCAAAACCAGAAAGAGAAATTTCGGCACTATTTACTATTTCATTTGCGTTTGAACCTGCTAATATTGATGAATAGAGTGTTACTGATCTTTGAAGATCTTTATGTTTAATCGCACTAAATGAGGTAATATTTTTTTCAGTAACAACTGATGCGATAGGAATTTCTTTTGTCTTACCATTTGATTGATCTCTAAAAATTATATTTTGATTGATGATAGTATTAATATTATTTTTGTAGTCTTCATCTAGCCTTACATTGATTTGATAGTCATCGCCATTTAGTTTGTAGACTCCAGCTTTAGCACCGATTATAGAATTTCTAATTGTCTGCCCAATTAGTCCAGTGGGTATACCTAATTCACCAGCCTTTTCCCTATCTACTTGAAACTCTAAACCAGGCTTACTTCTGCTTACGTCAATTTTTAGCTGTTCAATGCCTTCTATATTTTCTTTATTAAGATAGTTTTTCATTGAAATTGCAGTTTCAATTAATTTTTCATAATCATCACCATAAATTTCAATATTTACAGGGTATCCACCTGGGGGTCCCTGAGAATCTTTTTCGACAGAAATAGCAATTCCAGGGAATCTACCAATAAGTTCTAATTGTACATCTTTTCTTAATTCTTCACTAGACATACCTCTTCTATACTTAAACTCTCTCATTGTCATTGTTATAAGAGCTTTGTGAGGAATTTCACCTGTACCACCAGCATCTGTCTCTGGATTACCAGCTCCTTCTCCAACTTGAGATATTGCAGACTCAACTAGAAAATTATAATCACCGTCTAGGTACTTTGGATTATTTATAACTTCATATATCTCTGACTCAATTTGTTTTAAAGTCTCATTAGTTTTTTCAATATCAGTTCCTTCAGGATACTCTAAATAAACAAGTATTTGCTGTGGTTCATTATCTGGAAAGAACTCAATTTTTGGAGGAAAGATACCCATGAGAACGATTGAAGTAATAAAGAGAAGAAAAGTTCCTACTAAAAATAAAAATGGTCTAATTCCTTCTAAAGCAAAAGATAAAAAGTCATTGTATTTATTTTCAAGCCTAACTAAAAAAGTATTTTGGAATCTAATTGCTTGATTTTTTATAAAATATTTATAAGACCAAAAAAGAAAGCAGATAAACACTAAGAGTGATCCAATTGCTCTTGTATCTTGAAACAAAACAAACACAATAGCAAGACCTCCAAGTATATATGTCATTCTCATCAAGTTTTTTCTACTTATTTCTTTTTCACTCAGGTCCATGAAGCTAGAAACCAACATTGAGTTAAAAAAAATAGCGACTATTAAAGAGGAGCCTAGGACTGCTGATAATGTAATCGGAAAGTATATCATAAACTCTCCTAACGTCCCTGGCCATGTTCCAAGAGGAATAAAAGCAGCAATTGTAGTTGCAGTTGAAACAATTATAGGAAGAGCAACTTCTCCAATTCCAAGTTTTGCAGCTTGAATTCTTGGGACCCCTTCTTTTGACATTAACCTGTAAATATTTTCAACAACAACAATACCATTATCTACTAGAAGACCAAGCCCCATAACTAGTCCAAATAATACCATTCTATTAAGAGTTAATCCAAAGGCAGATAATATAACTAGAGACATAAACATTGACATTGGAATAGCAAATCCTACAAATAGAGCATTCCTTAGTCCAAGGAAAAATGTTAAAACAGTTACAACTAATATTATTCCAAAGATTAAATTATTCATTAAATCATTTACTGAATTAATTGTATACTCAGATTGATCATTCTGAATTACAACTTCAAGATTAGAGGGTAAAAAATCTTCTTTAGCTTCTTGAATTATTTCTTGAATTGAGTTTGAAGCAAAAATTGCATTTTCACCTCCTCTTTTTACTACCTCCAGCATTACAGTTTTCTTGTCAAAAGACCTTGTGTAAGAGGTGATTTCTTTTTCTTTGAATGAAATAGAAGCAACATCTTCAAGATAAACAGGTCCATTATCACGTTTAACAATAATTCTGTTTAACTCTGATGGATCCGATACTTCTCCTATTATTTTTACATTTCTTCTTTGACCATCTGAAATTAAACTTCCTGCTGAAATAGTAACATTTTCTTGAGCAATAGCATTTATAATATCACTATAACTTGTCTTTGTTGCTTTCATCATATATGGGTTTACAGCAACTTCAACCTCAAAATCTTGAATACCTCGAATCTCTACAGTTTTTACTTGAGGTAATCTTTCAATTCTAGTGTCTAAATATTCAGCATATTCTTTAAGTTCTTCAACTTTATAGTCTCCAACTAGACTTATATTTAAAACAGGAAACCTTTCTGCTATATCAAACTCAAAAATATTTGGATCTACTTTAGCATTATTAAATGTAGGCCAGTCATCTCCTACAGTAACATTTTCAACCAAGTCTTTAACCCTCTGCCTTGCTAATGCTGTTGGAATTTCATCGTCAAACTCAATATTAATAATTGATATCCCCTCGCTAGAAGTTGATTCAATTTCAATCAAACCTATAACACCTTTAATCTCTTGTTCAAGAGGATCTGTAATTAATTTTTCCATTTCCTCAGCATTATTTCCTGGGAAAACAGTTGTTATAAAAATATTTGATGAATTTATCTCAGGAAAAAGTTCTCTAGGCATTGTTTTATATGCCGAAATTCCAGAAATAAGAAATATTATCATTAGCACATAAATAATAGTCTTATTATTTATTGCCCAACTTGATAGGAAAAACTCTTTATTCTTTTTATCCATTTTAGTTTATAATTTTCACTCTTTGAGAATCTTCAACAATATTTGCCCCTTCTAGAACGAGCACATCACCAATCTTTAATCCATCAGTGACTTCGACTTCAGTATTATTTTTATTTCCAAGGCTAATAAATGTTTTAGTTGTAATGTAAACTTCATCTTTAGCATCCTCTGTCATCACATATACAAAGTTTTCACCAGAGGCATCTTCTCTCACAATTCTTAAGGGTATTACAACAGCATCTTGCTTTGAGTAAATATTTATTTTAATTTTTGCATCTAAATTCTGTTTGATTTTATTGTCAATATTTTCGATAGGAACTTCAACTCTAAAGGTTCTATTGCTAGGGTTTATAAAATTTCCTGTTTGAATAATTTTTGAAACTATTTCTTTACCTAATAAAGGAACTTGAACAATAACATCTGTCCCCTCATCTATGTATGCAATGTATTTTTCTGAAACAGAAGCCTCAGCATATATTTTATCAAGGTTAACTAATCTTAAAATCTGGGAAATACCTGGAATCAAATTTGATCCTTGATTGGAAATAATTTCATCTATCTCTCCTTCAAATGGTGCGTAAATCTTTGTTTTAGCAAGCCTATCTTTCATTTGTTCAACCATTTTTTGACTTGATTCAAAATCTGTTTTACTTTTTAGAAATTGAATTTCAGATCCAATACTATTATTCCATAACCTCTCTGTCCTTTCAAAGTTCTCTTTTGCAAAATTTGCTTGAATAATTAATTGATCAACTTGCTCTTTTAGACCTGAATCGTTTATCTCTGCAAGAAGTTGCCCTTTTTTTACTTTCTGCCCTTCAGAAACAAAAACTTGTTCTAATGTACCTTGAAACTCAGGGAGTATTAAAACATTCTTTCTTGTCTTAAGGTTAGCTTGTGCTTCAATGTAGCTATTAAATATTTTTTCTTTGATTTCAAAACTTGAAACAAGTGTAAGCTTCTCGTTTTCATCTAAGAATGAAATTCCATTATTTATTTCATTTAGCTCAACTTGCATTGAATTCATAACACCTACATATTCTTTTTTTCTTTTTTTAAGCTCTTCTAAATTTCCATTTTCAATTAGTGTGTCAATATCTGAGTTTCCAGAAGAATTACAGCTTATTATAATTAAAGTAAGGATTGATATGTAAAGTTTATTCATGATTAATTAGTTTTATTATATAGGGTTTCTAATTCAGTTTTGATTGAGATTAACTCTAAAACAGAATTCAAATATTTTTGTTGAGAATCAAGTAACTGAAGTTGTGCTTGACGAAATTCAAAAGAGGAAACAATTCCTTCAAAAAATTTAATTGAATTTTTTTCCTCAATGGATACTGAAAGCCTCATGTTTTGTTCGCTAACATTTAATGTTTTAATTGCAAGCTGATAGTCATTTAATTTTTCTTGAACTTTAGCCTGAGTCTTTTCTTCTTGTTCTTCAAGATTAGTCATAGCCTGATTCATTGCAATTTTTGCTTTTTGGGAAGAAACATTTAATTTAAATGCATTAAAAACAGGAATCTCTAAATTCACTCCAAGAACAGATGATCCAAACCAGTTTTGAGCTTTGTTTGTAAAATCAAATTCATTATTATATCCAGTGTAGGTGCCGCTTAGAAATCCTGAAATCTTTGGCAGTTGTTTTGATTTTTCAAGTTTATATTCAATCCTTTTTGTATCAAAAATATTTTGAGAAATCTTTACATCAATATTTTTATCTGTATTAAAATCTTCGAAAGAGTTTGAAAATATAATATTGTCAGCTATAAAATCATCAATTGAAGTAGAGAGTATTATGGTATCCTCAAGATCAATACCAAGAACTAGTTTTAATAAGTTTGTCTGGTTTTCTCTTGTCTTTTTTGCCTGAAGTAATGAGAGTTCAGCTTGAGCTAATGTGATCTTTATTTGCTCAACATTTTCTATTTCTTCAAATCCATTTTTATATAGTTCTGTAACTTCAAATAGATCCTTTCTAAAATTTTCAAGATTGTTCTCTAACAGTAAAATCCCTTCGTTAAAAGTAACTACTAAACTGTAAAGCTTAACAATAGACTCTCTAACTTCAAGAAAAGTTTTTTCATAAAAATTTTCAGATGCTGCTAGGTATATTTTACTGTATTCTAGACCCACAAGCCAAGATCCATCAAACAATAGCTGTTCCATCCTAACCGAGCCAATAGCAGTTTGCTCAGTTCCAAATTGAATTTCTGAAAACTCACCCTTTTGTCCTCCAAAAAATTCTGCAGGAATTAATGAAGTTGGGAGTTCAAGATAATTAAGATAGTTAAGATCAAGAGTCACATTTGGCAATCCTATTGCTATAGTTTTCCATCTTTCTTTGTAAGCCATTTTAATTTCTCTTTCAGCATTCACTAGATTCCTATTATTTTCAATACCATATTCAACAGCGTCTGATAAACTAAGACTGGTTACTTCACCTTGAGAAAAACTATAACTTGTAAATACTAAAAGCAATAATATCTTTTTCATTTTTTTATCATTTGAATTATCCATTCTGGGATTAATTTTTTTCTCTGATTCATCATTTTATTAAAATCTTTTTTATTTAATTTTTCCATTTTCATTATAATAGGACTGCATATAAATGGAAACACAATCAGGCTTAGGATATTAGTTATAAAATGGATTGGATCTACTTTTTTATAAATTCCTTTTTTAACCCCATCCTTGTATTGAGAAATAAGTTGAGACTTCATAATCATTTTTGTTGTAGGCATTTTTAAAAAATTGGTTGGATTATTTTTCAATTCATTTAGAATAAATGTTGGAAGTAGGGGTTCATCAATAATCATATCAATATATTTAGAACTAGCTAGTTCTATCTTTTTTCTAATTGTTGTTTTTTCATCATTATAAACCTCGACCATTTTGTTTAAAAAATCATATAACGTTTCGAACATTATAATCTCAAACAATCTTCTTTTACTGGTGAAGTAATAATTAAGTAATGCAAGATTTATCTTTGATTCTTGTGCTATATCCCTTGTTGTAGTTGCACTATATCCTTTTTTTAAAAAAAGTGATTTAGCAGCATCTCTGATTTTTATTTCAGTATTTGAATATTGTGTTTCCAATTTGAAAATTAGACTACAAATTAAATTTAAACAATTGAATTAAACAAATGATTAAATAAAAATTAACAATAAATTAAATGGTATATTTAATTTTGATTTAATGATAATGAAAGACTATATCCAAATCTTTGAAGATTTTCTAAAAAAAGAAATAGACCATAATAATCCAAGAAACCTATATGATCCAGTAAAATATATATTGGATTCTGGAGGGAAGAGGTTAAGACCTTTGATAACATTATTTATTACAGATCTCTTTACAGGAAATATAAAGAATGCTCTTCCTGCCTCTGCAGCCCTTGAAATTTTTCACAATTTTACTCTAGCTCATGATGATATAATGGATAATTCATTAATGAGAAGAGGTAAGAAAACCATAAATTCTAAATGGGATAATAATACTGGAATACTATCAGGGGATGTTATGCTGATAATCTCTTATGAAATTTTAAATAAATATGATGATTCAAAGTATGTGCTTTTATCTAAAAAATTAACAGAAACATCTAGGTTAGTCTGTGAAGGTCAGCAAAATGATATGGACTTTTCACTTGTAAAAGAAGTTTCTGAAGAGGATTACTTTAATATGATTGAAAACAAAACAGCTGTCTTAATCGGCTGTTCTTATATGTTTGGTGGAATTATATCAGACTTAAATACTAATGATATCAATGTTTTATATGAAGTAGGTAAAAATCTAGGAATAGCTTTTCAACTAGAAGATGACTTGCTAGACTCTTTTGGAGATGAAGCTAAGTTTGGAAAAAAAATTGGAGGAGATATAATAGAACAAAAGAAAACATTGCTCTTTATTTTTACTCAAGCTAAATTAAATGGTGATCAAAGAGTAGAGTTTGAAAATGTATTTTTTTCAGATAAAATTGATGATTTAGAAAAAATAAATTCAATAAAAACATTTTATGAGAGTTCAGGTGCTGTTAATTATCTTAAAAATAAAGTTGAGCAATATTCAGCAAATGCAAAGAACTTAATTAATGATTTACAAATAGATTCTGGTTCAAAGCTTAAGTTAAATTCCTTTTCAGAGAAACTTTTAAATAGAGAAATTTAAAATTCTTTTAAATAAAGACCTAACAAAGGTCATTACATTCACAGATAAAAATATAGATAACTCTTCTTGAAATAAAGTTTTTTCATCAAGAAATTTAAAGATTTTAATTGGGTCATTATTTCTAAATAGGTCTGAAAAAACTTTGGAGCCGTCACCTTTAGATTTAATTAAAACATCTAAAAACAACAAATCGTAGTACCAAAATCTATTTTTATAGCTAATTTTTGAAAGAGGTTTATCTTTTTTTAAATAATTAAGAATTAAATCAATTTTCTCTAATGAATTTTTTACGGTATAACCAGTACTTGGTTTACTCCAGCCTCCGGCAGTTCCAATTTTAAAATAACTATCTGTATTTTTTTCAAAGAAAGGATAACACGTCATTGGGATCAAGCCTTTTTCTTTATCAAGAATAGTATAATCAATAATATGATTTTCTTTTAAATAATTCTTTATTTCAGATTCATACTCATCATCATCAATCACAGAACTTGAAAAAAGAGTGTATTCTACTAAAGCTTTATTTTTTGAAAAAGGCAATATATACATGAATCTAATCTCATTTTTTTGATCAACACTAAAATCCATAAATGTAATTTTATTATCATCAAAAGATTGATCTTTGGTTTCAATTGTCCATCCAATAAAGTGTTGTTTTAGTAAGGGATATTTATTAAATTTTATCTCTTTATCATCATAAATACTTGAAAAAATTATTGATGATTGAAACTCTCCATTATCTGTTTTAACAATCTTATTTTCTTGATCAATATTCTCAATAGTTGCATTTAAATATGTAAAATTATCAGCATCTGAAATCTTTTCTCCCAGATGAGAGTAAAATTTGCTAGACTTTATCATTTTATACTTAAAAGGGTTTAAAAGAAAAGAATTATGAAATTCAGAATCTTTAAATTCTGCATATTCCCATTCTTTAAAAACCATTTCATCTAATATGGTTTCCTTACTATCCCAAAATCCAAGGGTTTTATCGTTATCAACCTTTGCTTCCTTTTCAATTATTAAAATTTTTTTATCATCAAAGAAGCTGTCTGAGATTAATGCACTTGAAAGTAATAATCCAGATGCACCACCACCACAAATTATATAATCATATTTATTATTTGAAATCATTAAATTTTAAAGGGCTTTTGAGTATTTTCGCACAGTGATTAGATAGTTCAATATACAAATATGGATACAATTATTGAATATTTTTCTGGACTTAATCCAGTACAAGGTGCTCTTTATGCAACTTTGTTTACTTGGGGGGTTACAGCTCTTGGAGCATCAACTGTCTTCTTGTTTAAAACAATGAGTAGAATGGTGTTAGATGGTATGTTAGGATTTACTGGTGGAGTTATGGTAGCTGCAAGTTTTTGGAGTTTATTATCTCCAGCAATAGAAATGAGTTCTGGAGAAGGTTTTGTTAAAGTAATGCCTGCGGCAATTGGTTTTGGATTGGGTGCATTATTTATTTTTGGAATTGATAAAATCTTACCGCACCTTCATATAAATTTTAAAGAAGCTGAGGGTATAAAAACCCCTTGGAGAAGAGCAACACTTTTAACCTTAGCTATAACTCTTCATAATATACCAGAAGGACTTGCTATTGGAGTTTTATTTGGTGGAGTAGCAGCTGGAATACCAGAGGCTTCAATAGCTGGAGCTGTTGTTTTAGCTTTTGGAATTGGACTTCAAAATTTTCCAGAAGGAATTGCGGTTTCTATGCCTTTGAGAAGGTCAGGTGTTAGTAAATTTAAGAGTTTTTGGTATGGACAATTATCTGCAATAGTTGAGCCTATAGCAGGGGTCATAGGAGCTCTAGCGGT
>Ga0209035_10001035_pt1 | contig 11234 bp, 11 predicted proteins | sample MarorgKNORR_S2LV_6_FD_188220 | JGI IMG/M metagenome (GOLD analysis project Ga0209035, IMG submission 188220) | Marine microbial communities from the Southern Atlantic Ocean, analyzing organic carbon cycling - AAIW_A/KNORR_S2/LV (SPAdes) (version 2) | ecosystem: Environmental > Aquatic > Marine...
GAACCTACATCAAATGGTCCAAAAAATATTATCGCTGTTGAATCTCCAGCATATGCACCGGTTTCTCAGACCCCACTATTGCTAAACTGCGATACCATTCCTGTTCAAAGACATCCTCCTGTTGATGGCTTTGGGCCATGGAGAATAAACAAAAAAGAATGGATAGAAGTTCTACAACAATCGAAAGTATTGATGATTACTCCGCAATTAAACCCATGCGGATGGGATTATGAAAGTAGTGACCGCAGATGGATAATAGATACATGTAAGGAATTGGCCATCAAAATTATCTCCGATGAAGTATATATCGATTCGATGAAGGGTACTGAAGATTACAAACCATTCCACTTAGAAGGTGAACACTGTATATCTATCAACTCATTAACCAAAATCTATGGATTGGGGTCTATTCGTTTTGGTTGGATCATCGCCAACAAAGAGATTACTGCCAACGCAAAAAGAGCATTCTTAACCTTTTCAGGAATGATGTCAAGCCCTACAATTCGCTTAGCAAGTGCTGTTTTCCCACATTTGGACCTAGCTATTGAAAAAATCAAACACTATAGAGAAACTAATCTTCCAGTATTAAGGGAAATGCTGGCAAGACAGAATATTGTTTGGAATGAACCACCACACGGTGTTTTCGGTGCTTTCCAACTTCCAAATGGATTTGATTCGATGACCTTCGTCGATGGGGCATGTGCAGAGCATTCGGTATTAGCAGTACCCGGATCTATGTTCTCAGAAGAATTATGCGGATGGTTGAGGGTAGCATGGTCTATAGAGCCTGAGTTATTCTTAGAGGCTATATTAAACTTAGAAAAAGCCTTGATTTCAATAGATTAGTAAAAACAAGGGCATATATGCAAAAAGGAGTTGCACAGTACATGGGTGAAGTAGTAGTGGCAATAACCGGTGCATCTGGTGCAATATACGGCAAACGTCTTACTGAGTGCTTGTCAAATCTTGGAGTTCAAGTACGGCTTGTTGTAACAGAATCTGGAGAACTGACACTAGCACATGAATGTCAAACCGATAAAGATACCATTGCTGCAAACTATTCTGCCATTCTTGAAGATGGGAACAATGTTGCAGCAAAATCTGCATCTGGTTCTGCAAATATTGATGCCGTAGTCATCTGCCCTTGTTCAGGAACTACTTTGGGTAAACTAGCTGCAGGGATTAGTGATAATTTAGTAACACGTTCTGCAATTGTTGCATTAAAGGAAAGACGCAAGTTGATCATAGTTCCACGTGAAGCCCCTTATGCTACTGTTCATCTTGAAAATATGGCTAAATTATCATCTTGGAATACGATCATTATCCCAGCATCTCCTGGATTTTATAATCATCCGCAATCAATCGATGACATGGTCGACTTCATTGTTGCAAGAATACTTGACCAATTGGGGCTAGAACACACCATTGGCAAGCGATGGACTGGGGAAGAAATCCAATAATTCTAATCATAATACCATTTAGTTCATCAAGGTCGGGCTAATAGCCCTGTATGGTGCAAATATGTCTGATACAGATTATAGTTCATTGAAAGTATTCGAATTAAAGAAACTTTGCAGAACCCATACACTCTCTGTATCCGGAACTAAGGCCCAATTAATTGAACGTCTATCGACTCATGAAGCAAGCAAGTTGCTCCCACAGTTACCGGTTGTAGAAGCAATATTAGTTGATGGCGATTCAGATGAGAAGTTTCTTCCGTTAGATGAGGACTCTGAATTTTCAAGTGATTCTGCTACATTTCAAAGAATGATTTCTCCGCTCTTGAGTCCGCGTAATCTCAAAATAATAGCGGCAGTAGGTCTTTCTCTGCTGATGATTTCAGCAGTTCTTATCATTAAACCTGCATGGCTTGGATTTGAAGAGGAACTTGAATTTGAATTGATTGAATATGATGCTTCAATGGCTAGACAGTATGCCCAGAGTCTTGTTGATCTCGGCCACCCTGAGTGGGAAGGTAGAATGAGTGGAACTGAGGAAGAAGCTGCTGCTGCACAGATGATTGAAGAGCATTTCAAATCACTTGGAATGACAACTACACTCCATTCTTATGAAGTTGAAATGCACCATGTAAATGCAGAACCGAGTGTTCAAGTTTGTACTCCAGGCAATCTCCCAATTCCTGCACCACCGTGTTCTGCTGCAGACCTTGGAAGTGTTGCATATACCTTTGAACATCGAATTGACTATGTGATCCAAGGATTCAGTGGCAGGAGCTTCATACAATTCGGTGATAATGCCCCTGTTGTTGATTTAGGCAACGGTTCTGAAGAATCGCTATGGCAAGAAGCAAGTGGAAAAATTGGCTATGTTAGAGGTGGAGGTTCAATAACTGGCAATACTGCATTGATGAGTAAAGCTGCAGAAAATGATTTGGTGTCACTAATCAGAGTAAACAAAGATTACAATTGCGGGAAAGTTGAAGCAAATGATTGTGTACCGATTTTCAAGGGAACGTCTATAGAAGCAATTACAGAAGCGAATGGCGGAACTGTACCAACCGAGTTATCATTCATTGCAATGTCAAAAGATGCTGGTGAAATATTAGAAGCTGCAGTAATCAATGGTTCGGGAACAATTTCATTGGACATAGATGTCGATAATGGGGGCACAAGAACAATATACGTTCCTTGTGGAGAGATTAAGGGTAAATCATCTGAAGTGATTATCGCTGGTGCTCACCATGATACAGTCTACAGTGGTCCTGGTGCAATTGATGATACATCGGGAACAGCTAGTATTATGGAGATGGCAAGACAAATTTCCAAACTCGTTAACGAATCGGGAACACCTGATAGAACAATACGATTCTGCACATGGGGTGGAGAAGAAGAAGGACTTTACGGCAGTAGAGCATATGTGAATGAAATGAAGGATGATTTGAAAAGAAATCTACGCCTATACATAAATTTGGATATGAATCATGTAGATGCTGATTTTGCTAATCGTGGTAACTCATTGACATTGTTCACAAATAGTATAGCCGATTATAGAAATGTTGAAAGCATCAAAAAAGCATATATTTCAACATATCCAGATATTGCAAATAGATACGAAATTCGTATGTCTGCGCTATTAGGAGACAAGGGCGACAAAGATGGAATGCCATACAATTCTGATCATGGACCATTTGTCTATGATTTAGGGAGCGGTGCAAACGGTAGAGCTGTCGTATGCTATGGTAGCGGAAGTTGGGAGTATCACACATACAAAGACAATATGGAACGTTTTAACGAAGAATCACTGGGCGTATCTGTTACAATTTATGGAACATATTTGAGTGCCTTAGCCTACAATATCGATTCTTGATATTCAAAAGAGTTGAAGGATAGAATCTCATAGCCCTTTCATGGTCGCACCTAATGCATGGGCAAGTCACATTTTGGTTGAATCTAAATCTGAAGCAGTACAGATTAAAGATAAAGTTTCAAAATTAAAAGATTTTCAAAAACTAGCGAGGAAAAAGAGCTCTTGTCCTTCTTCCCAAAAGGGTGGAGATTTGGGATGGTTTCGCAAAGGAAATATGGTTAAGGAATTTGAGTTAGCGGTATGGAGTACCCCTTTGAAAACAGTCTCAGAACCAGTTAAAACTCAATTCGGATACCATTTAATTTGGGTTCACGAAAGAGATTCTGAACAATGAGTGATCACTATGACTATCACTGTCGCTTTAGAGAATTATACTGTTATGGCCAAGCATGGCTATTATGAATTTGAACATGAGGAAAAACAACCTTTCAATTTCACTGTATGGGCGACAATAATAGATCATAGCATTGCAGGTAAGTTAGTAAATACACTGAATTATGCTGATATCCAAATCGCAATTGATGCTGAAATTATTGATGCCAAAAAACCAATTGGACTAATGGAAACAATGTGTGAACGAATAATCAAAAACCTTTCCAGTAATCAAATGGTTTGTAAAATAAAAATACGAATTGAAAAACCACAAGCACCACTCCCTCACCCAGGTGGCTTACCAGTCATTGAAATGGAATGGTCTCGCCCACAATAACCGGCTTGACAAATAGAAGTTTAATTGCATGTTTTGGCATAAGTATTGAAGGGCTTCGCATCAAGGGCGCTGTAATGGCCGATACTCCGAGTCGCGTATTTGTTCCAACTGCAGTTGAAGCAGATGGTAAGGCTATAGGCATGGGCTGCTTTAGTTCAGAAGAGACTGCTTGGCAGGTATTACGCACTTTCCTAAAGAAAAGTGAACTTATGAATTTAAAGTCTGCAAGCATAGTTATTTGGGAAATTGATATCGTTGGAGACGATGCAATGACCGTTCTATCAACAATTGAATGCAAAACTTGTCCTGTCTGTAAACGTAATACATTTTGGTTAGATCTATCACAATTCAGTGCACTATGCCATGGCGTGTCATGCGCTGCATGGGTTGAAGAAAGCACAGTAGAGCCAGGAATCATAGACTGTGGTTGGCCTGCAATACAATTCTTAAAGCAAACGAGTTCAATAGAAGAGGCTTTCAAAGAATTGTACAAATTAGGTGATCGTCTAACCGCTGCAGGACAAACTGAACAAGTTGCTGGTACTGCTGAAGGATTGCTTGGAGAATTCCAAAAATCTTGATTCTCAAAGTATTTGTAATACAATTGAAGCAATAAATGGTAGAGCAAATATTCCAAAGAAGATGAGCATTAAAACCCTAACTTGTTTCTGATTCTTCTCATTCTTTTCATTTTTAGTGATACACTCTTCTTTCTTGCAAACTCTTGGTTCTGTTTTTGTTGGAATCGCTTCTTGACAAATCCTGCAATGCTTATGCGGCTGTACTCGGCTGCTATTGCGTGAATTTTTCGTATTACTTGCTGATTCAGACATTTTCTCACCTCATGAATTTATTAGCGTGCCATCGAATGGTTGGCCATCTAATGCTTGTTCTAATATTGATATTTGACGACCATCTAATACCGCTAAATCGATGCATGAATCTTTTGCCCAACCAACTGCGACTGGGTCAATGACCGCTGAAGCACCTGGCGCAAGTGGTTCTCCTATTCCGGTAATCTCTGCCAACTGATCAATTGTCAATTGCGTCAATGATTGAGCGTCATCAAATTCTTTAGGGTCTTTATCATAGACATGGCTGACATTTGTTGCGATAATACAAGTCCTTGCACCTGCATCTCTTGCAAAGGCAACCGCAACTGCATCTGTTGTATGACCCGGAGTAGTTCCACCCATCACCACAAAATTATATTTTTCTAATAATTCAGCAGACTCCGAAGTAGTGTGAGGGATTGAAGGTGCTACGCTACAGCCGATATCAATCAAGACTTGCTGGATTACTGTTGCATTTAATCGAGTTGCTGCAATTCCAACTTGATCTAATTTATCAGATGCCGAAACACAAGTTTTTGCTAATTCAATAGCCTCTCTTGCCGGAAGACCTCCGCCTATGACTATGCCAACTCTTCGGCCATTACCTTCTAAGTGGACTGCTAGTTGTCTAAGTTGACCGAACCATGCACTGCGTTGTTCGGATTCCTCCGGACGCAACAGACTGCCTCCTAATGCAACGATATGACGACTTGTCATCGGTCTCCCCTCGCAGACCTATTCTTTGAGCATATCCCTTGTGATTATTGACATAGAGCCAATTATTAAGTTTCAATCTAATCCTATCTCAATGAATAGTAAATTTATCAAAGTAACTTGCTCGAGAACTTCAAAGTTAATTCAACAAAGGGGCGAGGGTTGAAAACCCCTCGTCTCTGCCACTAAATTAGAGGCGTAGACTGTGTCAGATGATGTTGAACTTGCTTCTCGCCGACTCCGTCTCAAGATGGCATTGGAAGACCTTCGTGAAATGAAGGGCTTTGGCACTGAACTGGTCAGCATTATTATTCCACCAGACCGCCAAGTATCCGATGCACGCCAACTACTGCAAAATGAACACGGACAAGCTGCAAATATCAAATCTAAAGGAACTCGTAAGAATGTTCAAGGGGCGATTGATTCCGCACTTTCTTCACTTTCTAAAATAAAAAATGCTGGAGAAAACGGTATCGCTCTATTCGTCGGTTCAATCATTGTTGGAAATAATAGAAACCGAATGATCAATGTCTTAGTTGAGAACCCACCTCAACCACTTTTGTCATTTCGCTACCGATGTGATTCAACTTTTGAATTAACACAACTTGAAGATATGCTTATCGACAAAAAATCATATGGATTATTCGTAATTGATAGATCTGAAGCAGCATTTGGAATCGCCACCGGTAAAAGAATACACATTCAGGAGCATTTAGTTTCCAATATTATGGGTAAGCACCGCCAAGGAGGTCAATCAGCACAACGTTTCGAGAGACTTATTGAAGAGGCTGCGCACAAGTTCTTCAAGCGTGCCAGTGAGCATGCTTGTGATTACTGGTTACCAAATTTGGAGAACATCCAAGCAATCATTGTCGGAGGTCCAGGCGCTACCAAGGATTTCGTTGTCAAGAATGATTATTTCCACCACGAAATCGTTAAAAAAATTGCTAAGACCACTTTTGATGTAGGATATTCCAATGACAGTGGAATCCGTGAATTGGTCGGCAATGCTGGACAGATGATGGGAGAAATAGAACTTGACGCTGAGCGTAAAATCATGGATGTATTCCTTTCTGAATTGATTAAAACCCATCCGAAGGCAACATATGGTGAACAAATGGTTAAGCAAGCGCTTGACCAAGGTGCAGTTCAAAAATTACTTATTTCTGAAGCATTGAGGAAGAATACAATAACTCTGCAATGTGGTGGATGTAGAAATGAATGGAAAATAACAATCGGACGCATGGAAGTAATGCCGAATTGCCCTTCTTGTGATGTTTCTGGAGATAAGGCCAAGGAACTAGAAAATGTTTCTTTAATCGATGAACTGAGTGTAATGGCAGTAAAATCTAACACTGAACTTGTATATATCTCAGTTGATACGGAGGAAGGTTCCCAACTAATGCTTGGATTTGGCGGCCTTGCAGCAATATTGCGCTATCCTTGGATGTGAGGTGAATTAATTGAAACTTCTAAGAGATGAGATTGAACAACTAATTGGCCAGGCTCTTGTCAAAGCTGGTATTTCTGGTGATCATTGGCGCCAAATGTTAGCACCTAGCCGCGATACATCTCAAGGAGACCTTTCACTTCCATGTTTTCCTTTGGCCAAACAGTTGTCAAGAAATCCAATTGAATTAGCTCAATCAATTGCTGATGAAATCTCTTCTAATCCAGCGATAGGTGAAGTTTCTGCAGTTGGTGGATACCTTAACATCAAAGCCAATGTTAATTGGTTAGCGCAACAAATTTTGTCAGGTAAAGTTCGCATTGGTGATGCTTTAGGAACGATGAACAGTACGGGGAGAAAGGTTCTCATTGAGCATACCTCTGCAAACCCAAATGGACCATTCCACGTCGGTAGAGCAAGAAACGCAATACTCGGTGATTCCTTAGTTCGTCTTCATCGGTTATTTGGAAACGAAGTCAGAGCAGAATATTATGTTGATGACATGGGTAAGCAAGTTGCAGTATTAGCATGGGCTCTTGCAAACCTTAGCAAGGAACAAGTTGAGCAAACCCTAGCCGGAAGAGATGCTGTAAATCCTCGTTGGTCAGGCAAGGCCGACCACGAAACTGTTCGCTGGTATCAAGCTGCACAGAAAATGCGTGAAGGTGAAAACACTCAAGCGATAGAGGATGAAATCGGAAGATTAGTTCATGCTAGTGAACATGGTGACCAAGATGTCCTAAATCAGTTTGAATCTGCCTACCAACCTGTTCTTGATGGAATGCTGACAACTCTTAGCAGATTAGGAATCAATTTTGATACCTTCACTAAAGAATCCAAATTCGTCATCGAGGGAGATGTCGCAAAATTGATGCAGAGACTCAGTGAAATGGAGATTTATGGTGAAGCAGATAATGGTGCAGGCTACCTTGATTTAGGCCAACGTGGTCTAAAGGGTAAAACTGAATTCTTCTTTAGAAGAGGAGATGGTTCATCACTCTATGCAACTAGAGATATTGCATATCATATGTGGAAATGGCAACAGAGTGATGATTTGATTAATGTTCTGGGAGAGGATCATAAATTACAGGGCAAGCAAGTTGCAATGGCTCTAACAGAATTAGGAGAACGAGTTCCAGAGGTTCTGTTCTATAGTTTTATCAAGTTACCAGAAGGAAAGATGTCTACACGAAAAGGAAACGTAGTTTTCATGGATGATTTACTTGAGGAAGCACAAGCACAAGCCGCAACGATTGTAAGAGAATTACGTCCTGATTATTCGGAAGAAAAGGTGATAGAAATTGCAGAGGCTGTAGGTGTTTCTGCTGTTCGTTTCAATATCATAAAAGTGAGTCCTGACAAAGGATTCACATTCCGTTGGGAAGAAGCACTTGCATTTGAGGCAGGTTCAGCACCATTCATCATGTACAGCCATACTAGGGCACATTCTGTAATGCTACGCTGTATTGAAGCAGGTGCTGATGTTGATTCAATCATAGAATCTAAAATTGATTATTCGCAACAAGAGATGCCAACTGGACTTATAGAACTTCTAAGAACGATTGCAAGGCATAACGATATACTTGACAAAGCAGTAAATATGAGGAAGCCACATTTGTTTGCCGCTCAATTACTAGATTTAGCAAATGCTTACAACGGATTTTACAGAGATTGCCACATTCTTGTTGAAGGAGTTCCAAACCCACTCTATCTGCAGGTTTCAGAAGTAACAAGAAATCTATTGAAAGCAGGTATGCAAGGTGTAGGGATCATTCCGATTGAGCAAATGTGAGTCATTCACGTCGGTCCCAGTCTCTTGTTTTCATATACTTAGGTTTAGCAATATCGAGATCTCTACGATACCATCCCTCTGGTAAACTTAGAGGATCTATATCGCGAGCAGTTTTCACTCGATGAACTATTTCCATTCTCATCGCATCCATTCCAGCGAATTCTGTTGCTGACATTGTTGGACGGCCTTGATTGTCGTAGAGAAGTGGCAATTGTGGGTCACCTTCACTACCTTCATCACGCCATTGCTTTTCAGCTGCAATAACTTCATCCCACATCTCTGGTTTTGGATCTAGTAAATCTGCTTTTGAGGATACAACCAATAAATCAGTTTCTGGTAACAATCCCTTTACTTCTTCAAGAAGATTCAATTGTTCTTCCATTGGAGTTCCACACTGTTCACTTCCATCTAGTAAAAATAGTACTAATGAGCCTGTATTTTCTAATGCTGCTATCGCTTGCATTTCAATTGCATTTCTATTTATCATCGGCCTGTCAAGCAAACCAGGAGTGTCAACTAATTGATGCTGAAGCCTTCTATGGAAGAAATGCCCAACGTGTATTTGTTTAGTAGTAAATGGATAATGATTTACTTCCATATTACCTGAACTCAGTGCAGAAATAAAGGCTGATTTACCGACATTTGGAGCACCACAGACCACAATACAAGGTAATTCAGAATTAATTGTTGGTAACTTTTTAAGAGTCTCTCTCGCTTCACTTAGCCATAGTAAGGATTTACCAACTTGACGCATAACAGAACTTATTCGACCATATGCTTCCTTTCTTGCATCGTGCATTAATTCCGTCCTAGCAGTACGTACAATTTTCTTGGAGTTTTGTCCTGCGATAGATGTGATTCTCTTCGCAGCCCACTGTAGCATTGAAAGGTGATGCCGATAATCATCACACCCTACACAGGCATCTATCATCGCTATATCGAATTGAGGTGATTGATCTAGACTTGGCCAGCATTCAACCATCTCAGTAAACTGACTGTAGATTACATCTGCTGCAGTCTGAACCATTCTGTTCATCTGTTTCCTTACGCGAAATACTTTGTCTGAATCATCAACTCTATCAGCTGCTTTTCGCGCCCGAGAGAAGGCTTTGTCGAGAACTTCGTCCTCCAAAAGGACTGTTGGTATTGTTCGCCATGAGACCTTCAAGCCTATTCCTCCATTCCATGCCGGTAGCCCACCCTTGATGAAGGCACTCCCCTAAATAAGCGACAATTATTGCACTACTAATGCGAAATATAGCATCACGATGAACTTTTTGTGGAAATAAATCCATTAGTCCAAGTACGAGCGTTCAAGTAGCGTCGCCTAATCAACTACAACATGGCGAAGAAGAAGAACAGCATTGACTTACCGGGATGGGCGCAAACATTGTGGGAAGAAATGGGCTCTCCAGACCTTGAATCTAATGTTGGAATACATAATGGAAATCTGTTGGAGAGACGCCACGGCCTCCGCCGTGATGATCTAATTGAGATTCTAATGGATGCAAGAGCACTTGCTGAAGGAAACGATGGCTGGATTAAAGGTCGTTTGTTATCAAGCGGAAAATCAAGTCTTGAAGTTCTAACCGAGGATGGTAAAAGTCACTATATTTCGCGAGATGTAATCGTCCAGGTCGTTTTAGTAGCTCATACTCGCCCTCCATATATTGACGATTCAGAATTACTAGCATTCGAAAGAGATGATATGAAGCGTCGTAGCAGTTTACACGAAAAAGTAGAGAAGCAAAAAAGCGGAAACGATGATGCTCACCTTTGGGGTTGAGGGACAATGCCGGAGGGCGATGTAGGTTATTCGCGCCATGTCTTTATCTGTGGACATCAAAGACCTGAAGGAGCTGTAAGACCAAATTGTTTTGACAGAGGTAGTATAGACTACATGAAATCTCTAAAACTAGCTGCTATTAAAGCAGGCTTGAGTGACATAAGAGTGCAAAAATCAGGTTGCTTAGATTATTGTGATCAAGGAACTACTTGCGTGGTTTATCCAGAAGGTGTTTGGTATACTATCAATGATGAAAATGACCTAATACCAATTCTTGAGCATCTTAAAACGGGAAAGATTGCTGAAAAGCAACTCCTAAAATTAGACTAATCAAAGTTTAACTGGTCTTGTAGCACCACATGCTTGGCACTTTAGAAGAGTAGTTCTATCCTCTTTTACAAAGTGAGTATCAGGTGCTGAACATTGACTACACTTGATGTATGTATTGACATAATTAACGATAGTTCGCTTGATTCTCTTTGGTGGGATTCTTCCCTTGAATCTAGCACGAGGTCCATCTCTTGAACCGGAAGTTCCTAATTCATTTAGGATGAATTGGTATACGTGATTATCATCTCTATCCATCATAGAAACCAATTCATTGAAGTTTCTAAGGATTGTAT
>Ga0209035_10001037_pt1 | contig 11230 bp, 10 predicted proteins | sample MarorgKNORR_S2LV_6_FD_188220 | JGI IMG/M metagenome (GOLD analysis project Ga0209035, IMG submission 188220) | Marine microbial communities from the Southern Atlantic Ocean, analyzing organic carbon cycling - AAIW_A/KNORR_S2/LV (SPAdes) (version 2) | ecosystem: Environmental > Aquatic > Marine...
GGTTACTTCAACTGAAGATACGACCGGAGTAAGTGCTGCAGGTGCGATAAAGATATCAAATTGGAGAGTTTCTTCAGTAGATGGAGTTCAATCATATTCTGAAGGAGATACCAATCAGTACACTATAACTGTAGAAAATATTATGGTTGATGCAGAAGGTGCAGGTGTTAGTTTAGAGGAATCCGTTTACATTACATTAGTAGAAATTGGTGGTGGATGGAATGTAGACAGTAGTTCGAGTGCTTGGGACAAACCAAGTTTAACCGCAACTATCAACTTTATTCCCGCAGATGGTTCTTTTGACTTAGTATTAGATGTTCAGTTAGTAGGTGGGATTGTAACATCTTCATCATATACTGGAGCTCCAGCAACGATTGGTTTCAATGCTTTTGATGAATCTGAAACGCCAGTTACAACTTTCATATTCTTACATGCTGAAATAGCTACTTTTAATGCAGTAGCAATAACCTCATCAAGTGAGGAATCTGATGTTTGGGATCCAAGTACTACACAAGTAGACAATGGATGTTCAGGTATTGATGCAGAAATTGATTTTTTTGTTACAGTTTATAATTTTGGTAATGACAGAGATTCTTTTGATGTAACTTTTGATACTTCAGATGCCGTTTCAGCAGGTTGGACTGTAGATGGAGATTCACCTTTTACTACGGAGTTATTAGAGCCTAAGGCAAATGATGGTATTCACACCTTCTCACTAGGTCTTTTGGTTCCTGCTAATTTAGCAGCCGGTACAACTCACGGTTTTTCAATGACTGCAATTTCAACAGTCGATGATGCGATACAGTACACAGCAGACTATTCGGCAACAGTCAAACAGTGTTATCAATTTGATTTAGATGTGGACAGTATGATGAATAGTGCAAATCCTGGCAGTAGTACAGATTTTACCTTTACTGTATCTAATACTGGTAATGGAGATGACACCTTTACATACATGACAATGGGAGCTGCAGCTTGGAATCCATCTTTAGCATCAGCTGAGACTGAAGTAGCTAGTGGAGCAACAGGTCAAAATGTATTGTCTGTAACAGTTCCAGCCGATGCTAGTTCAGATGCAGTTAGTGGAATGATTATGGTTCACGCATATTCAGAAGCATGTGGTGACGACAAAACCGATTGTGACTATGAGGCTTCAAAAACTGTAAGTGTATCAGCTAACCAAGTATTTGCTTTAACAGCAGGATACTATAGTAATGAAACTGAGGTTGTTAAGAGTAGCGCTTCTGTTGAAGAAGGTATGTCAGTTCAGATGAAAATAACAGTTACTAACAATGGAAATGGTATTGATCAAGTAACTTTGTCTATGACAAATGCCCCATCATGGGTTTCTATTTCGGACGTCCCTATCTTGGTTGGACCTGGTTTAACTGAAACAATTTCAATTACAGCTATGGCTCCAGTTTCTGATGCAGATGGTGATTACACTTTCCAAGTTGTAGCAACTTCATCAGAGGATACTGTTGCTTCGACCACAGGTGATTTGACTATAACAATCACAGAGAAGGGAACTGGAACTGGCCCAACTACTGATGATGTTGAAGAAGATGATTCTCCAGGATTTGGAGCTTTGTCAGCAATTGCAGCCTTAGGTGCAGTTCTTCTTCTAAGACGTAGGTCATAAGGGGAAATTCATATGCAAAGTAATAGTAGACAAATATTGTCTTTTATAGCTATATTAATGGTGATTGTGTCTGCTTTTGCTTTCATACCTTTAGCTAAAGGTGAAGCATCACTTAATACTACATTAGAGGCTTATTACAATGATTACTCTTTTGCCTCAATAAATGGAAGTGCAGAGTACGATATTACACTGAGTAATGATGGAGATGTGAATTTTGATGCAATTACAATAACTGCTTCATTTCAAGATGATTCTTGGTCATCAGAGAATGTAACTTTTTCGACATCAGAAAATACTGATAATGGTACTTTTTTATTGTCATTAGATACAACTGAAGTAGTTCAGGTTCATGTTTCAGTTCTTGTTGGTAATGGGGCTAAAATTGACTTTGCAGAAGTACCTTTAACTTTTGATATAAATGCAGACGGTCTGGAGTCAAGTATCGGTGCAGTAGTATGTGTAACTAATTGGATTGCATATGAATCTAATTATCCTTCATCTGCACAATTAGAAACTTTTAATCAAGGTGATAAATTTAATTATAATTTAACAGTTGAAAATATTGCAGTAACTATGAATGGTGATGGCTCAACATCGCCTATGGATATAAATGATTATATTCAATTACAGTATTCGTCACTTTCCGGATGGTCTGTAACTAGCTCAGAAGAATCTTGGCATCCATTTTATGGTGGTCAATTGGAAGGCATGTTGGCTAGTGAAGTTATTACATGGGAAATCACGATTGAATTAACTGGTAATGTTAAAGCCGGTGAAGATATTCTTAATTTCCAAGCATCTAGTACTGATCCTGAGGATCCATTTGGAATGCCCTACTTCCAACCCTATGGGCTAACTGTAATTCCAGTTAATGCAGCAGAGTGGTACGGAGTTGGAATTTCAGGTGCGGGAGTGCGTGATGCCGATGTTAGTGAAGGCTCTTCAATTCAGACTTGGTCAGTGTCAGTTAATAATTTTGGAAATACAGCCGATACTTTTGGTTTGATTTGGGATTTAAGTAGTATTCCAGCAGGGTGGGCAATTAGCGCTACACCAGAAACAACAGGTCAGATTAGCTGGCAAAGTTCAAACAGTTTCGATATGTCATTAACTGTACCTGCTGATGCTTTGGCAGGAAGTCATGCGACATTCTCAATGACTGCAACTTCAATCTCGTCATCCACAGAAACTGCAACTCAGACCTTTGAAGTATTTGTTGATCAACATTACGGAGTCTCAATGGAAGTCGATGCTCAATCTAAAGAAGGCGTTCCAGCTTCAACTGTTGAATTCAGTTTTAATATAACAAATACTGGTAATGGCCAAGACACTTTTGATATCATGGTTGAAGGTCCTGGTATCTGGTCTCCAATGTCTAGTACTAGTACCTTGGTAGTTGACGCAGTCAATTCGGGACAATTTTTGGTTTCTGTCATTGTTCCAACTACAATGACTGCAAATTCGGATAGTGGAGATATCACAGTCACCGTTACTTCTTCTGATGGTGAGGCAGTAGTCAATTCAACAGTTTCAGTTGTGGCTTCACAAGTTTTTGATATCAGTATTGCTTATGGGACTGGTTCAGATGGAACTGTGACAGTTAGTCAAGATACTTCTTTACAAATTAAACTTAACATAACTAATAATGGAAATGGAATAGATACGCTTTCATTAGAATTAGTAAATGCTCCTGCTTGGGCTAGCTTGGGTGCCGATACCTTAGTTGTAGGCACTATGCCAGTTCCTTTAGTAATTATATTATCTCCAGATACGGCTGCACTCTCTGGAAGAGATTATACCTTCCAAGTAGTCGCAACATCGTTGAATGGTGATGAATGGACAAGTCCAGATATGACTGCTGAAATCGAAGCTAAAGAAACGGATTCAACAGTTGTTGAAGAAGAAGTATTAGAAGAAGAAGATGACAGTCCAGGCTTTGGTATTTTGGCATCCTTACTTGCCTTTACTTTCGTGGTATATGGTCGTAGGAAAGATTAATCTAAGATACTTATAATTCGCAGTCTTTAGGAATATTGATGAGAGACATTTTGAGTGAGTGGTTAGCTGAGGATTTGGGTAAAGGAGATTTTACAAGTGAATCAGTGATTTCGAATTCTCCTTGTGCAGCTCAAATTAATGGAGGTGCTGGTATTCTTTCAGGGATTAATTTAGTTAATAGTTTATTAAGTAAAATGGAGGTTGATTTTACTACAAATTTTACAGATGGTGATGCTATTTTAGATAATGAATTAGTGTATGAACTAAGTGGTAATTCCCATAATATTATGAAAATTGAGAGACTTTCTCTCAATATCTTATCACATTTTAGCGGTATCGCTTCTTTAACTGCAAAGTTAGTTAAACTTGCTAAAGAGGTTAATCCTAAGGTTATAATTCTTGCTACACGTAAAACTATTCCAGGTATTAGAGAATTTTCTAAAAAGGCTGTAGTACACGGAGGTGGAATGACTCACCGACTCAGGCTAGATGATGCAATTTTGATTAAAGACAATCATTTGAAATTATCAGGGAGCATTACTGAAGCAGTCAGAAAATGTAAATTACGTCATCCTAATTTAACAATTGAAGTAGAGGCTGATACTATAGATCAAGCACTTGAGGCTACTAAATCGAAAGCAGATAGGGTAATGCTTGATAATTTTAGTCCTGAAAGAGTAGCTGAAGCAGTATCTAAAATAAGACAAATATCCGATATTGAGATTGAGTTATCAGGGGGGATAAATTCAACGAATATAACTAGTTATGCACCTTATGCTGATTTTATAAGTATGAGTAGTTTAACAATGTCAGCACCTCCCGTTGATTTTTCATTGCATGTCATTTAAAATCCGAATTCTTTGCTTTGATCAAGACGATCCTAAAAAATGCACTGCAAAAAGGTTAGAGAGATTTGGTCATTCTGAAAACTATAGTTCCTTTCGAAATTTACCACCTAGGGGAATAGTATTAGATCCATTTTCAGAGGTTATTCTGTCCAAAGAAGATACGATTTTAGCTGAGGTTGGCGGTATTGTAGGGGTCGATTGTTCTTGGAATATGGCACAAGAAACTTTCTCAAAGCTAAGATTGATGGGTTTAGAGCCACGTAGCTTACCTGGGATTATACCTGCAAACCCAGTTAATGCAGGTAAAGTAGGTAAATTGACAACGGCTGAAGCAATAGCAAGTGCATTAATGATTTGTGGAAATAGCATTCAAGCTGAACAGATAATGTCGAGATTCAAATGGGGCCCTGCCTTTTTGGTTCTTAATAATGTTTTTTGGAAATAAAATACTATAAACTACCTTAAGATAGTAAATACCTTATAATTATGGAAACTGTTCCAGAGAGTGAATCTGATATTTGCTTCAAAGGTGATAATCACCGTCTTTTCATAGAGGGTAGAGGATTTGATTTTGATATGCTAGTAGTAAATCATGACGGCTTTGCAGAATTAGAATTATTTGGTTCTGAGAATCCACTTTATAATTTACTGGATTTTGAAGAACCACGTGTAATCTACGTAGTTTCTAGGCTTGGAAGTAAAGATTTAATTTTACAAGGATGCGTTATTAGAGAACTAATAGGCAATACATGTTCATTGTCATATTCTAAGTTACAGTTGGACTCGTAAGTGGCTTAATTTACCGCGTTCTTTGTAACTTAATGTGGATATTGTAGACGTTGCAGTGGTAGGTGGTGGTCCTTCAGGTTCATCAGCTGCTAGAGAGGCATCTGAAAGAGGTCTTTCCGTATTGCTTTTTGATCATGCTCATCCTCGAAGAAAAGCTTGCGGTGGGGGCTTGCCAGTTAAAGGCATAGAGTGGATGGATGCTCCAGATAGCGCAATAGAGTGTGAAATGAGTTCTATTTCTTTTACTTATAATAAGACAAAACTCAAGATCCCAGTAAATAAAGGCAAAATGATTAGGAGAGATGATTGGGATTTTTATTTGTATAATCGAGCTAAAGAAGCCGGGGCAGGTCATGTTGTGGAAAGAGTTAAATCGCTGACATTTGCCGATAAAGTTTGGACAATTAATGAAAAATATAAAGCTAAATATATTATTGGAGCTGATGGCGTAAATGGCTTCACTCGTCGACACTTTATGGAGAAAATATCTAGAGATAATTTATTTGCAGCGGCAGGATATTATTTAGATGTAAAACCGACTGAAAACGAAGTTGAGTTTATTGTTGGAGCTTTACCTGGTAAAGAAGGTTACCTGTGGGTTTTTCCTAAGAGTGATCATTACAATATAGGTTATTGTTACAATGCTGGGACTCCAGGCATGAAAGATGCATTGCATAAATTAATGCAAGAAAGGTGGCCTGGTGAATTTGTAGAAAATGGAAAATGGAAATTAGCGGAAACTGGAGATATTGTTAATTGTAAACAGTTTGGTTCAGCGATTCCTTCATATAATGATCCTAAACTTTTTGATGTTCCAGTTTCAGGTGAAACTTGGGTATTGTGTGGTGATGCAGCAGGGCACGTTAATCCAATTCATGGAGAAGGCTTGAATCATTCAGTATTGGGAGGTCGTTTAGCTGCTAAAGCTGTTTCTAAAGGAGATCCAACTCTTTTTGAGAAATATTGGCGTTCCCATTATAGTCGTGATATGTATAGGGCCGCTAGTACTAAACACAAGATATATCGGTCTTTCTTTATGAGAGTGGGTTTTGCCTTAGGTCGTACACCTGCAATGTATGGTATGTTGGCTAGTCTCACTCGAGGTGAATATGAAGGTAAAGCAACGCGTTCATTCTGGGTTAAGCTTCCTCTTGCAATAATACAAGCTACTTTTGGTATGAAGCATAAAGATCTTAAAGCTATAACTTAGTCTATTCTGGATAGCTTTATTAAACCCGTTGAGTCGGACGGTTTCCTGAAGGGGTCTATAGTATGAAAATACCACGAAGAATCAAGATGTATAGTCCATTCGCAAAAAAGCATACGCTTCACGAGGTTGAGGTTGTCAAAAAGAAGCGAGCCTCTGAATTGGCAAGGGGTCAAAGACTTTTCAGGAGAGTTACAGCTGGTTACGGTGGTTTTCCAAGGCCTAAACCAGAAGGAAGAGAGAAACCAACTAAGAGAGTATATTTGAGATACAGATGTACAGAAACTGGTAAAGCTCACCATAGGAAAAGTTTGAGAGCTAAGAAATTTGAGTTAACGGAGTAAAAATGGCAGGTCCACGTAGTAAATTTATTAAAGTAAAAAGCCCAGATAGCGATTATACTGTAGTCATATTTGATAAGTGTGATACAGTTATTACTGATCCAGTTACCGGTTCAACTATAGCCTTACCAACTGGTGGCAAAGCTAAGATTCTAGGGGAAATCCTCGAGGAACTTGAGTGAGTCCTCAGGGCAGTCCAGAAGAAGGCGAATACGTAATAGGGCGAGTTATTGAAGTTAAAGACTTTGGAGCAACATTAAATTTACTAGAATTTTCAGAGCGTAAGGCATTCGTACATATTTCGGAAGTCGCTTCAGGTTGGGTAAAATACATTCGAGATTTTATTCGGGAAGGACAAATGGTCGTTGCTAAGGTAACAAGAGTTAAAGATGGAAGTAAAATTAGTGATGCTTCAGTTCGTCAAGTCTCAGGCCATCGTAAACAAGAGAAGATAAGAGATTGGAAGAACGAGCAGAGGGCTTCCAAATTATTAGAATTAGTTTCATCCCAGTCTAATTTAGATCATGAAAAGTTAGTTGAGGAAATAAAGACAGATATGATTGAGGCTTACGGTAGCATGTATTCAGCTTTTGAAAGTTCATTAATGGATGAGTCTTTGTTTAAGAAAGAATGGAAAGGTAAATGGGTTGATAACTTTATTAAAATTGCAATAGACAATGTTACACCGCCTTATGTTTCTATAGAAGGTAAATTTGATTTAGTATCTCATGATTCAGAGGGTGTGGAAAAGGTGAAAACTGCATTGATGCAACCATCAGCAGTTAATGAGGATACTTTTTTGAAAATATCATCTAATGGTTCACCTTCATATCGTATATCTATCAAGGCACCTAATTACAAACAGGCTGAAGATGAATTGAAATTAGCAGTGGATTTAGTTCTTAAGACGTTTAAGGCAGATGGTGGAATAGGTTCGTTTGAGAGGTCTTAATGCGGACATTAATTTTTCAGTGTAAAAGTTGTAAATCATTTACGACTTTGGATAAGTGTAATGATTGTAATATTTCAACTGTAAATCCATTACCTCCTAGGTATTCACCACAGGATAAGTATGGTAAATATCGCCGTATGCTTAGGAAGGACTAATGACTTTCACTGAGATTATTTGGACTGAGGAGGTTAAGTTAGAAGATGCAATTCTTCTGGAAGGCCTTCCAGGTGTTGGTAATGTTGGAAAATTAGCAGCAATGCACCTTATTGATGAGTTGAAGGCAAAGAAGTGTATGGAGATATATTCGTCTCATTTTCCACCACAAGTACTGATTGATGATGATGGCATTGTAAATTTAGTTAATAATGAATTATACTATTATAAAAATAAAGAAGGTAGAGATTTACTTTTTTTAGTTGGTGAATATCAAGGCATGGATTCTTCAGGTCAATATGATATTTGCCAAAAATTAATCGAAATTGTCAAGGATATGGGTGTGACTACAATTTATACGCTTGGAGGTTATGGACTTGGTAAGTTAGTTCCGGAACCTCGAGTACTGGGTGCTGCAACATCAAAAGAAATAGTAAAGCTGTTCAAGAAGGCTAATGTTGAATTTATTGATGGTGAACCTGGTGCTGGAATTGTTGGAGCTTCAGGCTTATTGTTAGGTCTTGGTAAATTACAAGGTATTCACGGCGGTTGTCTAATGGGTGAGACTAGTGGATATATGGTTGATCCAAAGTCAGCTAGTATTGTTTTAAAATCTCTTCAAAAACTTCTGGGCGTAAAAGTAAATCTTAAAGAATTAGAAGAAAGGGCTAAACAGGTTGACTCAATCACTAATCAGTTAAAAGAGATTGATTCTAATGAATCAGTTGATAAACCTGATGTCAACTATATTGGTTAAGCTGTATTTATTGATTGTATATTAAATAAAACAAGTCCATCTTTTGCATCTACGCCAGCTAATTTTTGATACCTATTTCCATCTTTATCTGTTCCTTTTTTATCTAAAAAATAGGCATAGCTGCCAGCAGTGTCTACATCAATATTATTAGAGTAGTCATTTAAATTTAAATTCCCACTGTTTAGATCTGAAACAATACTTATTAGATCAAGACTTCCAAAGCTTAAAACTGACGTAGGGGAGGAAAGGCTTTGTTTTGAAACTAGATTTTGTCCTAAAAGCAGTGTAACTTTCTCATAATTAACCTGATTTAGCGTACCATCTACTGCCCAGTCGGCAATTCCTTCAAAGTCAGTCATAACATTTTCAGCAGAGCATAATGTCAATGGCGCAGGTATCTCTTCCATGGTTAGAATGGGGTTATCTACTGTTGTTTCATTACCTGTAATAATAACAGTTTTATTTCCCTCTTCTCCTGAACTTCCATATTCTAAAACCCATCCCTCAATATCGGGTGCTTGTTCATTGTTATGGGCCATTGTAAAATTCCATTTACTCTCTTTCCTTGCAGTGTAGTTCGCTTCAATAACAAATGCTTCTTCTTCTTTAGCAATTTGGTCTTTGATGTAACTATCAAATTCATTAATGTCATTTCGACCTTTTTGAATTCCAGTAGATAGTGAAAAGTTTGAATTTATATTACAATCACCGGTACCTAATGCCGGAGCTCCATTCTCCCAGATACTAAATTCACCAGTCATTTGGTTTGAATTATCACTGTATGATGTTGTTGGTACTTCAGTATATCCTTCATCAATTTCAGAAGAGGTGGCTTTATAATCCAAATTTATTGAATACAGTTTTCCACTTGGAGAGCTGGCATCTGAATTTAGATTTAATTTAAATTTGAGAGGTAAACTACTTTTTTCAGAAAGATATAAATCAAAAGTATATTGGTATTGATATTTATATCCTAGAATTACTTCTGAAGAGTAGGCTGTAGTTATTCTTAGAAGTACAGTTTGTTCGCCTTTCACATTTCCGCCATCGAGAACTTCCCAATTGAATCCAATGCCTCCTTCTTCTGTAGTTCCTTTTGTTCCTTCTTCTAACGTTTTACCAATGTATAAGCTTCCGTGAGGTAATAATCCGGGCTCACTCGCGCGAGGCACCCAATCGGTAGATCCCTGCCAGTACCAAGTATCTCCTGTAATTGTGTCTGAATATGATGCATTTGATTCGATATCAGTCCTTACTATCTCTAAAGCCGTATTGTCAACAAATTGATGTTGGAAAGTGACAATTTGGGCATTTTCTAAGTTATTCGCGGTTTTCCCTTCTTGTCTTATTGTACCATCAATATCGGTTAGTTCTTGTTCTAGATACTTTTTGAATACATTCTTTTCATTCCCATATCCATCTATTATTTTATTAGAAGGGGCTTTAATTCCTGCAGTGAGATCTCCGGTAAAAACAACATTCAACTCATTGATAACTACATCATTGTCGATGAATCCAAGAGGTAATGGAATATCAATAGTGCTTTCAAAATTCAATCCACCTTCAATATCATATTTAATCTGTTCTTCATACTTTTCATAGGGTACATTAACCACGATATTTTGTTCGGCAAATAAAAAGAACAAAGTACCAGTAAGAATAAGTATAACTGTTACTCCAATTGCTCCAATAGCGCGAAGGTTAATGCCTTCACCATTTTCAATAGTAGGAACTGTCCAATTATCATCTGAAGCCGTATTGTTCTTACTATTTAGATTTAAATCCTCACTAATCTCAGGTGAAGGGGATGAAAGGTCTAAGGCATCATCGTCGTCCATATCATTTTCTGCAGTATCAGAATTATTACCTGAATTCCACAGCTCATCATCTGAGGTCACAACTGTTACGAATCGTTATTCTATTTTAGAGTAATGTTGAGATTATAATATCAATTCTATGATTTTATAATAGCTACAAGGAAAATAACGATTCCGATAATTCCCCCTAGCATTCCACCAAGGAATGCAATAAATGCATTACCAAAGTGTATAGCACTGTCGTCCACAGAAGTGATATAGTATACTAATCCAAGACCTGTAGCTAGGAATACTAAACCAACATTTCTAGTTTTACTACTGCCATAATATGAGATTAGTAAACCCATACCTAACATGGCAAGCATAACACCAGTAAGTCCCATTGAAATTATGATGTCCATCATTCTTCTTCCTCCTTTGAGTTATCAGCTTGATTTAATTCTTCCTCTAATTTTTTGAGTTCTTCATCTAAGTCTAAATCTTCAAGATCTTCTAAGTCTAAATCTTCTAAATCATCCACAGTATCTACTTTCATTAGAACAAACAAAATTGCAAACATTCCAATAAGCATTCCGGCTAAGGTTGAAACTCCTGACAAAAGTGCGTCAGTAAATAATTCAGAATCAAATATGCTTTCTATACCTTCTAAGGCATCAAAAGTCAAAAGATAAATAATTACTAAATCAAAGATACCAAAGAAAAGAAGTGCGAATCCTATTTTCTGAG
>Ga0209035_10001041_pt1 | contig 11215 bp, 6 predicted proteins | sample MarorgKNORR_S2LV_6_FD_188220 | JGI IMG/M metagenome (GOLD analysis project Ga0209035, IMG submission 188220) | Marine microbial communities from the Southern Atlantic Ocean, analyzing organic carbon cycling - AAIW_A/KNORR_S2/LV (SPAdes) (version 2) | ecosystem: Environmental > Aquatic > Marine >...
CTTAACTAGACCTTGGTCTTGATCGAAGCTGACGAATTCGACATCACCACCATCGGCATGGATTGCAGGTCGAATTGATTCCAAAACGGCATCGATCTCTGTTCGAAAGGTACTCACAATTAAAGCGCCCTGTTCAAAATCTGAAGTCTCCAGTTAGTTTAATCTATATCTCTACGAACCTGCGGTCTAGTATCCTTGCATTAGGACTACTTCTGCTTAATAAGCATACAACAACCTATTCTAATAAGCTGTCTATTACACTTCCAAATGAACGATACTTATTTCCTGTAGTTTCGTAAAATACCACCCTCTGATCGATCAAGCGCTTTAAAGCTTCCTGATCATCTTTTTCCACCAAAACAGCATTTAGTTCATCCACAGTCACACTTCTCTTTTCTTCTATAAAGCCCCATACTTTTCCTTCTTCGGAAGAGGAGTTTCCTAGGAGTTCCAGTAAACCTGAACAATTTTCAGCAACCGCTAATATTCCCTGTCTTTCAAGAACTTCGGCTACTGGTTCCAGGTGGTTCGGAACTAGACCTTTCAGGACGAAGAATGCCTCTTGAGGACGATCTGAGCCAATAAAACGTGTCAAAAGTCTTGCCACCACTTCATCGGCACAAGAAAAATCCATTACTTCAATGTCAGAGAAATCAATGAGGGAAATCACTTTATCACTAATTGCACTGAGCCTGACTTCAATGACACTCCGAACATCTCTTCCTGTAGTTCTTGTCACCAGATGTGGATTAGGAGTCGAATTTAGCTCCTTTAAAATCATCGCGACGTCAATCGAGAGATGGTCCGTCTCTAACTCATAGCTCATGCTGTATCCTCTTTGGAACAACAATGTTGATCTGAGTCCCTGGAAAGTTCGGAAGCCCCTCCTGAAGAGAGGATGACTCGAACCAGTGCGGCACATCTATGATCCTAGAAGTTCCACTTCTGACAGAGATCATCCCATTCCACTTTCGGACCTGCTTCCGAATTTGTTGGATCCCTTGTCCACGTCCCATATCAGGAAAACGAGTCAAGCCATGGACAAAAACAGCCTCCAATGCCTTCGTGTCATCCCACTCCTTCCCAAATTTATTTGAGTGCTCACTAGAAAGGGATCCCTTGAATCCTACTCCGAGATCCGTGACCGAAATCACAACAACTAGGCGACCCAAACGATGTGACCAATTATACGTCTGTGCTGCAACCCATCCGGCTGATTCCGCATGCTCAATTATATTTTGACAGACCTCACTCAGGACAACACTGAACTGAACAACCGCATTCGGTGCATAATCGAGTGTGTTAGTCAGTATCGCCCCCGCTCGTCTTTGCACCTTATCCACAACTTTGTGGATATCACTGTTTTGCATAATCTGTGTGACTTCTAAGAGCACGTCTGAGGTTACCCCTTCTTGTTTTAACTTATCAAGAGATCCAGTGAAGAAGATCCCCTCTGCAGCCCGAAAGAAACCCATCCTTTCCATATAACTAGTAACTTCCTCTCCCTTCGGTAGGATTAAGCTTGGCATTTGATCAGTCTTATCCCGAATAACAGAACCAGCAGCAAGTAGATTCACCATTCCATTTGGATCAATCCAGTTTAGACCCATCCCGTCAAAAACTACTGGTTCAGTAGACTCGCCTAACACCTCTGAAAAAACTTCATCGTAAGTTTGAAAATCAAGAACTTTAGGTAAAAAGATTTTTCTCACCTCAACCTCCAAGAACTATAGACTCCCCGAGAGATCCTCCGAGTCATCGGTGACTCCAAACACTAACTATATGAATGATCATGACTCGCCAATTTCCAAAACCGCAAGAAAAGCCTCCTGAGGAATTTCTACTGATCCCACCTGCTTCATACGCTTTTTCCCAGCTTTCTGCTTCTCTAACAACTTGCGCTTCCTGGTGATGTCACCACCATAGCATTTTGCAGTTACATTTTTCCTCACAGCTTTAACGTTTGTGCGGGCAATAATTTGACCGCCGATTGCTGCTTGCAAAGCTACCTGAAATTGTTGCCGCGGAATTAAAGCCTTCAGTTTTCGGACTAAATCCCTTCCGTACTCCATAGCCTTTTCCTGGTGAATTATCACACAAAACGCGTCTACAACATCACCATTCACTAAAATATCTAACTTGACCAGGTCTCCTGCTCTAAATTCAAGGAAGTCATAATCCAAGGTTGCATATCCCCTTGTCCCTCCTTTCAGTTTATCATAAAAATCCAAGACTATCTCTGCCAAAGGAAGTTCGAAATCCATTTCCACTCGTTGCTTATCTACATATTTCATGCCTTTAAAAATTCCTCTCCGATCGTGGCACAATTTCTGGATGTTACCGATGTAATCAGCAGGACACAGAATCCTGGCTTGAACGATAGGCTCTGATATTTCCCTTATCATTCCCAGATCTGGCAAAGCAGTAGGATTCTCTATTGTAGCTTCAACTCCATCAGACAAACGTACATGATACTCGACGTTAGGCACCGTAGTGATTAGATCAACCGCAAACTCCCTTTCAAGACGTTCTTGAATAATCTCCATGTGCAAAAGACCGAGGAATCCACAACGGAATCCGAATCCCAAAGCTATGGAGCTCTCTGGGACATAGTGCAGGCTGGCATCATTTAATTTCAATCTGTCCAAAGCATCCCGCAGGTTCTCGTAGTCGTCACTCTCTGTCGGATAAAGGCCCGCAAAGACCATAGAACTAACTTCCTTGTAACCTTCCAATAATTCTTCGGATTTCTGATCAAAATCCAGAACGGTGTCACCCACCCTTGTGTGTGACACATCCTTAATCGTAGCAATGATATAACCAACTTCTCCTGGAGATAGCTTCTCCTGGGGAACTCGTCCTAAGCGCATGATCCCTACTTCCGTAACTTCATAACTGTAATCAACGGCACCGAAAGTAATCGACATACCTGGCTTTACTATACCATCGACTACCCTGACATTCGGCACAGCACCTTGATATTGGTCATATGCCGAATCGAAAATTAGAGCCCTTAGTGGTGCCTCCGGATTCCCAGTTGGAGGTGGAACTCGAGATATTACAGCTTCCAGTATCGACTGTATACCCACCCCTTCTTTAGCACTGGCCAGCAGAACTTCTTCTTTGTCTATACCGAGAAGATCGGCTACTTCCTCCTGTCTTCGGTCGGGTTCAGCCCCTGGTAAATCTATTTTATTTATAACTGGAATTATCTCTAGATTCGCCTCTATTGCAAGGAACAAATTCGACAGAGTTTGCGCCTGGATTCCCTGGGTCGCATCCACTACTAAGATTGCTCCTTCACAGGCAGCCAACGAGCGCGATACCTCATAGGTGAAGTCAACATGTCCTGGGGTGTCGATGAGATTTAAGATGTAGTCCCTGTCGGCCTTAGATCTATATTTCATTCTTACAGCGTGAAGTTTTATCGTGATACCTCTCTCCCGCTCGAGCTCATTGGAGTCCAGAACCTGCTCACGCATATCACGCTGATCCAAGGTGCGAGTTGACTCAAGTAAACGGTCAGCAATAGTGGATTTGCCATGGTCAATATGAGCAACAATGCAGAAATTTCTTATATAATCTAGGCTCACTAGTAAAGGCTTCCCTGAATCCAAGGTTTCTCTGTTGCTGATACTAGTATATCTCTAGCTCAGCCCGTCTTACCAAAAAACTAAGTGATCGTATTTGGGAAAGCCACTTCCAAACCATTGCCATTTGAGAACAAGTCATTAGTGTCTTCAAGTATGGCAAAGATTTCAAATACCACATCAGGAAGAACAGCATCGCGGCTCGACCTAATGGATCCGTATACCTTGTCCCAACTAGGAGGCATGGAGTGGATTGCAAAGAGGGTCGTTGAGGGTTTCATTATGGGACTGCATCGTTCTCCTCACAGAGGGTTCTCTGCGGAATTTGCAGAACTTCGTGCATATCAACCTGGTGACGACATCCGACATGTTGACTGGCGGATGTTTGCTAGGTCAGATCGTTATTATGTAAAACAATTCGAGGAAGAAACCAACCTGAGAGCCCATGTTCTGATGGACATCAGCAGCTCAATGAGCTGGAGTTCCGAACCCAAAACACTCCCAACAAAGATTTGGTATGCGCAACACTTGGCCGCCTGCATATCTCTATTACTTCTCCGACAGGGTGATTCCATAGGTCTTACTACTTTTCACGAATCTGTGGTCAATAGAATCGACCCTAAAGGTGGACAGAGCTACTGGAAGAAGTTTCTGAAGCACCTGATCGCTTCAAAACCGCAAGGGAAAACATCCGTTGTGTCTGCACTGAGCGACGTAGCTTCGAGATTGAACAGGAAAGGCCTAGTGATTCTCATTTCCGATTTACTGGTTGACCCAGAAGAAACCAGGAAAATATTGAGATCTCTAAAACACCAGGGTCACGAAGTACTGGTCTTCCATCTGATCGACCCTGGAGAAAGAGAACTCCCAGCCACCGGCGATACCCTTCTGTTCGATCCAGAAACCAAACAAGAACTGAATGTTAATATTGCAGATATCCGAGTGGCATATCGAGAAGCCGTGGAAGAAGCTCTCGGTGAATGGTACAGAGGCCTAACCCCTTTCGACATAGACTACGTCACAATAGGTACTGAGAGTTCTCTCTCCAAGTCTCTTCGTTTTTATCTCAACAAAAGAAGTAGACTTGGATGATGGGAGTCCTGACACCTCTGTTCCTCCTGGTAGCCTGCGCAGCCCTCATTCCCCTAATCCTACATTTATTCCATCGACACGACAGAAAACGATTGGCATTCCCCGCCCTACGTTATTTGCTAAGAATGAATAAAGATCACGCCAGGACAATAAAGCTTAGACAGCTCCTGCTTTTGTTCCTCCGTATTTGCGCGATTCTGTTTTTAGTCCTCGCTGGAGCACGGCCGTTTTTAAAGAATAATCAAGGGATGCACGAACCTACAGCAACGGTGATCATCCTCGACAACTCGATGAGTTCTGGATTGATTCGTGATGGCAACCGTATCCTAGACACTCTTAAGGATGTGGCCCTAGAAGGGATAGAACAATCTGGTGATGAAGACCGGCTTTGGCTTATAAAAGCTGCTCAACCTTTGGAGTCCGCCATAACGGGACCTCTGAAAACAATACGTGAAGCTATCCAAGCCACTGAAGTGACTGGAACAGCGAGCAATCTCCTGGTGGAACTTGAAAGAGCAGCAACAATACTCTCATCTTCTAGTCTTCCAATGAAGGAAATACACCTCATCTCCGATCTCCAAGCCTCTTCCTTTGGCACTCCTAGAGATTTGTCACACATTGAAGGAATACCACTAATAGTATCCACCCAACAGCTACTCGGAATCAGCAATACCTACTTAGACAGCTTGGTCATAGGAAGCGGCTTACCCCCTTTAACAAATGAACCGAGCCATATTTCAGTGCATGTAGCGGGAAGGAATGATGACCTAGAAGTACCCCTACGCTTGACCATAGATGATCGGATCTATGGAGTTTCTAAAGGAATTTCAGGGAATTCTACCGTTTTGCCACTGGGACCCTTTACTTCAGCTCAAGTGACTGGATATATAGAAACTGATCCAGATGTTCTCAGTGTTGATGACCGCCGATACTTTGTATTCCGAGTCCGCCCACCTTCTAAGATCAGTACTTCCGGAAACGTTCCAATTTTCCTGTCACAAGCACTCCCAGTGCTAACTGGAAGAGAAAGGATTCAACTGCACCCTCTAGCTACTGCCGAAATTCATGTGAGTATCGGCGGGATAAATTTAGCCAAAAACACCCCGTCCAACCGTACCTCAGTGGTAATCCCCCCAGTCGACCCCGTCTTACTTCCGGGACTCAACAGGTCACTACTCGATGCGGAAATTCCCTGGAAATATGAATTATCAGATCAGCTTGGAGAATCTCAGCTTACTGGATGGGAACGGGGACCAGATATGTCAGGAGTCAGTGTAAAGAAACACTACCAACTCACACCCACTGCTTCAGGAGACAACGGAACGGTCTTGATTCGACTGACCTCAGGAGAGCCTTGGCTGGTTAAGGGGATCGGCACACAGGGCCCTTATCTACTCCTTGCATCTGATTTAAATCAAGAATCTACCAACCTTCCCGTTACAGCCACACTTATCCCTTTCCTTGATTGGATACTGTCAGGACGGGTTACTAGCATTGCTATTGATGAAAACCACACTACAGGAGATCCTCTTATTGTGGCATCAAATATCGTTTCAATAAGAGATCCCTTAGGCGCCACAACTGAAGTTCAGGGAACACAGCTGTTTAACTCTACTGAAATTCCAGGAATTTACCAATTAACAGCGAGTGATTCGACCATAACGTGGGTAGCTTTCAATGTGCCTACTCAAGAATCACTACTGGAACCCATAAGCCTACAGGCACTCACAAATGTGTTGCCTAGCTCTTCAGTTCTAGTCGATGAGACCAGTGAATGGAGGAATTCCGTTTTCGTTTATAGGAAAGGTGTTGAAATATGGAAATGGTTGGTACTTGCATCTCTTATGATCCTTATTGCTGAAACTCTTTTGGCGGCATCGGGATTAAGACAAGATCAGAATCCTTCTGGTCTAAGTCCTAAAGCAGAAAATCCCTGAAGATGTATCGAGGCACTAACCTCATCCTAGATGCTCTCCCAACTTGTGAAGAGTTCAATAAGTTCTGCTCCCAATTTCCGACCGAAACCAAACAAGCCACTGTGAACCATATGCAGGGTTCATTCGCCACAAGTTTTGGCATCGCTCTTAACAAACGCTTGTCTAATCAAGTGCTTGCATTTGTAGTCTCCTCACCTTCAAGAGCGCTGGAGATAGAAACTGACCTAGAGACTCTGGTGGGCAGAGAGTCATTCGTTACGTACCCTCAAAGAGAACAATTACCCCAAGTAGGCCGAGACCCTGATCACCAAATTACCGGACTGCAAATAGAATGTCTTGAAACCATCCTGACTGGTAAAACACGGCTACTTGTAACTACTATCCGAGCATTGCAAGAACGTACCTTAATTCCAGATTCACTAGGCGAACTCCGAGTCACTTTAAGAGTTGGATCCGAATTCGGTTTTTCTAAACTGGTCCAGTGCCTTGAGGATCGTGGTTTCAGAAAATCTTCTCTAGTAGAAGAAATCGGACAGTACTCAGTCCGTGGTGGGGTCATCGACGTGTTCTCATTCGGAACTCGAGAACCATTCAGGGTTGAATTCGACTACAATAGAATCTCGTCAATCCGCTTTTTTAACTTACTTAGCCAACGCTCCGATAATGTAATCACTCAGGTACACCTGCTCCCCGTGGATTTCCAGAGAGACCCTAACAAAGATTCCTTCCTACACCGCTCACTCATCGAACTTCTCCCTGGAGACACTGTTCTGATGAATTTCGTCCAAACTTCTTGGGGAACAGCCTTCCAGGATTCATGGGAAACCATTTCAACGATGAACGAGCGCTTATCCAACGAGAACATCGACAGCTACTCTACCGAGCAGCTAATACTCCAACCAAAAATGGCCGAAGATAAGATAACGGTGTTCCCAAGAATTGATGTGAGCTCAAAAGGTAACAATTCCCCAGGATTAGTGAGTGACAAACCACCAGAAATCAACAGGGACATAAATCGTCTGCTGTCCTTTTTAAAGACAGTCAACAAGTCTCAACAGAAATGTGTCATATGCTGTGACAACACGAATCAATTACAACGCTTAGAGGAAGTTTTGAGTGGCCGACAAAAAATTCCTAAAGGAACTCAACTTATGGTTGGATCTCTTACAGGAGGCTTCTCACTGCAAGATGCAAACCCACCTTTGCACGTTCTGACTCACAGAGAAATTTTCAATAGACCAAAAAATCTATCAAAGACAAGACGTTTTCGGGGATCAGCCCCATTAGAGAGTCTCTCACAATTGAAACCAGGAGATTACGTAGTCCATAGAGACCACGGAGTTGGAATTTTCAGAAAACTGAACCAAGTCCAAATTAACGAACAAACCATAGAATCTGTTGCTATTGAGTATGACGATGAAGAAATACTCCAAGTGCCAATCCATCGCTTGGATCGTATTGAAAAATGGGGCTCTGGATTGGAAGGTGACAAGCCGCCAAATCTTCATCGAATTGGGGGAAAGCGATGGAGCAATCTAAAAAAAAGAACCACTGACCATATTGAAAAAATTACTGTCGACCTTCTCCGAATATATGCTGAAAGAAAAAATATAAAAGGACATGCGTTCTCTCCAGATTCACTTTGGCAGAAGGAGATGGAATCCTCATTTTTACATGAAGACACGGTGGACCAACGACTCGTAACCGAAGAAGTAAAACGTGATATGGAGTCATCAATCCCCATGGACCGACTTATTTGTGCAGATGTCGGCTTCGGAAAAACCGAAGTGGCGATACGGGCAGCATTTAAAGCAGTTCAAGACGGAAAACAGGTAGCCGTGCTAGTGCCAACAACCATACTAGCTGAACAACACTATGAGACTTTTGCAGGAAGACTAGCCACTTATCCTGTTACCATCGGCTTGATGAGTAGATTTACCAGCCACAAAGATCAAAAAGAAATCCTAGGAGGATTAGTCACTTCCAAAATCGATCTGGTAATAGGAACACACCGCCTGTTATCGAAAGATGTATCTATACCAAATATTGGCCTCCTCATAATCGACGAAGAACAAAGATTCGGAGTACGACATAAGGAACGACTCAAAGAATTAAAAACTTCCGTAGACGTTCTCACTCTCACGGCTACGCCCATACCCAGAACGATGCAATTGTCTCTGAGCGGAATTCGCAACCTATCTTTAATACAAACACCCCCTCAAAATCGTATGCCCATTCTCACCTATACACTGCCCTGGTCGGACTCTACCATCGCAGAAGCACTCCAACGAGAACTCGACAGAGGAGGTCAGGCTTTTTTCCTCCACAATTTAGTTTCGGACATAAATGAAACCGCACACAAAGTTCAACAACTAGTTCCAAACGCTAAGATTGTGGTCGCCCACGGACAAATGAGTGCGAAGGATTTAAACAGAGTCATGCACAATTTTATGAATATGGAAAGTGACATTCTCGTTTGTTCATCAATAATCGAGAATGGACTGGACGTACCCAACGCTAATACCGTTGTAATTGATGGTGCAGACAGATTCGGACTGTCTCAACTCCATCAAATACGAGGACGTGTGGGGCGTTCTCACAGGAGAGCATACTGTTACCTGATCACTCCTCCGAAAATGAAAGGGGATACAAGACAGAGGCTAAAAACATTGACAGAATATACAGAGCTAGGAAGCGGATTCGCTGTAGCCCTCCGAGACCTCAAGCTAAGAGGTGCAGGCAACTTACTGGGAGGAGACCAATCTGGATTTGCACACGCCGTAGGAATCTCAACTTACGTGAAACTGGTCGAAGAAACAGTGGCACGCATGAAAGCTTCAAGTGCTCGCAAAAGTTATCCGCCCACAGATATTTCGACTTCCCAGGGTGCCTACCTTCCAGATCAATACATCTCAGACAACAATCAGAAACTGCAACTTTATAGCCGAATAGCTAAGCTAGGAAGAGTTGAAGAAGTCGGCCTGTTACAGGAAGAAATCCTTGATCGCTTCGGAAAACTTCCCGAACAGGTGCAAAATTTAATGGCAATAACACAACTGCGAATAATGGGACAAAAATTGGGCATCGAAACCTTACTCTTCCAAGATGGAAAAGTACGACTAAATTTCAATCTCGAGGCATTTCCAAAATTGTCCCTTTTAGAGGAAATATTTTCTGAGAGTGAAATTAATGTTGAGATAAGGAGGCTCGCACCACTCTCAATAGTGCTTCGCCCAAGGAAACAGAGTAATTTACTTGATGAAGTAGTTAGATCTATTGAAAACTTATTGGCGACAATAGAAAAAATGGCACACTGATATAACATTGAACTTTCCAACATCAATTGAATAAGGCATTAAAGTGCATGATAAAACCGTAATTAAATTTGGTAAGATCTTTCAAGTCGTAAGCATTGGTTTGATCTCTTTGCTTGGATGTTCTGACAGCAACGATAGTATTCTAGCCAATGCTGCAGGACATCAGTTATCCACAGATCAGGTAGTGGAGGTTTTAGCGAGGCAAAACAATCTAACGAGCCAGCCAGGAATCATAGAGGCCCTAGCTGACTACTGGGTAGACTACACTCTGATAGGGGAGCTATCTCTGCAAGACTCCCTGCTTACAAATATCGATTTGGGCTTAATATTAAAGCAAGAATTAGAGGAAGAATTGATAAATCAGTATTTGGAATTAGCCATAGAATTCGACACAACATTCTCTGAAGAACAGCTTATTGAAGCATGGGATGAGGCTCCACCAGCGGATTCAATACGAGCAGCTCACATCTTGTTGGAGCTTCCAGGCGATGCTACCAACACCCAAGCAGACAGTTTGATAGAGTTAGCGTCAAATCTTAAGACACGTCTTGAGTCAGGAGAATCTTTCGGTAACATGGCAGAACAGTACAGTGACGATCTTGGTAACGCTTCTAGCGGAGGAGACTTGGGGTTTTTCCTTCCAGGTATGCTAATGCCTGAACTAGAAGAAATCGCCTACCAGCTACAAGTGGGCCAGGTAAGTGAGCCTTTCTTCTCAACGTCAGGGGTCCACCTCTTAAGGGTTACCGACCGAAGGTCCATGAATTTTCAGTCATCGGAGATAGAGTTTCGACAGATGATGATAGAGAGAACCATCAACGAAGCCTACTCGCAGTTTTTAAATGACTTAATTCAAACTAAGGACATTGAGATTTCGCTTGAGTCAGTATCGATTCTCAGAGAATTGGCAAGAAATACCGATACCAACCTAAATGATGCCGCTTTGAATCGTTCCTTGGTGGACTACTCAGACGGATCTTTTACAGTACAGGAAGGTTTAGATTTCCTTCGAACCCTGGGACCAGATCTACTCGAACAAATAGCCGCAGTCCCAGAAGAGACACTGGATCAATTGCTAATGGACCTGGCACAATCCAGGATTCTCGTTGACCTGGCTAAAACTGAAGAAATCCAACTCACTGAGAATTACCTAGCACATCGAGATTCATTGTTTGTGAATTTCCTTGATATGTTGAAGGGAGAAACAGATGCCATCGGACTCAGGATGATTACCCCAACAACTGATGAGACCTCCTACGAGGCTTTAGATAGAGTAGTC
>Ga0209035_10001042_pt1 | contig 11212 bp, 11 predicted proteins | sample MarorgKNORR_S2LV_6_FD_188220 | JGI IMG/M metagenome (GOLD analysis project Ga0209035, IMG submission 188220) | Marine microbial communities from the Southern Atlantic Ocean, analyzing organic carbon cycling - AAIW_A/KNORR_S2/LV (SPAdes) (version 2) | ecosystem: Environmental > Aquatic > Marine...
CCAGGTAAATTTATCTTTCACAATTGATAAATTGAAGCGCCTAGTATTCAGCTTTATGAATCAAGAACTCGCTGTAATCCTTCCAATGACTCTTGCATGCCCTTTTGGATTGCATCAGCAAAGATCTCAGGTTCAATTTCCGTGGACCAGTTAAAAACTGTTTTATTATTGACTTGGCTTAACTTAATTTTTGCTAAATGGTGATCTATTGGAATGGCAGTTTTGATAGCACTATATGTCAATTCATGACAGGAATTGTCACAACTTATAATTCTTTCCACCAAGTCACCCATCCCTTCCATTTCAAAAATTCTAGTATCATTTTCTAAAGTAATCTTACTAACTCCTGGCACCCAATCACTTCTTGATATATCAGAAATAATTTTCCAGATTTCTTCTATTTCGTAATCAAATTCTCTGATCTCTTCGATTTTTTTCATGGTTAACTTTCTTTAGCTACTTTTGGAGCCTCATTATCTTCAGGTACAAAGAAGTCAGGCGCTAATTGATCAAAAGGAACATCGGCATATACTGAGAAGTCTGTGACACCATTATCTGCCAACACTGTATCGTCTATGCAAAAATTTCCTGTAAATTCTTTAGATGGTTTAGTTAGTATCGTGTAGGCAGCATCACCCATAATTTCAGGAAATCTTGAAATATTCATAATAGCATCGCCACCAAGTGCATTTTTAATAGCTGCTGTTGCTATTGCAGTTCTTGGCCAAAGAGCATTCACGGCTACGCCTTGTTCTTTAAACTCTTCTGCCATGCCCAACACACATAAACTCATACCGTACTTTGCCATTGTGTAAGCAACATGAGGTCCAAACCACTTAGGATTCATATCAAGTGGTGGTGAGAGGTTCAATATATGAGGATTATCAGACTTTAGTAAATGAGGTAAACAAGCTTTGCTGACTAAAAATGTACCTCTTGAATTAACTTGATGCATTAGATCATAGCGTTTCATATCTGTTTGAAGCGTATTAGTAAGTTGTATGGCACTTGCATTATTAATACAAATATCTATACCCCCAAATTCTACAACTCCTGAATTTACTGCCTGTCTGACTTGCTCTTCATCTCTGATATCACAAACAATTGGTAAGGCCCTGCCTCCTGATTCTATGATTTCATCTGCTGCAGTGTAAATTGTGCCTGGCAGTTTTGGGTGTTCTTCTGCTGTTTTAGCTGCCAAAATTATATTAGCTCCATCCTCCGCTGCTCGCTTTGCTATGGCAAGGCCAATTCCTCTGCTTGCACCTGAAACAAATAATGTTTTTCCTTTAAGACTTATCATAATTTCCTCTTTTTTTTATTTAATTACCAATACCCAGTCTTTTTTCGCAGTAGGCAATAATTTCTCCTGCTATATCAAGACCTAAAGTTTTTTCTATTCCTTGTATCCCTGGAGAGCTATTCACCTCAAGAACTAAAGGTCCTCTGTTGCTTCTCAGTATATCGACTCCCGCCACAGATAGACCAATTGCTTTAGTTGCCCTGACAGCAATACCTCTTTCCTTGCGAGTTATGGTTGTACTTTCAGCAACACCGCCTTGGTGCAAATTAGATCTGAAGTCGCCTCCTTTATTGGACCTAACAATAGATCCTACAACCTTTCCATCTATTACCAAACAACGTAAATCTTCTCCCTTTGATTCCTGGATATATTCTTGAACTAAAAAATTGGCATTGAGACCTCTGAATGCTCCTATAACAGTTTCTGCTGCTTTTTTAGTTTCAGCTAAGATCACGCCCTTGCCTTGTGAAGATTCTAATAACTTAATGACTAAGGGTATGGTCCCAACAGCATTAATGACTCCATTAGTATCTTTAGGAGAAGAGGCAAAGCCTGTGATAGGCATATTAATACCTGCTGAAGCAAGAAGTTGATGTGCAAGAAGCTTATCTCGTGAATTAGCAATGGCCTGTGGTTCATTCAAAGGAAAGGCACCCGTTAATTGAAATTGTCTGGTTACAGCCAATCCATAGGCAGTTATGGATGCGCCAATACGAGGAATAACCACATCATATTTTGGTAATGGACTGGCATCATAATAAATATCTGGCTTCTGAGTATCGACATCTAAATAACATCTAGTAGAGTTAATGGCCTCTACTTGATGGCCTCTTTGCCTACCAGCAATTTCTATCCTTTTAGAAGTGTAATTGTTGGGCTCTCTTGTTAATAAAGCAATCCGAAGAGCCCTTCTAGATCTAAGCACTGGCTTCTTCTTTCCTTTATAAGGATTTTTTATAGGTTGGCCATTTAAAAAACTTTCAGTGGGATGAACCGTCATTTCTGGACCAATAGCAGTTCTTCCAACAAGCATCCTGTATTGCATAGTAATTCTATCAGTCAAAGAAATTTCTATAGGCCAAGTCTCACCAGAGATTTCAATGCTTGTTTTAATAAAATATCTTTTTTCAGATTCTCCGTTTGAACTTGTTACTGTTCTTCTACCAATCAAAGGAGCAGAGCAGGAAACAACAAACTTAGGCTTCTCTGGAAGTGGAGAAACTTCAAACCTTACATATCTCTTCTTTCCAACCTTAAAAACTTCGATGTGTTGGGCATGTAAAACAGAAGTATGTGCACCAGTATCTATCTTTGCTTTTATAGCTGGTAAATTAATGGAAGGTAGGCAAACCCACTCTTCCCATCCAAGGTCTAATTGCGTGGTCATTGATAGAAATAATATTGCTTTGACATTTTAAAGGGCGCTATTGTAATGGATTAGAAGGAGAAGTTAATAACTAACTCCCATACCTGCCTTTGCATCATTATTTATGCCATACGGAGCAATTGGATACCTAAGTCCATTTCTAGATAAATGTTCCAGACCATCGATTACCTTTGGTAAAAAATGAGGAGGAATAGCCATCAATAATTCATCTTCCATAACGCCTCCGTAACGCCTCTCTGCAAAGCAAGGAATGGACAAACTAGGTTCTCCGGTAGACAAAGCGCGACCCCAAGAATCAGCACAAGCAGACTCACCTACACATCCCCATTCTAATTTCTTGTAACCAGACCACTGAAGTCCATTAATAAAAAGAATCATTTGTGCAGGGGTTGCATAGATTAAGCATATATCCGGAGGATCTAATCTGCCGCTAGCCAGCGGACTAACGGCCATGGCTTCATAGTTACCATAGGGAACAACATCCATGGCATTTTGATGAATAGAAGATTCTTCTTCAGTTTGGAACCAAACTCCAGCCATATGCTTTCCCGATAGCCATTCTTCGCTTCTGGGATGAAGGCCTATAACAGTACTGCATTGTGCTCCCACTAGATCTTCTGCAGTTATACCAACTGTCCAGCCATTTCTGCAAGCTTGACCAACTATTTGGTCTGTTGTAAAAACACCATTCGGCCTGCGTATCTTTTCAACCATTTCCATTTCTTCTTGAGTTGTAAACAATTTCATCCCAATAGGAACAGTTCTTAATTTTAGTAACTTATTCAATGAGTTAACACACTCTATTAAACTAATATCTTTTCTATCACTGGTAATAATCTCATTCATAATTTCCCCTGAATTTAATATCTTGATTAAACCACATTAAAGTAAAGGATTACTAAATGTCTTTGTGATTTTTGAAAGTTTCTATGGCCAATTGACGAGTCTCTTTTAAATTAAGCATAGGCCTAGGATAACCTTCTGGATACAAGAGCCCTTCAGCAGGACTATGGATTTCTTTAGAATTTAGATCTCTTAATTCAGGAACATATCTTCTAATGAAGGCTCCTGACTTATCAAACTTCTCTGACTGGGAAACAGGGTTGAATATCCTAAAATACGGAGCAGCATCTGTTCCTGTTGATGCACTCCATTGCCAACCTCCATTATTAGATGAAAAATCACCATCAATTAAATTCTCCATAAAAAACTGCTCACCCAACCTCCAATCATGGAACATGTTTTTTGAAAAAAACATTGCAACAACCATCCTGAGTCTATTGTGCATCCAGCCTTCATGTTTCAATTGTCTCATCGCCGCATCAATTATTGGAAAGCCTGTTTGACCCTCGCACCACGCGTTGAATTGCTGCTCATCGTACTTCCAGATTATATTTTTTGTGCTGTCTTTGAAGGGTTTGTGCTGACTGACTTTAGGATTCAGATACATGATATTCCTATAAAATTCTCTCCATATCAATTCATCTATCCATTTAACTATGCCTTGATTTTGCTTTATAAGATTACAGTCATTCTGTTCATAGGCCTTTAATATGCACCTTCTTGATGAAATGATACCAAGCGCTAAATAAGGCGAGAGTCTGCTGGTACCTTCTAAATCGGGATCATTTCTATCTCTTTCATAATTTGCAGCTCTGTCAGTTATGAAGTCTTCTAGCCTATCTAAAGCATTATTTTCTCCTATCGGCCATAAGGACATATCGCAGCTATGTGTTTTTAAGAAATTGAAATCAAAAGCTAGCGCATTAGACTGGATGCTTAATGCATTTCTTTTTGTATAATTAAAATTCTGCGGAAGGAGGTCTTCATTAAATTCAAGTTTCCACTTATTTTTAAAAGGAGTGAACACAGAAAAATTTCCTCCTTGCTGAGTCTTCAATGAACCAGGTTCAAAAAACACTTGGTCATTATTATCCTGGAAAGAAAAATTAGATGCTCTAAGAGAATTTTTTACTTCATCATCTCTTCTCTCTTCATTTAAACCAAACTCCCTATTCCAATAAACTTTATCTATATTATTCTCAGAAAGAAACTCATTTAATTCCATGGAAATAGAATCAAAATTTACAGAATTAACTATTATCATAGGAACGTTTAATTCAGCTAAATTTTTTGAAAGTGATATTAGATTCTGAATGAGAAAATCTAATTTAACGTTAGACTCATTATGATTCTGCCACTGTTCTTGCGAATAAAAGTATACAACCAAAAGTTCGTCGCATTCTAAAAAAGCGGATTCAAAACTTGGGTTGTCATCCAACCTAAGATCATTACGTAACCAAACCAAACCTTTCATAGAATCTTACGTGGCGGAGAGAGAGGGATTCGAACCCTCGAAGGTTTTGACACCTTACACGCTTTCCAAGCGTGCGCGATCGACCACTCTGCCATCTCTCCTTTTGCTAAACTTGAAATTTTATAAAGTAATTATAACTGTATAATTTTTACAGCCTAGTAGTGTGGTGGTTTTTCATCACTCTTAGTATTACTTTCCGGTTCTTTTATAGTATTCATTAGCTGATAAACATCGTCTTTTAGCTTTATTATTTCTATTTGCTGCATCCTAACTTCATTGCTTAATCGCTCAATAGCATCTTCTTGAAAAATAGATTTTGTCTCTAGCTCTTTTATACGGTCTGAATTTTCCTTAGTCATTTTTTAATTATTTATTATATTATTTTCATATAGATCTAAAAGTTGCTCTAGTCTATTAGAAGCATTGTCTAGATGAGGCTTATTATTGTTAATAACTTTTAAAAGTTGAACAGATAAAGCACTTCTCGAGATTTTATGCTGGTAAGCGCTAGTAATAATAGTATCCACTTCACCCCAAGCTTTTTGTTTTTTTTCCTGCTCTACAAGCTCCCGAGGAGTATCCAATATGAGCGTTTTTAACTTCATGTAATCGTATTGTTCCAATAATTCCATTTGTATTTGTCCTGACCAACTGGAATCTTGAAAATTAGAATAATCATGATCTCTGCTACTTAAGTTTTTCTTAAAGTATTCATTTAAAGAATTTTTTATCTCCACAAAGGTTAAATGCTCATGTGCTAATCTTGAAACAGCATGCCACCATGGTAAGAAAACTTCGTAGGCCTTGAGAGTAATATCTTCTTCACCTTCATTGATACTGAGATTATTTTGTGAAATGATCTTCGTTTCATCAGCCTTATTAATTAGTACGGCAAGACCAGCTAAGACTATCCCGTCTGCTGCAGATGCCTCCAAATCAATAAGTGTTGTCCTATTCTTAATTCCCGAGAGATTGATCAGCTCAAGAAGTGTTTCAGGTCCAGATTCTATTTCATCAATAATTCCTAAATAAGATCTTAGTAATGACTTAGCTTGTTCTAAATAATATGAGGATATTTCTTTCGACATAAGATCAGAAATAAAACTTTTATTTCTGTATCCGAGAATCTCTAATTTTTCTAGAATTAAACTACTCGAAATAATTCCATGAAATAAATTCAGACCCAAAGCTATTTTTTCATATTCAGCATAAGGGCTTGTAAAATCTTTGATAGAATCATAAATAGCCTCTGATAGACTTTGTGTAAACCCATCAAAATATATTTTATTCTTTAGTTTTTCCTCTAAGACCTTTGAATCAATGAGCGACTTCAAGGATATTTTTTCCTCGTGATTCTTGGCATCATCTAATTTAAGCCACTTTTTTTTATGCCAAATAAATAATGAGAAGTTTTCATGCAGAGCTTTGATGAAGAAAAATTTATTTGGAAAACCGTCATCTTGGTCAAAATAAAAGTCTGTTAAAACGTCTATAGAATAATCCCTATGAATTACTTCTTTAGCGGAGAACTCGTTGATTAACAAAAACCTAAAAAGATGCGTCAGCTGATCTTCAAAAGGCTGATGCAATAAGGTTTCAGCATAATCATTAACTGACAGCCATTCATTAGAACCTTTAAACTGATAAAGACTTCCTTGTGACGATTCTTTTATATTTAAGGCTTTAGCTTTATCCGCAGTGAATAAGATGTTCTCGGCTATCTCATTTTTTCTTTCTTCTATAACCTTCTCCCAAAGAAAATTCTCAGAAATTTCGCTTTTGGATAACTTGGATCTTAAGGGAGAATCAGTAGTCTTAATCGTATTGTTGCATACCAGCAAGTAGGATTCTAAGTCAGGCGGATTATTTGAATCTAGAAGTTCATAGGCTGTAGCTACTTTTTCTAACTCAGTTTGAGAATCTGTCATATTTAGAAGTAGTAAAAGGCTATTCTGTTTGAATGAAATGAGCCTAACCATATCTTGTCGTTTACCGGAACAGCAACAGTTGGTAACCCAAAAACTGACTCTTTGAAACTATCTTTTTTCTTTATATTTAAGCTGTCACTTGAGAGCTCATAAACTGAAAAAGGTAAAGGGCAAGTAGTTCGGAATTCTGAACCACAACCAGCAACCACATCTAAAATCTCATGATCTAGGGCTGTCACCCAAATTGAGTTATTTTTTAAATAGAGGTTATCAGGAGAATTTAAGTATCTAGAGCTGATATGTTCTCCTGTGGAGGCTTTTAACGCAGTTACTTTATCTCCTAAATTAAAGTTCACATAAAGAACATCATTCTTCTCATCGTAAGCAATCCCGTTGGGCATAGCTCCATCGCTATTAGGAACCTTCTGGAGACCTCTTTTTGAGTTCCAATGCAAGACATGACCGGTGTCATATTTGAAAAGCGCTATGGCTAAAAAATCACTAATAGTGCTTTCCCTGTCATACATATGGGTTACAAAAAAACTACCGTCAGATTGTAAACTCACATCATTTAAATATTTATCGGCGGAAGGTTTAACACACCCCTTCCATTCCAACATCCATTGGTTTTCTTTATTAATCAACTCAAACATTTCAATCGATTCACCACCCATATGATTCACCACAGCTAACTGAAATCTTCCGTCTGTTCTTTTTAAAAGATCTATGCCATGAGGCCCAAATTGAGCTTCCTCACTTCGAGCACATAACTCTTCTCCCCATTCCTGATCTAAAAAACTAATAGGTAAAGAAGATTTGGTTAAGGATTCAAGATTTAATAATACTAAATTTCCTGGAACCATTTCTTCAAGGGGTTCTATCCCTCCAAACTCAGAGACTATTAAAAATTTACCGTCAGGAGTTACCGCAATATCTTCTGGATTGGTAAGAACACATAGAACATTGATGTCTTTATCAGATTCACAATCATTTATACTAGGCACCGGTCCTATATAAGACCTGCCAATCAAGAGAAGACCCAAACATGACAATAAGAGGCACGTGACCAGCCGCTTGAAGAAATGAGTATTTTTTATAATTGAGGTAACTAATTTAAAGAATTTTGGATAGATAAAAATACTTATCAACTGCACTAAAATAAAAGACAAGAAAATAAATACCACAAGTTGCCAGAGCACGTCGGTCCACATGCTTTGGGAAACTATTCCTAGCAAGCAAATTGATACAATCAATATGACAGAAGACACAACCATCTTAGAAGATGAACCTTTCTCTCGGAGACTGCATATAATATTTATGAAATTCTTACTAAAAGACAAGAGTCCCATCATAAAAAAGGTTAAACCAAGAAAAATACTAATTGTCACTGTCGCTCACCCCTAAATAACTCTCTATCAAACTCTTTTACCGTAGATCTAATCGGATTTATTTCTATACCCCCTCTTCTAAGAAAATTAGCTCTTACTGTTAAGAGTTTTGGCTCGCACCTCTTTAAAATATCAAAGAATATTCTTTCAACACATTCTTCATGAAATCCTTGATGATTCCTATAAGACAGGAGGTAACAAAGAAGAGTTTCATGAATTATTTTCTGGCCTTGATACTTTATACTCACAGTCGCCCAATCCGGCTGGTAAGTTACCGGGCATAAACTTCTAAATAAACTACTAGAAACTTGTTCCTCTATAAACTCATCTTGAGTCTTAAGAACTAAAGAATTAACTTCAGAACTAATATTTTCTATAGATGAACTGTCTATACTAAAAAAAGACTCCTCTATAGTTTTCGGACTTTGAAGTATTTCTATAGAGACTTTGCTCTGAGTGCAATTATCTAAATCTTCTTGGAGGGTACTTATTAAAATATCACGACTTAAAAATTTAGTATTATTTAACGAATTTAAATACAGTTTTAAAGATTTTGATTCTATAAAATTTTTTGAAGATGAATTGTAGGTTAGATACAAGATGCCATTCTTAGGAATAGACTTTAAATCTAACCATGAAAGTTCATACGAAGTCCAAGCATCGACTCCGAACATACTTTGAATCGGATTATCGACCCCCCTGTTTCTTCTGCTCTCAAGTCTATCTATAGGTACCAGGAGATCCGAATCATAAGTATTAGGATAATTTGTGGGCTTACCTAAAGAAAGGTCTTTCATTAAGACCTAATACCTTTACCGGTATTCAGTAACCAAAGCGAAATTGAAGAGAAAAGTATTATAAAAAATAATATCATCCCTATGGCGATATTTAAAGATATTCCAAGAGAAGGTAAGTCAGAAGCGCCTAAAATAGCATGGCGAAAGGAGTTGACCATATAAAGAATCGGATTTGCTAGAGAAATAGTTCTGAAGGGCTCTCCCAGAAGAGTTATGGAATAAAATACTCCTCCAAGGTAAATAAGCGGTTGAAGAACAAAAGTAGGAATAATTGAAATATCATCAAAAGATTCTGCAAAAAGAGCATTTAGGAAACCACCTAGAGAAAATAAAACAGAAGTGAGAAAGACTACAAATATAGCTAGAGGCCAATTAGCCACTGTCAGATCTGAAAAGAATAATGAGACTACGGTAACTATAGCACCAACCATTAGGCCACGCGCCACTCCTCCCAAAACCCAACCCACCAATATTATATAATTAGGCAACGGTGTTATAAGAAGCTCTTCAATGCTTCTAGCAAATTTTTGACCAAAGAAAGATGAGACCACGTTTGAGTAGGAATTACTGATTACTGACATCATAATCAAGCCAGGAACCATGAACTTCATGTAATCAAATTCACCCATTTTTCCGATCCTTGAGCCGATGATCTCACCGAATATTACAAAATAAAGCATTATCATGATAGCTGGAGGTATGAGTGTCTGCATCCAGATCCTCATGAATCTATGAACTTCCTTCCTAAGGATAGTTGCTAAAGCCCTTATCTGCTCAATGGGGTCCATGACTGTCTTCTTTAATTGTTGATTCCACTAATCCAAGGAACAATTCCTCAAGTCTACCTGTCTCATTTCTCATGCTGGCTATTTTTATACCTGAATTGCTAAGCAAAGAAAAAATTTCATTGAGCCCTTGTCCTTTTTTTATAGTTACGCTTATTTTTTTTGGATTTTCTAGCTTCAATTCATAATTCTGAATCTCAGGAAGATTTCTTATATTTTCTTCCAGATCAAAAACAAAAGTTTCAACTTCTAATCTTGTAAGTAGTTCTTGCATGCTAGTGTTTTCTACTATTTCTCCATTATCTATAATTGCTATATTTCTACAAAGTCTCTCAGCCTCTTCTAAATAATGAGTTGTTAAAATAATACTGGTACCAGAATTATTAATTTCTGTAAGGAAATCCCACAGTGATCTTCTTAATTCTATATCTACTCCAGCAGTTGGTTCGTCAAGTATTAAGAGCTCAGGCTTGTTTACCAAGGCCTTAGCAACCATTATCCTTCTCTTCATGCCTCCGGATAATTTTCTAGCTTGCTCATTTCTTTTATCCCATATATCTAGTTTTTTCATATAGTACATGGTGTTTTCTCTTGCTTCTCTAAAACTCAAGCCATAATAACCTGCTTGATTTCTAATAATATCTCCCACTTTCTCAAATTGATTAAAATTTACTTCTTGACCCACGACACCTAATTTTTTCTTAGCTAATGAGTGATTATCGTCTATATCAATTCCCAGTATCTCTACCTTTCCTGAAGATTTGGTTACTAAAGAACTTATTATTCCGATGGTAGTGGATTTTCCAGCTCCGTTTGGTCCAAGCAGGGCAAAAAAATCACCATTCTCAACTTCCAGATCAATCCCCTTTAGGGCCTCAAGGCCGCCTTGATAAACTTTTTTTAAATTCTTAATCGAAAGAGCAGACATTAATCTGTCTTATTTACTCAGAAAAGCCATGCTATCTTCAAGACCTCTTATCGTTAACGGAAACATATTGTCTTCAATTATGGATCTGGTTAATTCGACTGAGGAGCTGTATTCCCAATGTTCTTCGGGAACGGGATTGAGCCATATAACTTTTTCATAGACATCAACAAGTCGTTTCATCCATAAGGCCCCAGACTCTTCATTCCAATGTTCTATGCTGCCTCCTGGATTAGTAATTTCATAAGGTGCCATCGTTGCATCGCCCACGAATATAATCTTGTAGTCAGATGAATATTTATGAATAATATCCTCAGTGGACATTCTTTCATTCTGTCTTCTTCTGTTATCTTTCCAAACTGTTTCATAGACAAAATTATGA
>Ga0209035_10001044_pt1 | contig 11205 bp, 3 predicted proteins | sample MarorgKNORR_S2LV_6_FD_188220 | JGI IMG/M metagenome (GOLD analysis project Ga0209035, IMG submission 188220) | Marine microbial communities from the Southern Atlantic Ocean, analyzing organic carbon cycling - AAIW_A/KNORR_S2/LV (SPAdes) (version 2) | ecosystem: Environmental > Aquatic > Marine >...
AACCGTGAACAAACTTACTGGAGATATTTTGAACTTCTTCCAATCATTGACAAATCAAACATTGTTAGCATAAACGCTGGAATGACACCACTCGTTAAGGCGGAAAAATTGGGCAAGAAGATTGGACTAAACAACCTATACATAAAAAATGATTCTGTTAACCCAACATTTTCGTTCAAAGATAGACCTGCCGGCGTTGCAGTCTCAAAGGCAAAAGAATTTGGTTTGAGCTCTGTTGGATGCGCATCTACTGGAAATCTTGCATCAGCTACTGCTGCACATGCAGCCAAGGGAGACTTTCCATGTTATGTATTTGCGCCAAGCGATATAGAGCACGCAAAAATTGCACAGGCATTATCATACGGCGCAAATTACATATCTGTTGATGGAACTTATGATGATGCAAATAGAATAGCTGCACAAATAGGTGATAGTAAGGGTGTGGGTATTGTAAACATCAACATGCGATCATATTACGTTGAAGGTTCAAAGACGTTGGCATATGAAGTGGCTGAACAATTAGAGTGGCAGGTACCTGACCAGTTGATTGTTCCAACTGGAAGTGGTGCAATGCTGAATGCAATTTGCAAAGGTTTTGAGGAATTAGAAACAGTTTCATTAGTAGACAAAGTATCAAAAATGCATATGAACTGTGCACAACCACATGGTTGTGCACCAATAGTTAACGCGTTTAAGAATAACAGTGATGATGTTATTCCAGTAGAAGAACCTGATACTGTAGCAAAAAGTTTAGCAATTGGTGATCCTGGTGATGGCCGTTATGTTCTAAAAAGATTAAAACAGTACAACGGAATAGCGCAAGAGTCAGATAACAAAGAGATACTTGACGCAATTTTATTGCTAGCAAAAACAGAAGGCATATTCACAGAACCAGCTGGTGGTGTATCAATTGCAGTATTGAAAAAAATGGTTGATGACGGAAGAATTGACAAGGATGAAACTACTGTTTGTTATGTAACTGGAAATGGATTAAAGGCAACTGAGTCTATAATGCAAGTACTAACAAAGCCAGAGGTTATGCAAGCTGATGTCGCAAAAATTTCAGCGGTAGTGAAGTAATTTGCCAAATATTACATTTACAATTCCATCCGTTCTTAACGGTGGTGGAGGAGAAAAAATAACAAACATTGATGCGAATACACTTAACGATGCATTTGTAAAAATTTCAGAAACAATGGGTGATGATTTTAAACGCAAAGTTTTGAATGAAGATGGTACACCAAGATCATTGATCAACATTTACATCAATGGAAAGAATGCAAAGTTTTCTTCTGGACTTGATACCACACTAAGTGATGGAGATAAAGTATCAATTCTTCCTGCAGTGGCAGGGGGATCCAGTGGGACAGGGGGAGAGGTGTCTGACCTTTCCGAAAAAGAATTGGATAGATATTCTCGACAAATTATGTTAGAAGAAATTGGTTATCAAGGACAGTTAAAATTAAAACAATCTAAAGTTTGTGTTGTTGGTGTTGGCGGTTTGGGAAATCCAATTGTTACAAGACTTGCTGCAATGGGTGTTGGAAGAATTAGAATTGTTGATAGAGATGTAATTGAGTTGTCAAACTTACACAGACAAACAATGTTCAATGAAGATGATGTTGGTCAGGTTAAAGTTGAAACTGCTGCAAAAAAATTACGTAAGCTAAACCCAGACATCATTATAGAGGAAATGCCTGTTTCAATTAATGATTACACTGCATTAGAAGTTGTCGATGGTTGTGATGTCGTTGTTGATGCTCTTGACAGTGTTAATGCACGTTATTCACTTAACAAGGCTTGCATAGAAAAGAAAATTCCTTTTGTTACTGGTGCTGCAGTTGGTGTTACTGGTCAATCTTTTACAATATTACCTAACCAATCTGCTTGTTATCATTGCTTGTTTCCTGCACTTGATGAAGACTCTATGCCAACTTGTAGCATTGAGGGTGTTCATCCATCAATACTTTCTATCATCGGTGGCATTGAAGTCTCTGAAGCTGTAAAAGTCATTACCGGAAAAGAACCAAGTCTTAAGGACAAAGTTTTACACGTTGACTTGGAAAACTTGGTTTTCAATTTTACTAAAGTTTCTAGGGTTCAAGAATGTTCAGTATGTGGCACGGGCAGAAAACAGGAAAAACCAAAAGAAGAGCTCATACTTGAAGAATTATGTGGCAGAAACAAGGGAAAAAGAACATTTTCTATTACCCCAACATACTCTGTGGCACTAAATGTTGATGATGTTACATCCATTGCCAGGGAAAAGGGATTTGTTGTGGAAAATTTAGGCGATCTAGGCCTTTCTATGAGGACAAACGATCTATCTGTAAGTTTCATGAAGCGCGGTTCTGCTGTATTGGTCGGCCCAAAGGACGAGAAGGAGGCAACTTCACTTTATAAGGATCTTTTAGGCGTAAAATCGATCATAAGATAACACCAAAATTGTTATAAGGCATAACAGCTATTTTGTAATAATTTCAATGAACGATCTAAAAATTATAAGATTTATGATCGCTTGTTGTGATATGTATAAGCTGACATGAAAAAATAGACAAGATGTCCATATAGGTTATATACTAAAATTTCAAAGAAATTCCAATAACATGAAAAACGAAATAGGACGTAAAATAACTAGTCTTACAATAATGGCGGTAATGTTCGCCGGTGGAATGACAGTCGCAGCTCCAAGCTTTATGCCTGGTGCATTTGCAGACTTTAGTGAAACCGACGGAATGTTAACCGTTAGCTCAGTATACATACAAGGAGCAGCAATTTTAGAAGTCGTTGTTAACGACCCTGATGTTTCTGCCACTGATATTGATATTGCAAATGGACCAACTGTATCTATTGGAGGAACTTCATACATCACAAATCAGGGAAGTAACGGAAAATGGTATGTCTACGCAGTAGACAAGTCACAATCTGTATTACTTGATGCTGACGAAGATGGTATGGAGTTTGGTATTCAATGTACAACCGGTCTAGGTGTACGTCACGGACCTGCATCAGCAGTCCAGACAGAAGGTACTGCAAATATCATAGGTGATTCAACTTATGACATATGGGCAGAAGCCCTTGCAACATCCGGAACAACTGCCTCAAAGGGAGGTGGTTGTCTTGACATCAACAACATGATTGGCGTGCTTGACGACACTGCAGGTACAACATCTAGACAGACGTTGTCTGCCTCAGTACTACAAGGTGCACCATCATTAAGTAACTGGAACGGCGCAGCAGGTAACTCCACAACTGTTGACATGGGTCAACGTGGACACTCCTTAAACGCATCCGGCTACGGTTCATGGCCTTACATTTTAGCATTTGAATTTGGTTCTGACAATCTTGTCGAATACGGTTCAGATGCCATAAATGTAGAGTACGGAAACACCGATGGCGAAACTGACATATCAATACTTAACGGCAGTCCATCAGATGAGACACACGTTTACATAACCATAACAGATCCTGCACTAAACATAGATCCAACCTCAGCAGACGCATGGGAATTTAACTTGCATTCACCAGATTCAAGTGATCACCAAATTAAATTCTCCAGCAATGAGACTGATACAAACGGTGGAAACACTGCAATATCACTCGCTGAGATGGGAGATATGGGTTGTAGCGCTAACTGTAGATTAGCAAACTCTACTGGTAGTGCAAACACAATCATTGACGGAGGCACAACTGTAATTATGACAGAAACCGGTGACAACACTGGTATCTTCGAGTCATGGGCAGTCAACGGTACTTCACAAATCGTCACAGTTGACGAAGTTGGTGGAGACAAATCCGTTATTTTCACTTACGGTGGAAATAGTGCTGACATCATAATTACATACAACAACGCAGATATCACAATGGACGCAGGTGACGGTGATTGGATAGCTGGTGAAACAGCTTATGTTACAGTAACAGATGCTGACATGAACAAAATGCCAGGATCAGCTGAAACACTATCTATTGGTGACGAAGATGCGATTATCCCAACAATTAAGATGGGATCTCCGTTAACTCTAGTCACAGCAGATGGCAACTCTAATCTCGACTCCGGTGATGCTAATGCAAACGCAGGTGTACAAGTTGGACCAAACACATTAGGTCTGTATACACTCGCAGTGTATAACACAACTGACAACAGTGAAAGATTGAGAATTATTCACAGCGCTGAAACATCTTGTGGTGGAGCAGGCTCCTGTGTTGGAGGATTGCACCACAGTCACACTTGGATTAACGTAACAACAGCACACACTCGTGCAGAACTAGTCGATCTCGCTGGAACAGTAGTTTTGAACTATGATGTTTCAGGACCAGCAGGTGATCTATCATCAACAGCAGTAGCTGTTTATGTAGTAGACTCCGGCTCGAACACGACTGACAACGCTGGCGGGCTAATCGATGCTGTAACTGCGGGTAATGCAAGAAGTGGCGTAGTCGACTTAGATGACGATACTCAATGGATTAAGAACACTGACATCACAAACACGCAATCATTCGGCGGTGACAGCGTAGCTGGCACTACCAATGTAGGTGTTGCTTTCAAGATTACTCACGCAATAGGAACTTTCCTTAACACTACTCACGACTATGCTATAGCAGCAGACTTTTGTAACTTTGACCAAGATAACGGTTCAAATGTACACAACTGTATCTATAGAATAGAAGCAGAAGAGACCGGTGACAACACTGGTGTCTTTGAGGGTTCTGTTAGCTATGTTATGTTGAACAACTCAACAAACATTAGCGGCGAGTCTGATTCCAGTCACGCAGGAAACGACGAAGAAGTTGAGGACTTTTTGGGAACAAACAGCGATGAAGTTACTGTAGTAATCATGAACGGTCTTTCTGGTAGTGATACCATCCGTACCGTGTATAACGATACAGATGCATTACAGATAGCAACCAAAATAGGTGCTCAAGTAGATACAGTTACCCATTCGGGTACAGCTGATCTAGATGCAGATACCTATGAGGCAGCCGACATGGCAACAATAACAATCGTTGATGCAGATCTTAACCAAGACAGCTCTACACGTGATACATACGCAAACAGCTCCAGAACTTTCCAGATGAACGTTACTGGTGCTGCAGGTGTAGCTCACATGTCATTTGAAACTGATCCAATGACTATCATAGAAACAACCAATGACTCTGGTATCTTTGTCGGAACATTCAAGGTTCCAGACTTTAAGGGCCAAGATCTGTCATTGACATACTATGATTCAAAGGATCATTCAGGTGAAGCAGTTGAGGTTTCAGACGGTTCAACAGTTGTATCCAACAGCGGTACAGTATCATTTGACAAATCAGTTTACCCAGTTCCATTCGCATCAGCAGACCTTAGAACAGGCGCTGGCGGTACAACTGGACAGACTGAATCAGGAAACGTCACCATGACGATTACTGTTTCAGATTCTGACTTTGCAGATGATACATTGACAACCGGCGGTGCAAGCGAACCAGGAACAATCGTGGTTACACTGATTGAAGGTTCGACAACAAATACTTGCTTTACAGCAGGTAGTGCAACAACAGGAACATCTCATAAAACAACAAGTACTGTACAAGAATTAGGACCACTTGCCGAAACGGAAATGGGTTCTGCAGTATATGAGATAGAATTTACTGTTGATGAAGTACAGCACTGTGGTACAATGCAAACAATCACCTCTGGCGATGTCTTCCAAGTAAAGTATGTGGATACAGCTGATGACGCAGGCGTCTCAGCAACTGTATACGACTCTTCAACATTCGATCTAAGAACAGGCTCACTTTCAGTTGACAAGGATGTCTATGTACTAGGCAGCGATGTGGTTGTAACATTAACCGATCCTGACTTGAACCTAGACGGCTCTGCAATTGAATCATATGCGCTAAGCTTAATCGAATGGGATTCGGCAGCTGACTCTTCTGAACTATTAAACGACACAGATAACTTCGGCGCAGCTCCATCCAAATTACGAGAAACTGGCTCTGATACTGGTGTATTCCAGTCAGTAGTCACTCTTCCATCAGCAACTCTCTATCCAGGTGGCGACACATCTTCTACTGCAGTCAATATTGACTATGGTGAAGCTGTAACATTGACATATGTCGATGTTGGTCTCTCTGGTGAAGATACAACTGAGGACGACACTTTGGATGTAGAAGCATACTTCAGTATCTCTAACTTCGGTGCACTGATTGAATTAGACAAGGCAGTCTATAACTGGACTGACTCAGTCTACATAACAATCACTACACCAGATCACAACGTTAACTCTTCAAGTGAGGAATCAATCGGAACATCATCACTTCCAATTCAGGTAACAACCAGAAGTGGAAAGATGTGTACATCCGGTGATAAAACCTACTTTGCAGATGAAACGGGACCTGATACAGGAGTGTTCGAAGGAGAAGTCGCATTACAAGGATTTGATCATACAATGTCAAGTGATACCTCAAGTAGAGGGGCACAAACCACATCATGTGGTTCTGGCTCAACTGCTGGATCTATAAAGACATCTGCACAAACTGACGGTGTATCCGTTTCATACGAATACAACGATGGTAGTGTAATTGTCGCATCAGCTGCAATCGCCTGGAATATTGGCGAAGCAAGCTTTGATAGCAGTGTAGCATCCGCAGGTGGATCAGCATTACTGACAGTCGTTGATTCAGACGAAAACCTTGATAGTTCAATTACTGACGCATTTACTGTAGCAGTTTACTCTGATTCAGATAGCGGTGGTTTCACACTCACCCTGAACGAGACAAATGAAGATACAGGAGTCTTCGAAGGTACGGTATTCTTTACCGCCGACGCAGCAACTTCTGGTTCAAATCTTCGTGTCTCTGAAGGTGACACTGTAACTGCTGAATATACTGATGAAACTCTACCAGAACCATACACAACATCTGATGACTTGACCATTGCTTCCACATTGACAATTGGAACAGCATTCCCACCACTTGAAAGAGCACCTGCCGCTAACGCACGTGTAGTCGATGCATTCGGCTCCTCAGTTGCAGAAGTATCAGCTGGTCAACAAGTGCAGATTGCAGCCGATGTCTCAAATGGACAGAGCAAGGATCAAGCATTCGCATACTTAGTACAGGTTCAGGATGGTAACGGAGTAACGGTGTCATTAGCATGGATTACAGGATCTTTGACAGCAGGACAATCAATGAGTCCAGCATTGTCATGGACGCCTAGCGATTCCGGATCATACACTGCAACAGTGTTTGTCTGGGAGAGCGTAGATAATCCAACAGCTCTATCACCAACCGTATCAGTAGACATAGACGTAGTATAAGACTAGAAACTTTCTAACCCCCCCCTTTTCTTTTTTTTTAAAAATCAAAGACTAGCGGATGCTCAAATTAAAGAAAATTTGTTCAGAAACAATATCTATAAGGCAAAATTAACATAAACGTTGAAATTTCTATTTTTTACTATTCTAGGCTTTTTAATTATTGCTAGTTCACCACAAGTGTTTGCGGCAGAACTTACAATGTACACAAATCAGCAGATATACACCACGCAACATCCGCTTTTGGTATACGGCACTGGTCCTGTAAACGCACCTCTGGTTTTACGTTTGTTTGCACCAGACGGTTCTATCACAGAATTTGAACAAATTACAACAAATCCTGATGGTTCGTTCAATCATAGGATACTGGATTGGCCAGATTCCTCAACAAAATATCCTTTTGGTACTTACACAGTTGAGGCACTAACAAGTGGTGGTCAAAGCCAAAAAATTGACATAAAGTTTACAGCATCATCAGAACTTGAACTAATACCCATAGAACGTAAAATCACTACACAGGTGTTTGCACCTGAGATGGCAGCAGCAGATAGATCTTTCCGTGTATTTGTACAGGTTACAAGCGATGGTCTTTTGGTGACTGGCGATGCAAAGAAAGTACTGTCATCGTCACACATTCATTCTCCAGACGGAAAAGTACAAAGTCTTGCAATGTCAATGCAAATGCTACATGAAGGTCTGTATTTCGTCGAATACACACCTAGGACTGAAGGCACCTACATCTTCCACATGGTAGCATTTTCCCAAGGAACACAATCACACGGCTCTGCCGCTACTCTTGTTCTGGGACAAGACTTGGGAGGAATATCTAAACAAATCATAATTCTTGATGAAGTGTTGACTACCGCATCGGATAATCTCAATGTGTTGCAATCTGACATACATGGATTTGGTGCTACTCTTGATGATGCTAGTACCACACTACGGGAAAGCGTAACAACCATTGATACCAGCGTATCTTCTATGTCAGCAGCAGTGGAAAACATAGAGCAGGCATCATTGCAGGTAAATTCATTATTGTTTCCTATAATGGGCGCTATTGCAGTTATACTTGCCCTGCAGATTTCAATAATAGCGCGAAGAAGATAGTTATAATAAACGATGTTAGGAATTTTTAATATGCCTAAACTGGCACTTTTCATCACTTCGTTTTTTTTACTGATTTTATTTCAACAAAGCGCTGATGGCTTTATTGAGGGAACTGAGATTCCCACACTTTCAAATTTTGATATAGAAAGAACATCGGATATAGTCTCAATAGATTTACCTCGCCAGGAAATTTTAGCGAAAAGATATCTGATTTATGGTTCAGGCTCGTTTAACAATGCATATTCTGACACAGAAAATATTGTATACGGAATTAATTCTGATAAGGGATTTTTCTCAGTTGGAATTTTAACTGAAAATGAGGCATCTAAACTAAAATCAAAGGGATACTATGTGATTGAGGACTTTGAATTGGATTTTCACTCAAAGTATGTTTCAACTAATGCAATCACCAAGATATCCCAATTTGGAAATATTGCAAATTCAGAGTATGTTCACAAACTCTATAATGTAACTGGCAAGGGAGTAACAGTTGCAGTAGTGGATACCGGAGTTGACTTTTCAAATCCTGACATCATGGAATCAGTCGCACGAGATGATGATAACAAGCCCATAATGCTTGATGCGGACGGACAGGGCTTGGTTCTTACAAATTCAACATTTGCTGCAAACATAAAGTATGGCAAGGTGTATAATTTCACAAAAAATATCATACTTCCAGCAAATGCAACATCTAATGTATACGAGTCAAGGGATGGTGTGTTTTTAAACACACAATCAATTAATGGCACAGTTTCTATTTACAATTCCTTATACCCATATTATGGGGTCAATTATGTTCTTGATGGTAGGGTAACAGGTGATTTAAAAATTGGGGCAAGTGAAAAAGACTTTATCCCATCCAAAAGCGGAATTTATCATCTAGGTGTAATTCTTGCTGCGCATGTTGGGAAGTTTCAGGCAGTAATTGTTTTGGTAACTGACCCAAATGAGGCTGGAGTATATGATACCATTACACCAGACATGTCAACTTCTTGGATGGATTTTACTAGAGAAGAAAGCTCAACGCCAGATTATGATTTTGACTTTACTGATGAGATAGCTATTACTATTGGCAGTGGAAATGAATTTTTGCTTTACGATTCAGATGATGATGGCATTAATGATTATTCAGCTGGAACAGTAGGAGCGCGAGTACTTGATATACATGGAATTTTTTCAGGCAGTGCAGAAATTGATGATAGACTAGGCGCAGTTAACGGAACTTTGTTACCTGCAATGGATAAGAGTGGTAATTACTTTGGAGTAATGAATGATTTTTTTGGACATGGAACTGCATCTTCTGCAACTATTGTATCTAAGGGAAAATTGGAATATGATATATACAATGACACTAAAAAATCTACAATACTCGGTATAGCCCCTGATGTAAGCATACTTCCCGTAAAGTCGTTATGGTTTGGTGATGTATTTTATGGATGGATGTGGGTTTCTGGGTTTGAAAACGAGGAGAACAAGTGGATTTACACGAACGAACCAAAAGCCGATATTATTTCAAACAGCTGGGGAGTTAGCAATTTTCCAAGTTTAGAGTATGCACCTGGTCTGGATATATCATCGCACATTCTTAATGCACTAGTAATACCACAATCACTTCATCAAAATTATACGGGCACGACAATAATATCAAGTGCTGGAAACTCGGGGCATGGATATGGCACTATGGGCATGCCAGGTATCTCATCATTTGGTATATCGGTTGGCGCTGTAACAAATAACGATTTTGTTGGATATGGTCCATTCAAAGGTGAGCCACGATTTGGTAACACAACTGACCATTCAGATCATGTCGTTGATTTTTCTAGTAGAGGTCCAGGAGTTATTGGAGATATAAAACCAGATTTAATGAGTATTGGAGCATTTGGCTTTGTTCCATCAGCGATAACAAAATTACCTGATGAGCCTAGTGAATCGTTTAGTGTCTTTGGAGGTACTAGTATGGCTGCACCAATCACTGCAGGCAGTGCAGCTCTTGTAATTGAAAGTTTGAAAGAAAAATCAATGAGTTACGATCCATTCACAATTCGAAACATACTCATGTCGTCTGCAAGTGATTTGCGCAGTGATCCACTAACGCAAGGAGCAGGATTGGTAAATGTATTGGATGCAGTGAGAATTGTAAATGGACATGGAGGTAAATTCATGGTACATAACGACGCATCATTTTCAAACATAAAAGAAGTGATTGGTGATCCATGGCCGTTACTTAACCCAGATTCGCTTGGTATTGATCCTGAATTTAATCTTGATGAAACTGCCTTACCTATGATGGGTTGGTATGGCGGAAGACTGAATCCAGGTGAAGAAACCACCACCACCTATACAATTGAAAATCCAAATAACTATCCAATCGATGTTACAATCAAACCTCAAACTCTAAAGTTAATTGAGCGATTAGAAATGAATGGAATTACCGAACCACTTCTTCAAGATCCAATCTTAAATGAAGATGAAACATATAGACCGAATTACGTAAAAATAAGCGATATAGCTGCGGAGCATAGAACTGCTAACGAAACAAGCATAATCCATCCAGAATCTTCTCTTATGATTCTAAATGCTCATTTCCCTTTTGATGTTTTTATGAATCAAACGGATACAAATTATGCAGACGATTTGCAAATTTCCTCTCTGTATGTTTATGATTGGGACGACAAAAATGCAGACGATGAAATTTCAAGTGACGAATTGTCAATGGTAAACAGGGGAGGTTCATGGGGAACAGTTCAAGAAATTCGTCTGTCAGATCCTGTAGAAAAATTTGAGAACGAACCAATTATAGGAG
>Ga0209035_10001046_pt1 | contig 11198 bp, 6 predicted proteins | sample MarorgKNORR_S2LV_6_FD_188220 | JGI IMG/M metagenome (GOLD analysis project Ga0209035, IMG submission 188220) | Marine microbial communities from the Southern Atlantic Ocean, analyzing organic carbon cycling - AAIW_A/KNORR_S2/LV (SPAdes) (version 2) | ecosystem: Environmental > Aquatic > Marine >...
AAGGAGGGCTTCTACTTGGTTAGTAGATATGTCATAGGCGCTCAATCGCTCGGTTCTCTGGGTTCTGTTGAGTGGTAGATCATCACTGATACTCGACCAGCGTTGTTCGTCCAGAGGTACTACCGGGATGTCGGTCTCGGGGTACATCCGCGCGCCGCCGGGGAGTGGTCGCATGGCGGTAGTGGTGCCGTCTTCAGGCGCTCCCTTGCGAATGACGACGTTGCGGACTTCTTGCGGAATACGATGGTAGGCTTGGCGTGCTCGAGTGATTACTGATTCAAGGGCGAGGTCGGCTTGCCACTCAGGTGCTACACAGAGGACAAAGGCATCTGATTCGTCAAGTTCGAGGGCTGTTCTAATCGTGTCAACCTCTTTCTGGTCGATTCCGTAGGCTGGTAGTTCGTCGGAGTGAAAAATTCCTGCGACGCCAGCTAATTTGGCGGCGCTGGCAAGTTCTCGGCCGAGGCGAGGCAGTTGAGAATCCTCCTCGTCTGATTGCTTGGTTCCGATTCGGCCGGCGAATCCTGGTAGAATTGTTGATTTGACGCTATCTCCCTTGGCCAGTGCTCGCTCAATCATCGTCGATGTACAGTCGACAAAGGCGCCAGTTACATCTTGGAATTGCATAGGAATTCGAGTTGCTGCAGCTTTGGCAACGCGATTTTCAACAGGAGTTTGATCATCGCGTCGGTCGCTTGGAAGCGCTGGAAGGCCCGCCTCGGAACGAAGTTCGGACGCGAGACGGAACATGTGTAATTGGCGGGCCATCTCAAGTCGGATGATTCGAGGAATCCAATCTAGATCTTGACAACCCTTGATTTCGACTCGATCACCGCAAGCGATGCTGACGTTGAGATCTTGACGAATCGAACCCAATCCGCGACGCACCATACGGGTGTCGCGGAGCATTGTTCCAAGAGCGAGTGCCGTCACCTTAGCGTGCTCAGGAGTCTGCACATCCGGAGCGGTTGCAATCTCAACAAGGGGCACTCCGAGCCTATCGAGAGTGTAAATGACGACCTCCCCACCAGCGGTGGATTTAGTGTCTAATTTGCGGGCTGAATCCTCTTCGAGACAGATTACATCGACGCCGACGGCACCCAAATCAGTTTGGATCTCCCCGTCGGTCGCAATCAGCGTCGTACGTTGAAATCCACTGGTATTCGAGCCATCGATTACCGTCTTGCGCATAGCTTGCAAGAATGGAACTGGTTTCGCATCCATCATCGCGCTGATTGTCAGAGCAGCGCTAACTGCTGCTTCGTCATGAGATAGCGGAGGTGCTTCGTCCAATTCGATCAAACCCGAATTAGGCGATTGAACATAGACGAAGGAGCGGTTGCGGCGCGCCTCAAAGCGCGCCGCCACATCGACACGCCCGCTCTCACCCTGCGCAGCTCGAAGGCGGCGGCTCTGCCGTTGCCAATCTGGAGGTATCTCATCGATTCCCATCTCATAGAGTGTACTCGGCATACGCGAATGTAGCTTGCCGGTTTTGAGTTGCTGATGGATTTCGAGGCCACACATGAAGCCAAGACCCAGTGGATCGAGATCCGAGGGTCTCGAGATATCGCCGCGTGGCTCGCCGCTACTCACGAAGGTAAGCGAACGGTCATCGCTCATAGGCTCAGCGGGCGAAGGAATACTCGTCGGTGCGGGGACTGAAGAGTTCGCCACTCTGAAGCATCTTGGAGAGTACCTCTTCGACTTGGAAATCCTTGACGCCTCGGTTGTCGCAGCGGTTGAGGATGTTGTTGAGTTCAGCCACACCCCTGTCTGTGCACAGGTCTCGTAAGACTGCTCTGACTACATTACCCGCGTTCCTTTGTGAAACAGATACCCCGGACATCAGTTCCGATTCATCCTCGATTCCTGCTTCCTCACGCCAGTGGCGGAAGATAGCCATCGCCATCTTCGCGTCGTCGGCTGTGGCGATATTACGAAGATGCATTTTCGCGTGCGCTTCGGTCAAGCGAATCAGAGCCTCAAGCGCACGCGGAGTAATCGGAATTACCTCAGTCTCAGCATACTGTTGCTCATCTCGGCCGAAAGACTGTCTCTCCTTGGTGTAATAATCGAGAATCATCGCCTTCGCGTCGTCGTTCAGATCGGGGTGGATGTTACGCTTAGCGTAGGCGATAAACTTGCGAAGGAACTCTACGGTGAGGTGCTCCGAGCCATCAACTCCTTCGTCGTAAATCTGACCCTCATCGGCTTCGCGGAGGTCTAATTCCATCGCTTCGTCAATCTTCGACTCGCTGATTCCCTGAGTTCGGACCTCGAGGATGTGACGAGCGATTCGCTCGTCAGCATCGATTCGGACCTCGTCTCGAAGCATCCAGATGATGTCAAAGCGAGAGGCGAGGGCAGGAGGAAGACCTGTCTCGTTGAATGAATGCATCACGCTCTCGTTCGCGCCTCGCTTGGTGAATCGCCCTCGAATCGGGTTCGCGGCTGCCAATACAGAACAGCGGGTGTTCAGAGTCGCTTTGACACCGCCCTTTGAGACATCGAGGCGCTGTTGTTCCATAGCAGGGTGCATGGTGCGACGATCTTCCTCGCTAATCTTGTCGAATTCGTCGATTGCCGCCATTCCACGGTCTGAAAGTGGGAGAATACCGGCTTCGAGGGCGAAGCGCCCGCCGCCACCGAAGTCGTCGCGAACAGCGGCGGCAGTAAGACCCGCGCCCGAGACACCACCACCGGTCGCGAACATGCCTCGCGGCGAGAGTTTCGACATGTAGTTCAGAAGTTGGGATTTAGCGACACCAGGGTCACCCATTAGCAAGATGTGGACGTCACCGCGAGAGCGGGTCGCGTCCTTATTGATGCGAGATACACCTCCAAAGAGCTGTAGAGCAAGGCTACGCTTGACGTAATGGACGACTCCGGTAGCGTAAATCGACGGCGCTATCGAGCGCTGCATCAATTGCAAAAGATCTGGGCGCGAGGCGACGTCGAGGATTGCTTCTCGGTCCTCATCAGAGATTTTGATCTCAGTGAATGGAGTGCTTTCGTGCTCGGAACTTACGAGGTGATAGATGATGTCGAACATAGGGGTCTTCTTGTTCCTCTTCACCTCGGAATGAACAACAGGAATCATGTTGATGATGACCCTCTGACCAGGGAGATGCTTGTTGACAAGTTCGCCTTCAACGAGAACGTGAGCGCGAGATGGCTGGGCTCCACTCGGCACGTTCTCAGGAACCTCTTGCACCTCAATCCACTGATTGTTTACCATTCTAGAGACGTTCATCACCAATATAAAACGGGTTCCGCCAGAGCGGCCTGTCAACTCTCCACAGCCAGTTTCCTCAGGACAACGAAGCGGTTCCTTGAGTTCGCGCTCGTTGTCCTGAATCTTCTCTACTGTGTGGCCGCAAGCCTCGCATTGGAAAACAGCGCGGTGAATGCGAGGCTTGATCTCGCTTATTTTTGTCACAATCACTTCAGCGCTGCGTAATTTCCCAATGTCACGGCTGCCCACGTCACGAAGGTCGCGCCTGCTGTCCTTGGGCAGCTCACCCACGCGTAGCAGGCAATCAATATCCTCCCCGCGCTCTCGACAGATCTCTGTGAGCGTGTCACGTCCGTTGTCGATGATATTGCGCGGGTCAATGAGCACATCTTCAGCGAACTCCGGGTCGAAGGCCTGGAGTTCGTGGAAAGTGATTGGAAGAACAGCGTTTTCAGACTGTTTTGACAGAAGAAGAACGATCTCCGCTTCCTTGGCTTCATTGAAGAAAGTCCGCCACCGCGCAGAGGAGTCGTGTGCTGCCATCGTCATTGATTTCACCGCCGGGCGAGGGAAGTGATAACCCGTGGTCTATGAACAAAGCGGGTAGCAATCTCGACCCCTCTGCTTCCACTGGAGGGTTTCACCGCTTGACGTCGCCAAAATGAAGGGCTGAGCCCTTCCACTGCAACTTCTGAGAGGGGTGGGCCGTGCCCACTGGAAGAACAGCCTACGCAGACGGTCGATAATCGCGAAAGATAGAAGGAAAAACAACCTGCGTGGCATTGAAGCACTCCCTCTCTGTGGGCGGTCTATGGAGTTCATCCGAGAAGGAGATGACGTCATTCTGCGACTTGACCCCGGCGAAGAGATTCACGCATCAATCCAGAGCTTGTCTGAGCATGGAATCAAGTGCGCGGCGATCACGAGCGGAATTGGCCGAGTCAGAGATATTCGTATAGGATACTTAGACTCAGACGGAGTTTACCAGACTCTCGACCACGATGGACCGATGGAATTACTCTCGACTCAAGGGAATCTGATGCCCGGACCTGACGGTCCATTCACTCACCTTCACACAATCATGTCAGACAATGGTCACCATGTCCATGGTGGGCATCTGTATCATGCGACGATTCATGTGGTCGGTGAGCTGCACCTTCGAGTGATGGATGCTGAATCGATGAATCGTGAGCCGACGAATACTGAATTCGTGGCTTTGAAATTCTGCGGAGCGGAGTGATTCGGTGAAGATTCTCTGGGCTCATGGCTTGGAGAGTTCTGCCGAAGGGTCGAAGCCGACCTGGATGATTGAGAATCTCGGCTGGGATGTTGTTTCTCCAGCGATGAGTGAGAATGGTTGGACCATCGCTGAACAGACCGAAGTCGTCGTTCGGGCAATTGAGGAGAATGACGATCTCGATGTCATCATGGGGTCATCATACGGCGGGCTTGCAATCGCAAATGCTGCGGCGAGATTTCGTGATCGCCCCCTTCGACTAGTCTTGATGGCTCCCGCCTTCGGGCTCGCCGAGAACTTTCGTGCTCGAGCCGGCGAGGCCGGCCTGCGCGAATGGGAAGAGAGTGATTCACACGCTTACTTCCACCATGGCTTCGGCCACGAGGTCAAGTTCGGCTGGGATTTCATCACCAGCGCCGATGAAATGTCGTGGCCGAATCTGCATCACCCTGCAGTAATCATTCATGGCACACAAGACGATATCGTGCCTATCGAATCTTCACGAAAAGTCTCGGCCTCAAATCCGACTGTCGAACTAATTGAAGTCGAAGATGGACATAGGTTAGCAGAATCGATGCATTTCATCCCTCTAGCAGTGCAGAGAGTTCTGACTCTCTAAGCAATCAATGAGACCCGAGGAAATACTCACCGATTTCAGGGTCGGTCAGAATGTGCTGAGCATCGCTCGTGTGGACTACCTTTCCGCTCGCCAAGATGTAACCTCGATCTGAGCGAGCCAAACTCAACCGTGCGTTCTGCTCCACAATCAGCACAGTAATTCCCTCCGAGCGCAGCGAATCGATGCGCTCGATAATCTGCTGCTGATAAAGCGGAGAAAGAGCAGCAGTAGGCTCATCCAGTAACAAGAAGGTCGGGTTGGATATGAGCGCCCGAGAAATAGCCAACATCTGGCGCTCACCACCCGAAAGAGAAGCTGCAAGATCGTGAGTACGATCGCGCAAATCAGGGAACATATTCAGTGCGCGCTCGATCCTTTCATTCAGTAACTTGGTAGGCAATTTATTGCCACCCATCTGCAAATTTTCGTGCACAGTCAGTGAAGGGAAGACGTTGTTGACTTGAGGGACGTAGGCAATTCCACGGTTGACCAATTGGTCGGTTCGCCAGCCAGAGACCTCGTCTCCGTTGTGAGCCACAGAGCCTGAGTAATGCGTTGCTATGCCGAAAATTGTCTTGATGAGAGTCGATTTACCGCAGCCGTTTGGACCGATGATAGTTACGAATTCTCCCTTGTCGACGTAGAGGTCGATATCGTAGAGAATCTGCACAGAGCCGTATCCACCGTTGAGGCCCTTGACCTCAAGAATGCGTTCGCTCATTCTTCTTCACCTCCTTCTTCCGATTCATCGCCTACCGCTCCGAGATACGCTTCGATAACCGCACGATTGCTTCGAACCTCGTCCGGAGTGCCGACCATGAGAATTTCCCCCTCTTTCATGACGACGATTCGGTCGACTCCTTGACGTAGGATGAAATCCATATTGTGTTCGATAATCAGGACTGAAATTCCAGTCTCATCGACAATCTTTCGCAGATTATTGAAAATCTTGAGAGCAAGAGGGCCGGCGACCCCAGCAACCGGTTCGTCAAGCAGTAAGAGCTGCGGGTCGCCCATCATCGAGCGGCCGATATCAACGAGTTTCGACTGGCCGCCAGAAAGCTCGCTCGCGAGGTTATGAGCCATGTGAGGCACCTCAAGCTGGTCGAGAACCTCGTAGGCGCGAGCCAAACGAGTCTCCTCAGCGGGTCGCGTGAATGGCCAAAGAATCGCTTTGAGAGGTTGCGGTTGGAATTGCTGACGTGGTGGCACTAACAGATTCTCAATCACTGTCATTTGCCGCCACAAACGAGTATGTTGGAACGTGCGAGTGAAGCCCAAGTTCTGGATTTCATCAGGGCGCATCTCTGAGGCGTCCTCGCCGAATACAGCAACCTTGCCTGAAGTCTGCTGAAGCAGACCGCTGATGCAATTGAATGTCGTCGATTTACCACATCCATTCGGCCCAATCAAGCCTACGAACTCACCTGGGCCGACCTCAAACGAGACATCTTTGACAGCGACGAGTCCGCCGAATTCCTTTCTCAGGTTCTCGACTTTGAGCACTGGTTCACTCACTTGAATCACCTCCTTCGCCGTCCGCTTCAGCCGCTTGCGGGCGATCCGGGCGGCTCGGAACCTCTGGCAACAGACCCTTCGGGTTGAACTTGAGAGAGAAGAGGATTAGGAAGCCAATGAGAAGGACCTTGACATAGGCCATATCGGCTTGCAGGCCGCCGGAGAATGTTTCATCGATGGATCGTTGACCCATCATCAAGCCAGTGAAAGTAAATGTGACTGCGCCGGCAAAACCGACTTCGCGTAGCCCGGCTCTACCTGTCAGCCAACCCAACAAAGCGAGCACGAGGAAGACCATGACGACCCCCCACGAGTCCACTACTAGCCATTCAAACAGGCTATCGATATGACCCGCCGTAGTGTGCAAGGGCAGGTCTGAAGATCCTTGGCCGGCGACGAGGACGTTGAAGACGAATTCCATCAAGACGATGATGAAAGCGCCGACGACCATGCCTCGATTATTGGCAGCGCCACCAACGATGAATGCTGCCCAGACGAGGAATGTCGACCTAGCTGGCATCATGTGATTGGGCTGGAATCCTGTCAGCTTCCAAGCCCAAAGCGCACCGGCAAAGCCAGCGATTGCCGCGCCGAGCGCTAGGCTCGCCGCCTTGTGTGTGAGAACGTCGTGACCATGGTGCTGCGCGACCTCTTCATCCTCACGGATAGCGCGCAGAATGCGACCCCACGGAGAAGCGAGGATAGTGTCAAGCAACCACCAGACGAAGATGGTACTGAGGATGCCAATGACTGCGAGTAGCAGCATGTAAGGCGCCGCCTGGTCGAGATTCATCAAGTCACCAATAGATACCGCGGGACTCGACAAATCGACAGCATCGCGGCAGTCTGACGGTTCCATCCTCTGGATGATATCATCAGCAGTACCAAGTGTCGCATCAAGTCCGGCAAGAGGTGCCTTATTCGGCACGTCCGAGCCACAGAACCACCATGATTCACCAGGTAGAGTGTAGCGTGAAATTCCTATTGAGGAACCCCACGACCCTGCTCTAAGTAGGGGTTCGCCGGCCAGCAAAACCCTGACGATCTCGCCGAGCGAAATAGTAACGATTGCGAAGTAATCCATCCGAAGACGCGCTGTCGGATAAGCCAGCATCCATCCCGCCAGCGCCGCTACCAAAACCGCTACAATCGTCGCGGGAATAACCGGCCAGTCGTATCCGTGGAGTTCAGAGGGAGCACTGAGGATACCGACAACAATCGATCCAATTCCCACGAAGAAAATTACACCGAAATTCACCATACCAGTAACACCAGTGTGCAGGTTGAGTGAGAAAGCCATGAGGGCAAATATGGAGAGAGTTACCAAAACATTCGATACTTGTAGAGTCTTGATGAAGCGCATTCCATCTTGCTCAGCAACCGGAAGCCAAGCCAAGAATAGTAGGAGAATGAACATCAAAACACCGAACATCATCCACGACCCCTTCGGGCTCTCGCGTCCATAAATAGCCAAGTGATCCCCTCCACTTCTATCGACTTCTCCCCGCGAGAAAGGGCGACGTAAATTATCAGTCAGGGAGTCGATTATGGGGCCAACTCTCTTCGGGATTGAATCAAGGTGAGTCGCTAATTGCTTCATTGAAATCGTGAGTCCCGAGAAGCCGGTGCCTGTGGATGAAGTAGCGTCTTCAATCTTCGAGATGATTGGGCGGAGAGGGTCGTCATCGCGGCCTTGTAGCAAGTAAACGCCTTCGACAATCGCGACAAGCCATACGAGTAGTGGCACTGCTGGCCAAATGATATCGCCGAGCGTTGAAATGATATCGAGAAGCATCATTTCTCCGGACATCAGATCATACCATTTCTCGTTCATCAATTGGAGATGCTCTGTAGCCCAACTCTCATGCAGATAAGGTGCAACATCGCTCGGTGGTGAGTCAATATTAGCCTCTGTAAATGGGGAATCGGTGATAGCAAGAGTTCCATCAGTTCTACCTGTGACTAATTCGAGATTTGAGGAGACACCTTCGTTGCCCTGACAGGTTTGAGAGCAGGCACCTTCAGAGAAGGAATTAGCCCCAATGAAACTCGAGAGTCGATGGAAGACATAGGCTCCTATGCTTGCGATCATCATCGATTGCCCGCGAGACTCCTTGCGCTGCTGCAGATTATGCAATCCGAACATGCCCGTTGGAAGGAAGGCCAAGACCGCGCCGGTCTTCTTGCTAGGCGCCGAAACCTGTTCCGCGCGTTTACGAAGTCGGTTGACCTTCCATTTCTCATAGGCATCGCCAATTCCCTCGGGCATAATCATCAGAATGGCGATGAGGAAGATGTAGGGCATGACACCATCGAGAGCTGTGTAATTTGAACGCCCAAGGGGTTGTCCTATTCCAATTAGGACAGGAGATGAGAGGGCTCGGACGAAACCGACGATAATCGAGCCAATGATAGCACCAGGAATCGATCCTATCGTACCGAGGACAATGACGGCGAATGAGGGGAGAAGTAGACTGAAAGCTGTCTCTGGTGTGAAGCGCAGCGTCATCGCAAAGATAGCTCCACCCATACCCGAGAGGCCAGCCGAAAGGAAAGCGCTAGTCATCTGCACGTTCTCGACGTTAATGCCGCTAGAGGCGGCTAGGTCGGGGTTGTCGGCCACAGCACGCATGCGGCGACCGAGCCTTGTCTTGTTGAGGAGAATCAGAAGGAGAATCACCGAGGTGAAAATCACGACCGGCATTGCTCCCTTGTAGTAAGCATAGCCGGTCGTCGCTTGGTCGACACAATTGGTCGCCAAATCATACGTCTCAAAGAGCGGTTTGCTACCTTCGACGACTATTCGTTCTCCACCCTCAGCATCGCAGGAGTTCAGAGTGTACGTCGAACCCTCATCGATGCTGCGATCTCCGAGGTAAAATCGCAACTTGGTTGTGGGAATGTCCCAACGAAGGTCCGGGACTCGCCAATCAGCGTCTGGTTCGAACATTTTCTTTCCCGCGCCGAATCGTAAGTAGACCAAGGCGCGAAGGATTAGGGCGATACCGAGCGAGGCGATCATCATCACTTGAGGTGAGGCGTTTTTCTGGCGAAAACCACGGTAGACCAAACGGTCGATGACGATTCCAGCGATTCCAGTGAGAATGAAGGCACCAAGGATGGTCCATAGCAGCAATGACCAGACCAGAACACCGTCACGTGGTGCAGAGGCCAATGGGTAGAATTGGTCGACCCAGACCATGACCATGGACAGATACATACCAATCATGAAGAATTCAGATTGTGCAAAATTTCCGTATCGCTGGACCTTGTATGTCAACGTCAGGCCGACTGCTATCGCCAGATAAGTCGTTGACCATGTCAGTGTACCGACACTGATTGAAATCAAATCGAGAGTGATGACTGCATCATCGGACATCCCTTTGAACAGGAAATCTAGAGTCAACCAGACTATGAAGAGAAGAAAGAGTGGTGAACAAGCGATTCCTATCGAGCGGGCGGGACTTTCTGGGACATCGTCGAAGAGGATCTTGATGAGCATAAATCCGCCCGAAATTGCGAGGACAATCTGAAGGAGCCAGACCATGTCATTCGGAATACCGCCACTCAGAACCTTGTCAAGGAGATTAAGCGAGCCTAAACCGTAGCGAAGACCGACCCAGGCATCGACCATTATTACCAGCGAGACGATTAATCGACGCTGGCCACGATTGAGGGAATTCCAAGCGGATTTGGCAGATTCCATCATCTGGCACACCGTTGGGAATTAGAATTCAGTTTCAACTCTGCAGTTTCAAAAATGTTGGGGGTTAGGGGGGCCCCCCAGCGGGTATTTCCCGCTGGGGAGCTTTACGTTCCCAGTGCGTGTTCTTTACGAGTTCACGCGTTTTGCACGCCGGCGTCGCGCGACCAGAATCGGTCGCAGTCGAACGACACAGCGCCGTCGGCGACGTTGAACGTACCGACGCAGTATCCGTTACCAGCTACATCTCCAACAGCATCGAAGCTGTGGACACCACTAGCACCAACGAAGCCTTGGCCCGTTGCTTGAATCAACTGGGACATTGTGGTACCAGCAGGTGCTGTTGCGCCTGCGAAGTACGCGTATCCCATGATGATCATAGCATCGAATGCCTCAGCGGTGTAGATACCACCAGCACAGTCTGGAATTCCGCCACAAATTGCGGCGAAAGCCATCGAGCGCTCGTTTGGTGTAGCAGATGCTGGCTTAGTAGCAACTATTCCGTCACAGATTGAGTTGTCTGCCATAGAGGCACAAAGTCCCTCTTCAGCAACTCCATCTCCACCGTAGATTGCACCAGCGAATCCTTGAGCAGATAACTCCTCAACGATTGCAGCACCATCTGCAGCGTACGAAATCAACATTACACTGTCACAGCCACCATCGACAACTGACTGAACCTGAGCGGTGAAGTCGGTATCGGTGTCAGCATAGCCTATCTTGGTGCAGAGTGTGTTACCTGCATCTGTCCAAGCTGCATCGAACGAGTCTGCGAGACCTGAACCGTAGTCGTTGGACATGTGCAGAAGTGCGATGTTGCTGTGGCCACCTGCAGTGACTACATCAGCTAGAGCAGGGCCCTGAATCGCATCGCTTGGAACCA
>Ga0209035_10001048_pt1 | contig 11194 bp, 8 predicted proteins | sample MarorgKNORR_S2LV_6_FD_188220 | JGI IMG/M metagenome (GOLD analysis project Ga0209035, IMG submission 188220) | Marine microbial communities from the Southern Atlantic Ocean, analyzing organic carbon cycling - AAIW_A/KNORR_S2/LV (SPAdes) (version 2) | ecosystem: Environmental > Aquatic > Marine >...
ATAGAAAACTCAATGAATCCTAATGGAAAACCAATCAATAGCAATACTATATTTCCAATATGGTCTATGTCAAAACCGATTACTATAGTAGCGATGATGATACTACATGAAAGAGGGTTAATTGATTTTGAAGATAAAGTTTCTAAATATATTCCTGAATTTGAAGATCTTACATGTAAAGGTGAGGATGGAATTTACAAATGCAAGAAAGATTTGACGCTATTTCATTTAATGACACACAGGTCTGGATACAGCTATTATGGAGCCCCTGGACTTGTTTATACAAGTACTGAAAAATATGACAACCTAAAAGACTTTGTTTCAGATGTTGCAAATCATCCTGTAGCGTTTGAGCCAGGTTCGGAATATTTATATGGCCTAAATATGGCTATTTTAGGAAGAGTAGTGGAAGTTGTATCATCAAAAAGTTTTTATAAGTTTTTGAAATCTGAGATTTTCGACCCACTTAATATGGATGAAACAAAATTTTATTTAACAGAAAATGATCGGAAAAGATTTCAACCACTATATATTAACAATGGGTCAATTAAAGGTTTTACAAATGATCTTGATGAACTTACGTATAACATTGACAACAAAGCTTATTTCGGTGGTGAGGGTCTAGTTTCTACATTAAACGATTATTCAAACTTTTGCCAGATGTTATTAAATGGAGGAACATTCAAAGGGCAAGAAATTATATCCCAAAAAAGCATTGATCTAATGACAAAACCATATTCTGAAATTGAAGGCGACCCTTTTGTTCGAGGTTTTTCTCTTTTTGTTTTAAAAGACCCTGTTCTTGACGGGACCAATTCTTCAAAAGGTATTTTTGGGTGGTCCGGTTATCATAATACTCATTTTTGGATTGACCCAGAAAAAAATCTATTTGGGTTATTTATGACTCGAGCAAGAGAGTTCAATTCGGGAATTCGAAAAGAATTTAGAAGAGCCGTTTACAGTTCATTGAAATAGCGAACAATAAAAAAAACCGTAGCAATAAATAATGAAATTCTTTAGAAAAACACGATACAACCTTATGGAGGGAAATAAAATTGGTGCGTATTTAAAATATGCAGTTGGAGAAATCATACTCGTTGTGATGGGAATACTTATAGCAATTTCGGTAAATAATTGGAATGAAAGTAGAAAAAAACTACAATTTGAGATAACTATACTGGAAAACATTCAACAAGATATTATATTCGACAAAATAGATCTTAAACTTAATCTAGAATACATTAAGGTTGTTCTGAAAAATGAACAGCGCTTTTTCAACTTTATGCTAAATGACCAAATGGAACCTTCGGATAGCATTGGTTATGCAGATGTATTAGGACTTGATCTTTTCGTTGCCTTTCAAAAATCCTCTTTTAATAATCTTCAAAATAATGACATTGGGTTGGTTAGTAGCAATCCCTTATATAAAAAGATCGCACGGTATCATGACTTTTATGTTAGGTCTATGATCATGCTAGAAAATAAGAATAATTTCTTCAGCACCTACGATAATAAAGTATTCTACTTCAAAAAACATTTCAAAGTAATAGACCAGAAATCTTCAATTGAGATTAGTAGTGAAACCTCTGAAGATATTTGGGAGCAGGAATTCAAGCGGTATGATTTTATTATTAGAGATGTTAACCTGTTAAAAGCTGATGAGGGATTCAAAATTATATTGTCTGAAAGTATCTTTATTACTACATTGAAAATAGATTTCTATGAACAGATATTAATTAAAATTGAGGAGCTCAATAGCGACATTGAAGATGAATTGATATTACTAAAGAATTAACAGATGTGTACGCATCTTATTTTTCTGTACATCATCCGGCTAGAGAAGTTATAGAGATGTCTGGTTTATCTAAAAATGTAACTATCTGTAATTGCAGTAAAATGAAAATTTAATTACATCTGCATAGAATGATACACGTTTTGCACGTCGTCGTCGTCTTCTAGTTTTTCTAATAGTTTTTCAACATCCGCTTGTTGCTCTTCAGAGATTTCTGAGGTTGTTGTGGGCATTCTTTCAAAGCCAGAAGAAAGTATTTCAACATTGTTTTCTTCAAAGAAAGATTGGATGGCTCCAAATTGTTCAAATGGTGCATAAATAATAACGCCTTCTTCGTCGATAAAAACTTCTTCTACATCAAAATCAATTAGCTCTAATTCCAGCTCTTCCAAATCAATAGAAATATCTTCTTTTTTAACGGTAAAGTTGCAGACGTGATCAAACATAAAAATCACAGAACCAGAAGTTCCAAAATTTCCATCAGATTTGTTAAAAATAGCCCTAACATTAGCAACGGTTCTGTTGTTATTGTCGGTTGCCGTTTCCACAATCACTGCAATTCCGTGTGGTGCATATCCTTCAAACAAGACTTCTTTATAGTTAGAAGTGTCTTTGTCGGAGGCCTTTTTTATGGCGCGTTCCACATTTTCTTTGGGCATGTTTGCTGCTTTGGCATTTTGCATAACAGCTCGTAAGCGTGAATTTGTTTCAGGATTTCCGCCTCCATCTTTAATCGCCATGACAATGTCTTTACCGATTCTGGTAAATGTTTTTGCCATTGCAGACCAGCGTTTCATTTTACGACCTTTTCTTAGTTCAAATGCTCTTCCCATTTTTATGCTGTCTTTTATGTGTTTTTTGTTGCATTTTTTTTTCGTTTAGACTTTACTACCTGCAGAACCTTAAACTTGAATGATACCTAAATTAAATTTCTTTTCAATAGGTGCGTGGTTTGCGGCTTCAATTCCCATAGAAATCCAAGTTCTTGTGTCTAGCGGATCAATAACTCCATCTGTCCAAATTCTTGCTGCTGCATAATAAGGAGAAGTCTGATTGTCATAACGCGCTTCAATAGACTTTAAAATTTCTTGTTCACGTTTTGGAGTGATTTTTTCTCCTTGCTTTTTCAAAGAAGCCGTTTCTATTTGTAGCAATACCTTTGCGGCTTGTGCTCCTCCCATTACAGCCAGTCTTGCCGAGGGCCATGCAACAATTAATCTTGGATCGTATGCTTTTCCGCACATGGCGTAATTTCCTGCTCCGTATGAATTCCCTATAATAATCGTAAACTTTGGCACTACGGAGTTGCTTACTGCATTCACCATTTTTGCACCGTCTTTTATGATGCCCCCATGTTCAGATTTACTACCCACCATAAAGCCAGTAACGTCTTGTAAAAATACTAGTGGAATTTTTTTCTGATTGCAATTGGCGATAAAACGAGTTGCTTTGTCTGCTGAGTCAGAGTAGATGACGCCTCCAAACTGCATTTCTTTTTTTGCGTTTTTCACCACCTTGCGCTGATTGGCTACAATACCAACAGCCCATCCGTCTATTCTGGCATATCCAGTAATAATGGTTTTTCCGTAATTCTCTTTGTATTGTTCAAATTCAGATTTGTCTACCAATCGCTTTATGATTTCTACCATATCGTATTGATCGGTTCGTGTAGCGGGTAAAATTCCGAAGATTTCTTTTGGATCTTCTTTTGGTGCTGCAATTTCTTTTCTATCAAAACCAGCTTTGTCAGCTGCTCCGATTTTATCCATCAGGTTTCTGATTTTATCTAGTGCGTCTTTGTCGTCAGTTGCTTTGTAGTCAATAACCCCTGAGATTTCGGTATGTGTAGTTGCTCCTCCGAGGGTTTCGTTGTCAATGTTTTCTCCGATAGCTGCTTTTACTAAATAGCTTCCTGCTAAGAAAATACTACCCGTTTTATCAACAATGATCGCTTCATCGCTCATAATTGGCAAATACGCTCCGCCAGCAACACAGCTTCCCATTACGGCAGAAATTTGTGTAATTCCCATGCTGCTCATTATGGCATTGTTTCTGAAAATTCGTCCGAAGTGCTCTTTGTCTGGGAAAATTTCATCTTGCATTGGCAAGTAAACCCCAGCGCTATCTACCAAATAGATGATGGGTAATTTATTTTCAATGGCAATTTCTTGCGCTCTTAGGTTCTTTTTTCCTGTGATTGGAAACCAGGCTCCTGCTTTAACGGTTGCATCATTTGCGACAACAATACATTGTTTCCCAGAAACATATCCTATTTTTACTACAACACCACCAGAAGGACAACCTCCGTGGTCTTTGTACATTTCATCGCCAGCAAAAGCTGCAATTTCTATACTTTTTGATCCTGAATCAAATACATAATCAAGGCGTTTTCTAGCAGTCAGTTTTCCTTTTGCTTTGTGTTTTTCTATCTTGCTTTTTCCACCTCCAAGTTTTACTTTTAGGAATCTTTTCTTTAAGTCAGAAAGTAAAAGCCTGTTATGATCTTCGTTTTTATTGAAGTTGATATCCATGTAGTTGTATCTCAATTTTGAAAGGCTAAAGTACAAAAATGTCTTTTAATTAGCCTAAAACAAATGGAACAATAGTGTGTGGTTCTGTAAGCAGTTTAGTTGTATGAATCTATGATATTGTCGACGGCATTAGAAATTTCAGCGTATTGTTGATGCTTGTGTAAAGTTAGTGGTTCTGCTACGCGTTCTGCACAGTTTTTAACCGAGCAAGTCTCACAAGTTACTCCTACTACTTTTTTAGGAATCAGTTCATCTTTGGTAAATTGAAGTTTCTTTTTTAAATGAGGAGATAGGGAAAGTCCAATGCTAACGCTTCGGTTTAAATTTTTCCTAAAAGGATCTGTAGTTGCAGATGAAAACACAATATATTCGCTTTTAGAATCTTCATAAGAAGATATTTGAAGTCCAAATGTTGCCGTTTTTTTTGTTGCTTCTAATTCTTGAATTGTTTTTAAAGAAACCCATCTACGGCAATAGTGCTCGTTGTTTCTATTAGCATGTGGTGCCTGTTGCTGTGTGATGTGTAGCTCTTTACTTAATCGAAAGGTCTTTGAATTAAATTGATGGGTGAAACGTAAAAAAAACAAATTTTTAATATGAAATTGCTTTGGAAGAATGTTTGTTAAGCGTTGATAAAAAGTTTCTACAGAACAATTATATTTTTGAATAATTTTCTCAAAATCAGTCTGATTCCATTGTTTTATGTCAAAGAATTTTTTCAACTCCTTGGTCAATGATTTTTCCGAAATAATAAGAGCGCCTGCAAAATAAGAGGCAATAAAATTGTTTAGTACCTGGTCAAAACTTTCGAATTTAATCCAAGGGAATGTGTATAGCCTGTTTTTTGTTTCTAAATAATTGTACGCCAATTCCTTTGCGTAGATAAATGTTTTCTGAGCTTCGCTGATGTTTTTACTAATTAATAAAACATTTTTTTTAGGAATGTAAATCGTACGTAGCACAACTAAATCTTTATGTTTTGATAGCTCTTCAGTATCAATAGTGTAGTTAAATTCCTCGATTAAGATGTCTTCTAAATCTTTTGATAGAATTTTTTTACTGAGGTCAATATGGTAGGATTTTGCAAACTTCACAACTGATCCTTCAATTTCTTCAAAATAATTATTGTGAGCTTCTTGGTATGAACGAAGTGAGGCCAGAAAGAAACTTTCACGAGTCAAGTTGTAATTCTGAGAAATTTTAATAATGGTACTAATAAAGGCATTCACTTTTGCAGGCGCGTTTGCGATGATGTCTATTAGGTTGTTTTCTTTAATTCCGAAGAGTTCTAATGGGATTTCTTTTAAGATTTTTGACTGTAAAATTTCGCCAATAGGAGCTAGGTTTTTATCGAGCTTTAGAGAAACTAAATGATCATAGGGAACTTTCAAACTTTCAGAAAGAAGACTAATTTTATCAGTTTTAGGATATTTTTTTCCTTTTTCAATTTCGTTTAAATACGACTTTGATAAGCCGGTGAGTTTGGCCAGTCCGAAAAGAGATAATTTCTTTTCGGTGCGTATTTGCTTGAGTTTAAGCCCAAAAATAAGGCGGATGTATTCGTCTTCTATTAACATAAGAACGAAGGTAGTTAAAATAAGCGAATTAAATAAAAAATAATTATTTTAAAAATTAGCGAACGTTCGCTTGCAGAGTTCAAATATTTTTTATATCATTGCAGAGTAAGATTTTAAAAACAGCATAAAAACAGCAAACATGTCACAAAACACATCGACAAGTAAATTAGAGTTAAAAGGATTTGAAACAAGTTGTTATGATCGTATTTTAACGAACGAGGCAGTTGATTTTTTAGTGGATCTTCATGAACAATTTAATGATAAAAGATTGTTGTTGTTAGCAGAGAGACAAAAACTACAGACGTATTTTGACGCAGGGAATTTTCCAATTTTCCCAAAAGAAACTCAAGAAATCAGAGAATCAGACTGGGTATGTGCTGAATTGCCAGAAGACCTATTAGATAGAAGGGTAGAGATTACAGGTCCAGTAGATCGGAAAATGGTAATCAATGCATTAAACTCTGGTGCAAAAACGTTTATGGCAGATTTTGAAGATAGTAATTCTCCAACCATAAATAGTTTGTTAGATGGTCAGCTAAATTTAAAAGATGCTGTAGACAAAACAATTTCATTTTACAATGAGAAGAATGGAAAAACATACCAACTAAATGAAAAAACGGCAACACTTTTGGTGCGTCCCAGAGGATTGCATTTAAATGAAAAACATTTTTTAATAGATGGAGTTGAAATGTCGGGATCTTTAGTAGATTTTGGATTGTTCTTTTTTCACAATATTAAAACATTGATTGCTCAAGGTTCTGCAACTTATTTTTATTTGCCAAAATTAGAGCATTATTTGGAAGCTCGTTGGTGGAACGATGTTTTTGTTTTTGCACAAAATAAATTAAATGTTCGGCAACAAACAATCAAGGCAACGGTGTTGATTGAAACGATAACAGCAAGTTTTCAGTTGGATGAAATCATGTATGAATTGAAAGATCATATGGCTGGATTAAATTGTGGGCGATGGGATTATATTTTTTCATACATCAAAAAATTTAGAAACCATAAAGATTTCGTGGTTCCGAATAGAGATCAAGTTACAATGAGTACACCTTTTATGAAAGCTTATTCATTGCGTGTTATTCAACGTTGTCATAAAAGAAAAGTACATGCAATGGGAGGGATGGCCGCTCAAATTCCTATTAAAAATGATGAGAAAGCAAACGCATTGGCCTTTGCTAAAGTATTGAAAGATAAACAACAAGAAGTTGAAAACGGTCATGATGGAACATGGGTTGCACATCCAGGATTGGTATCAGTAGCGATGGACGTTTTTAATAAGCATATGAAGACTAAAAATCAAATTCATATCAGTAGAGATGATATTTCAATTACTGAAAAAGAACTGGTTGAAATGCCTATAGGGACCATTACAGAAGACGGAATTCGGAAGAATATAAATGTTGGGATTTTGTACATAGAAAGTTGGTTAAGAGGAATCGGAGCCGCAGCATTGTATAATTTAATGGAAGATGCAGCGACAGCAGAAATTTCTAGAACTCAATTATGGCAGTGGTTACATGCCGGTGTAACCTTAGAAGATGGGCAGGTTTTTTCAGCAGCCTTATACGAAGACTTGAAAATGTCTGAAATAGCTAAAATTAAAGAAATGGTAGGGGATGCGTTATTTACTTCGGGAAAATTTTCTTTAGCAATTCAATTATTTGATGAATTAGTCGTGTCAAAAGAGTATAAAGAATTTTTAACACTTTCAGCGTACAATCACATATAAAAAAGTGTCTCGCAACTGAAACAATAGCTTATGAGACGGAATTATCAAAATCTAGAAACCTTAATAATTAAAGAATAAAATTATGAAAAATTTAGCACAAAGCAATTATAGCTCAGCGTTAGAAACTGTAAGAAACCTGAAAGCAAAATATGGCAATTCTTGGAATGCTATAAATTCTGAAAGTGCCGCAAGAATGGTTACTCAAAACCGTTTTAAAACAGGTTTAGATATCGCTAAATATACTGCTGCTATCATGAGAAAAGATATGGCAGAATATGATGCAGATTCATCGAATTACACCCAATCTTTAGGTTGCTGGCATGGTTTTGTGGCTCAACAAAAAATGATTGCTGTAAAAAAACATCATAAGACTACAAGCAAAAGTTATTTGTACTTGTCTGGTTGGATGGTTGCTGCATTGCGTTCAGAATTTGGACCTTTACCAGATCAATCGATGCACGAAAAAACAGCGGTTCCTTCATTAATAAGTGAAATTTATGATTTTCTTCGTCAAGCAGATGCTGTTGAAATGAATGATTTATTTAAAAGGTTAGAAAACGGCGAAGATGTACAGGGTCAAATAGATAATTTCGAAACGCATATCGTTCCTATTATAGCAGATATTGATGCAGGCTTTGGAAACGAAGAAGCAACGTATTTATTAACTAAAAAAATGATTGAAGCAGGAGCTTGTGCAATTCAAATTGAAAATCAAGTTTCAGACGCAAAACAATGTGGTCATCAAGATGGAAAAGTAACAGTGCCGCATGAAGATTTTATTGCGAAATTAAATGCAATTAGATATGCCTTTTTAGAATTAGGGGTAGATGATGGAATTATTGTGGCAAGAACAGATTCTGAAGGAGCTGGGTTGACTCAAAAATTACCTGTAAGCCGAGAAGTGGGCGATTTAGCTTCTCAATATTTAGCGTTTGTTGAAGCAGAAGAAATTACGATTAATGACGCTAAAGAAGATGATGTTTTATTGAAAAGAGACGGTAAATTAGTTCGCCCAGTAAGATTGGCAAACGGTTTGTACAAATTTAAAGACGGTTCTAATATAGATAGAGTTGTGTTAGATTGTGTAACGAGTCTGCAAAATGGAGCAGATTTACTGTGGATTGAAACGCCAACTCCAAATGTTACTCAAATCGCTCATATGGTAAATAGAATTAAAAAAGTGGTGCCAAATGCGAAATTAGTGTATAATAATTCACCTTCTTTTAACTGGACCTTAAATTTCCGTAGCCAAGTTTTTGATGAAATGCTTGCTGAAGGTGAAAACATGACAGCTTATGATAGAAATAATTTAATGGATGCTCAATATGATGATTCGGAATTATGCCATCGTGCAGATGAGGAAATCCGTACGTTTCAGCTTGATAGCGCAAAAGAAGCAGGTATTTTTCATCATTTAATCACGCTGCCAACGTATCATACAACGGCTTTACACATGAATAATCTTACTAAAGGTTATTTTGGAGAAGAAGGAATGTTGGCCTATGTAAAAGGTGTTCAAAGAGAAGAGATTAGAAAAGGAGTTTCTTGTGTAAAGCACCAAAGAATGGCAGGTTCTGATTTAGGTGATGATCATAAAACATTTTTCGCAGGTGATAAAGCTTTAAAAGCAGGAGGAGCAAATAATACCTCTAATCAGTTTAGAACTTCTGAAGAGGCTATAGAAGTAAAAGCTAAAGTAGCGGAGTTGATTTCATAATTTTCGAATGAATAGTTAACAACCTCTTTGAGAGCTCAAAGAGGTTGTTTTCACTTCCCTCAGTAAAGAGGTTTTTCCTTTTTTATTGATGGTGTAAGCGTCAGGATTCGTTTCTATTACCGTAGCGATGGCAGGATCTACAGAAACAGAACAGTTTTAGTAGACCACCTTTTTAAAGAATTTTTAGAATTAATTAGTTGTTTGTAATGCAAGCTCCACTGAGAAATTAGTGGAGCTTTTTTAATGCTAAAGTATTTTCCATGGAAAACAAAAATAATTTTTATACCTTTGTATTGAATTTAAAACGAATTAAAATGAAACGAAATAAAATTATTTATTATGTAGCAACAGGTTTATTAACAGTATTACTATTGTTTTCTGCGGGAATGTATTTCTTTAATCATGAAGAAGTGGCAGGTATGTTTACCGCATTTGGCTACCCAACCTATATTATTTATCCGTATGCTATTGTTAAAATTTTAGGATTGGTAGCTATTTGGTTTGTCAGCAGTAAAACTTTAAAAGAATGGGCTTATGCTGGATTTTCTTTTGCTTTTACGTTGGCTTTCTTTGCCCATGTAATGGTTGGAGATGGAGAACAAATGGGAGCGGTATTTGCATTGGTTTTATTAGCAGTCTCTTATATTTATAAAGGAAAAAAATAAGAAGACACTAAAAAAATAGCTGATAATAAACAGATAAATCAAGTAATTGGTGAGTCTAAAGAGAAATTGAAAGAAGCGATTTCACTATTTCAAAAAGCAGTATAACATGGGAAATATCTCCAAAGACATCAATACGAAGTTTCTTACAGAGAAATTAAAAGCATTGATCAATATTAAATACACAGCAAATTGGCTGAATAGCAAAGAGATTGAATTTTTCAAACCTTTTGGAATCTCACCACAACAATATAATATTTTACGAATTTTACGTGGTGCAGAAAAAGAAATCAAAGTGCAAACTGTTAAAGACAGAATGATTGAGAGAGCGCCCAATGCAACTCGATTGATGGATAAATTGTGTGATAAGAACCTGATAGAACGTCTTCGTTGTGAACATGATAAAAGAGTTGTGTATGTAGCTATTTCTAAGCAAGGGCTACATCTGTTGAAAGAGATAGATGCGCTAACAGATATTGGTTTTATGGATACGTTAACCGAAGAAGAAGCATTACGGTTAAGTGATTTACTAGATAAAATTCGGTGAAAACACTGAATTTTCTTACTTGTTATTAAAGAATCTCTTTGATTTCTCATTGCTAAACTTTTTTGAATTGTCATGCTGAACCTGACTGCCGCCTTTAGATTTGTATCGTTAAGTTTTTCTTTTAAAATAATTTCCATATCTTGCAATTTGCTATGCGCGCATAATAAATAAAGCATTAAATTATTTCCAATGACCAAATACAAGCATATTTTTCAACCCTTAGATTTAGGGTTTACAACCTTAAAAAATAGAATTTTAATGGGTTCTATGCATACAGGCTTAGAAGAAGAAAAGAATGGTTTTGAAAAAATTGCCAGGTATTTTGCTGAAAGGGCAAAAGGAGGTGTGGGATTGATTGTTACTGGGGGAATTTCTCCCAACATTCAAGGTTGGACAGGGCCGCTTTCGGCAAGAATGTCAACCAAAAAGCATGCACGTCAGCACAAAGTAATTACAGAGGCTGTACATAAAGAAGGCGGTAAAATTTGCATGCAAATATTGCATTCCGGACGTTATGGATACCATCCGTTTAGCGTAGCGCCTTCGGCAATAAAATCACCAATTACACCTTTCAAGCCTTTTGAATTAAAGAAGTCTGGAGTGCGTAGAACCATCAGAGATTTTGTAAACTGC
>Ga0209035_10001049_pt1 | contig 11191 bp, 13 predicted proteins | sample MarorgKNORR_S2LV_6_FD_188220 | JGI IMG/M metagenome (GOLD analysis project Ga0209035, IMG submission 188220) | Marine microbial communities from the Southern Atlantic Ocean, analyzing organic carbon cycling - AAIW_A/KNORR_S2/LV (SPAdes) (version 2) | ecosystem: Environmental > Aquatic > Marine...
ATATGAGACAAGTTGGATATTCCATGATACTAGTTTCAGCTAGTTTAGTAGCAGTTTTAGTAATAGGGGTGCTAATAGGTGAAGATGTATTATATGCAGATAATATGTCTAGAGACAATACAGCCCATTTCAATGAGTGTAAAGCAAATGATTTCAAAACAGATGGCTGTGAAATTTACTGGGATAGAATAAACAATGAAATTTCAGGCATCTATGTGGATCTAGAAAACTGAATATAACAAATAATTAATAAAATCTAAAAATCATTTTTAATAGAATTCGCTTTATTTTGATAAATTTTAGCTTCACCTTCATCATCCAATTCATTTAGATAAATATCAGCAAGTTGCTGGAAAGGATAAAAATCATTAGGGGAGATATCAGATAATTTTTTTAAACATTTAATTTTGTTATCCAAGTCAGAAATTTTAACATAACAACTATACAATTCAATTAAGATTTTTGGATTATTGGGATTTAATTCAAATTGTTTTTTTAACACTAAAATTTTTTTCTCAGTGAGTTGAAGAGATTTAGAACTAGGGACATTCTGCTTTAATTCAAGAGTTTTTTTAATTTTATTTAAAAATCCCATAATAACATTCAACATACTAGAAATTAAGAATGTTTAGATCAGGAAATTAATAACCATTTGCAAAATCAGATACCATATTCTTATCTTTAGTCAATCTATTCATTGCGTAAAATGCACCACCTACAATACCAGCTTGGTAAAAAGTATACAGGAATATACCAGAGGAAGTAGGATCAGATTTTGTAAAACTTAAAGCAAGAACAGTGACAAAAACAAATGTACTAGCAGAAGAAACAAGTCTATTTAAAAATCCAGAATCTAAACCTACAATTCTTTTTGTGGCAGCAGCCATCAACATAATACTAGATATGATAAGAAAAGTGACACCACCATTAGCCACTACAAATGTTTGTACCCATGTTAACAATCCATCTTCAAAAATTGAAACTTCAGGCATTACACTTCCACCATTAATTGCAAAATTTACAGAACTAAACATCCCACCCATTACAAAAAAGAATAAAAATATTTTTACAATTGATCTTTTAATCGGACTACGAATTTCAGATGGATTTACAGCACGCTTAGTAATTTTTATTCCATAAAGAAATCCAACTGCCATAGCTGGAATAAACATCAAATTGATTAGAATAGGAGATTCTCGATTAATGGCATCAATTTGAGGATGAAAAATAAGGAATAGAAGAAGAGCCAATAATGCAGAAGAGGCAAATAAGATCAAACCAAGATATTTGTGACCAGTAGATTCAGATTGTCCATTCCAGTCGTACATTTTATCAAATCATGGGAAAATGATTAAAGCCAGAATCCGAAAATGATTTGCTCAAAGCATCAATTCTGTTTACCCTTTTTAATAGAAAATAAATGAAATATTCATGGAAAAAGGCTATTCAATACTGGGAATAGGGATTATTGCAATGATTTTTGGCTTAATTTTTCATCTTCAAGGACAGTCAATAGTGGGTCCAGAATCATCTTTCATGTATGCCAATCCAGATTGGATTACATATGGAATTCAAATAATGATTGGAGGAATCATAATAATTGGAATTGGCACTGTATTGAAAATTTTAAAAAAATAATATAAATTAAAAACCTGCTTCAATAGGATTATCAGGTTTCATAATTTCTCTTAACAGAATTGTTGCAAAAGAACCACGAGATAATGAGAATCCAACAGTGTTGTTATCTGAAAAATAATCAGAGCAATGAATTGCAGCCTGTCTAAAGCCACCCTCACTACTAACTTCCTGCATTTCTTTAATGAAAAAATCTTTAGGGGTAATCTCCTCTTGACTTAAAATTTTAGAAATTTGGTGATCAAATCTTGTTTTTTTATAATAAGAATAACCAACAAAAGGTAATGAAAGATATTGTTCAACACCATCTTTGAATTTACCAATGATACTTTTAGAATCATAACAAACATCTCCAGATTGAGATTCAAATAAATTCTCACCATCCAAAAATGCAGCACTAAGAGATTGATTAAAAATAAATGATTGGTATGCTTGTATGTAAAATCGTCTTAAAGATAATGGAATTGCACGAATAGCACGTATGGAATCATCATGATCTATCATTTCTTTTAGAACAATTCGTTCAATATCCATTTGAGATGGAACTTGATCATAATATTTTACGTAATTTGTTTTATCAGAAAGTTTTTTACGAATTTCAGTATTTTCTGCAGAATCATATGAAGATGTGAAGGACAGAATTAAATCAACTGCCATATCAAAATCTCTTTGTAAAATAGCCTTACCAATTAAATGAGTAACAGGTCTTTTGGAACCAAATCTCTGATACCCATAGAAATTCAAAATATGATTATGTTCAGTAAAAGAAGATAAACTATCAGAGCAATCAGAAATACGTATTTTAAAATTATTACCAATCATCTCTTTTTTAGATATAGGTTTTTTTGTAAATCCAATTTTTGTAAGAGAGTACTTCTCAGTAGAAAAATCTTCAAGAGGCTTACCCTTATGAGGTGAGCCAACAAATTGTTCAGTAATTGCCGAGGCATCTTTTAGGCCCAGAGATTTTAATCGAACACCTGTTTTTCTAAACACTCCAGATAACGCATGATTAGTATCAATTTTTTTCTTTTTTAATTTGTAAACAGCATAACCACTTTCATCAGTTATAGAATTTGTTGCACGTTTAGAAATTAATTCAGATACTTCAAAATCTTCAGGACTAATTCTAATTTTTCCACCGATACCAGAAAATTGAGTAGTATAAACGGAGATCCCTATTTGTGAATCAATATCAGGTATCACTCTATAATCACTGTTAGATATTTACTAATCGCAACATCTGAAGTTTGTACACCTAGTAAAATTTTGTATGTTCCAGGCAATGCATCGTCAGAAGCAGAAATATCAACATAGACAGGAACATCAGAATCTAGTTCAAAAGTTTCAACAGAGTCATCAACGAAGTCAACAGTTAGAAAAGTATGTGTTGTAGATGAGATAGATGAAAGTTTCAAATTTTCACTATTAAATTGTGGAGATATTATAAAATTGAAATTAGCAGAATCGCCAGGAACTAGATTCAATGTATCATATTCAAATTGAATATCAAGTGGCAAAGGTACAGAAGTATCCACAACACCAATTTTATTTTCAACCCATTCAGTAAACCAAATTTTATCACCAGATATTGCAAAATCAAAAATTTGTGCAACACCACAATTATCTAATACATTTACACCATTATCACAGTCACCCCAGTTAGGATTTTTTGAAGGGACATGGTATTCCACAAGAGATTGTGTTTTTGGATCCATTACAGAAATATTATTTGCAGTTTGTTCATTAAACACGAGTTGTCCTTGATCATTATTTTCAATCCAATATGGTCTAGATATAGGGGATTTGACTACACCTGTTTGGTTACCATAGGTTTCAAACATTGGTTCTGCAGTGACATATTGAATAAATTCTTCAGAAGAAGGATCAAAACTGAAGAAAGATGAAGAAGTAGTATCAGCTATCCAAAGTCTACCATCATCAGAGAAAGTAACACCATTTGGAGTAAGGAGTTGTATTGGTAATGAATATCCATCAATGTAATCAACCAAGGGCAAAAATTGTTCACCAGAATTTAGTACATCATCACGATAATCATTTTGGTTAAACTTGATTAAAATTCCACCTTGTTGGTATAGCCAATTTGTATACCAGATGTTATCGTTTTCATCTAATGCAAAATCAGCAGTTACAGAATCATCCAATGGTGATGGAATACTTAGATAATTAACTTCAGTATCAGAAAGATTAACGTCCAAAATACTAAGTTTGTTTCCTGTAAAATCATTAATTATAATTTGTGAGCCATCAATTAGGAGTTTTTGTGGTAAAGAATTATCATCAGTTGAAGGATAAGATAACCGCTCATATTGTTCAGTAACAGTAGAGAATTTCCAAACAGAATCATAAGTTTCATCTGTAAACCAAACTGAACCGTCAGGAGCATAATCAATTCCCCACATCATTGAACGACCACCTTCAGGCCATGTTGGGTTATCATATTCAGTGAATTTTTCAGTTACAGGGTTAAACATTCCAAGATTACCAGTATTAGTTTGAGTGAACCAAACATTACCATCGTAATCAGATACAACAGATAACGGATTACTGCATTCTGTTGGAATTAAATATTCTTTAACGTAATCAGTAGATTTTGCATCTCCACCAGAGCTACAAAATGTAGTTCTTTGTTCATCAGGAAAATTATCAGCAGGGGTTCCAGTCATAGTTATATTTGGAGTTTCCATTTCAGGATCCATTCCAGGAATTGCAATTGCAATAGTTGATGAAAGTAAAATGGCACCAAAGAAAATAGTAACAAATACGCCTTTTTTCTTCATAAATAAAAAAATAATTCTCCTTGTTATATCTTATTCCCAGTGAATTATAGTAATTTTAAATCACCAGTAATTTTATCAATTAAATTTTCAGGAGCAGGCCCAATTGAAATGCAAGTGGTTGTACCAGGGGCTAGTTGGGTATGTCCAGCATCAGAAACTTCAGACCAAGGTAGATTCAAATCAATAGCATGTCGTTTTACTTCTTGTAATTCTTTAATTCCTGAAACTTTTACAACTACTTTCTCTTGACCGGTCCACCATTCTGACCACCATTCAGGATGAGATTTTCTAACATGTTCGGCACCAAGTACACATGCATGTCCAACTTGTGCAGCTATCTTACCTTTACCCATATCAAGATCAGTTCTCACCACAATTACTTGTTTAATATCTCCCACAATATTATGAAATATAGGCACAATGAAAAACTTTGGAATTAAATAATTGACAAAGAACCAAAATCTATGTACTATGATGCAATAGTTGCAGGAGGAAGTGTTGCAGGTCTATTATCTGCAAGAGAAATAGCTTCAAAAGGATTTTCAGTATTAGTAATAGAAGAAGATTATGAAATAGGAACACCAGAACATTGTGGAGGTTTAGTTAGCATTGCAGGTTTAGAAGAATTAGGAATCATTCCATTTAGAAAAACTTTTGATCATATGATTGAGTCCGCAGAGATTACATCACCGAATGGAAAAAAATTTACCATTAATTCAAAAAAACAAAAAGTAGTAGAAATTAGTAGGAGAGAGTTAGATAAACAAATTGCATTTCAAGCTCAAAAGAATGGAGCAGTGATTAAAGTTAGAACAAGTTTTCAAGAAAGAACAGATACAGGAATAAGAACAAATGAAGAAAAAATTGATTGCAAAATTTTTGTAGATGCTAGAGGAGTATCATCATTAATACATAAAGACAGAACAGGAATTTTGTCATCAGCACAATATGAAATTTATGCAGATTGGATTAAGAAAGGAAAGGTAGAAGTGATTTTTGATCAAAAGAAATATCCAGGATTTTTTGCATGGGTAATTCCATCTAATGAAGGAAAAGGAAAGGTAGGAGTAGCAGGAAGAGGAATTAATGTAGCTGAAACAATTGATGAAATTCTTAAAGAAAAAGGAGAACACTCAACAATTAGAAAAATATTTGCACCAATTTGGATAAAGGGTCCAATTGAGAAATTTGTAGATGGCAAATCAGTAATTGTAGGAGATGCAGCAGGACAAGCAAAACCAACTACAGCAGGTGGAATATACACTAGTGGAATGGGAGGAGTTTTTGCAGGACAAGCAATAGCTAAATTTTTACAAACGAATAAAATTTTAGATCTTCAGGATTATCAAATAAAATGGACAGAACGATTTGGTAAAGAATTTGAAAAGCAACTATTGGCAAGAAAAATATTAGAAAGGATAGATAATCAAACTATAGATAAATTATTTGAATCAATCACACCAGAAATAATTAAAGAGATTTCTGAAAAGGATGATTTTGATTTTCATACAAGTTCAATTATTAAATTATTAGGGATCAAAGGCTCGATTAAAACAGCTCAGACACTAATCAGTGGAGAGTTCAAAAAAATACTAGGTTAAAGAAGACACAAATTTTAAGGAAAGTATAAATGATGTTTACAGAAAATTTGAGCATGTCATCTACTATATCATTACCAACATGCAGTTGTTGCAATAGAGCAATTATGCCTAATGATAAATGTGTAAAATTTAATTGTCCTGACTGCGACGATGGTGATCTTATTTGGAGATGCGAGAGTTGCAGAGAAGCAGCAAGAAATTATACCTGCTCATCATGTAACTTTACGGGACCTTAAACAAAATGACTGACATTGTATTAATTGCAAAAATTCTCCCAACGGGAATGGAAGTGGATTTAGATAAACTAGCAGAAAACGTAAAAACATCATTAAAAGATGGAATTTCTTTAAAACGACATGCAAAAGAACCACTCGCTTTTGGATTAGAATGTTTGAAAGCAGAATTTGTTTTAGAGGATAAAGAAGGACAGATGGATTCACTAGAAGATACTGTTAGAGCAGTAGAAGGTGTCAGTGAGTTCGAAGTACTCAGCATGAGTCGTAATTAACACAACAGGAATTAAGTGATTTTTTGGTGCGCAAAGAAGAACCTTTGCAAATGAAAATTGGAGAAGCAAAACAAAGAGACGTAGGTAAAAAACGTGCAAGAATTGGTCCAACAGCATTAGATTTTCTAAAAGCTGAACCAGGAGACATTATTGAAATAATGGGCTCAAGAACTAGTTGTGCAATTATTTGGCCAGTAGACGAGGATGAGAAATTTCCAGACATCATTAGAATTGATGGACAAACAAGAAAAAATGTTGGAGGAACATTAAATGATATTGTGAAAATAAGAAAAGTTACATCAAAAATTGCAAAAATAATAACTCTAACACCATTAAATGATTCAGTGACAGTTGATAAAGAATTTACAGATTTTGTTAAAAATAGATTGAAGGGATTACCAATCACACATGGAGATGAAATATCTGTAATGATATTAGGAAACTCTATGGATTTTAAAATTACAAAGACAATTCCAAAAGGAGTAATTAAAATAGATAAAACAACCGAATTGAATATTTCAACAGAAACAACCATCGATAGAAAAGTTAGAGTGACATACGAAGAGGTAGGGGGCTTAAAAGAAAAAACAAAAGCAATGAGAGAGATTGTAGAACTACCATTAAGACATCCAGAACTGTTTACAAGATTAGGAGTAGAACCACATAGTGGAATTTTACTTTACGGTCCGCCAGGATGTGGTAAGACACTACTTGCAAAAGTTATGGCAAGTGAATCAGAGGCCAATATGTTTCCCATAAACGGCCCAGAAATTATGAATAAATATTATGGAGAAACAGAAGCCAAGCTAAGAGATATTTTTAAAGAAGCAAAAGATAATTCTCCAAGTATAATTTTCATTGATGAAATTGATGCAATTGCACCAAAAAGAGAAGAAGTATACGGTGATGTTGAAAAAAGAGTGGTTGCACAGTTATTGGCATTAATGGATGGATTGACAGATAGAGGAAATGTGATTGTTTTAGGAGCAACCAATAGACCAGATAGTGTAGACCCAGCTCTTAGAAGACCTGGTAGATTTGATAGAGAATTTGAAATCACAGTACCCAATGAAGATGGAAGATATGAAATTTTACAAATTCATACACGTGGAATGCCAATTAACGAAGACATAGATCTGAAAGAATTATCATCAGAGTTGCATGGCTATACAGGAGCAGACATCAAATCATTGTGTAGAGAGGCTGCCATGAAATCAATTCGAAGGTATTTGCCAGAAATTGATCTTGAAACAGAAAAGATATCTTCCAAGGTATTACAATCAATGCAAATTAAATTAATTGATTTTTACGATGCAATGCACGAAGTGGTACCCACAGCAATGAGAGAGTTTTATGTAGAAAGGCCAAAAGTATGGTGGAGAGACGTAGGAGGATTAGACAATGTTAAAAAAAGTTTAACTGATAATATAATTACAGCGATAAAAGAACCAAGTAAATTTACAAAAATGGGAATTAGACCCCCAAAAGGAGCTTTAATTTATGGTCCACCAGGATGCGGAAAGACACTACTTGCAAGAGCAGTTGCTACAGAAACAGGTGCAAATATGATATTAGTTAGAGGTCCAGAAATTCTTTCCAAGTGGGTTGGTGAATCAGAAAAAGCAGTAAGAGAAATATTTAGAAAAGCAAAAGCATCATCACCATGTGTAGTAATTTTTGATGAGTTAGATGCACTTGCAAAATTAAAATCGGGTGAAAGAGGTGCAGGTGAAACAATTCTAAGTCAATTATTGACAGAAATAGAAGAAGGGGTATCCTCACGAGTTGCAGTGATAGGCATTACAAACAGACCAGATATCATAGATAATTCATTATTACGAACTGGTAGATTAGACCTTGTTCTTTATGTCTCACCTCCAGATGAGAAAGGAAGATTAGAAATTATTGAAATTCTAACAAAAAAAATGCCCTTATCTAACGATGTAAAATTACAAGAAATTGCAATTGCAACACAAAGTTACACAGGGGCAGATTTAGCCGCATTATGTAGAGAAGCAGCAGTAAATGCAATGAGAAACAAATCATCAAAAATTACTAGTCATGACTTTGCAGTTAGTTTGAAACAAGTAAAACCTTCAATCACTAAAGAGGTGGATCAATGGTATAACAAGATAAGAGAAAGTATATCTAATGTAGTACCCAAGACAGGTGAGAAAGCATTTTACGGTTAATCATGACAATTCCATTAAGAAATACAATATACGAAAAAATTAAAGAAGCAAACTCACTTACAGATACTGAACTTTACAAAAGCTTAACTAAAGACGACCTAAATATTCCAGAAGATAAATTTAACAAATTACTTTTAGATTTAGAAATTTTAGGTTTGATCAAAGTAGCATGGTTTACAAAAGATGAACGCAGAATAGAAGTAATAGTTATTGAAGAAAAAAAGGATCCAATTGAAAAACAAAATAAAGAAGCAATGGAAAAAGACTATGAAGCAAGCTTCCCAGGACTAGACAAATAATTAAAAATCAATTAGATTAAAGGAATATGAAATGCAGCATCCATTGCAACTGCAACAAAAATAATTGTTAGATAAGGGGCAGTGACTTTGTATGCTTTCCATGCAAATTCAGAGGTAGGAGTTTTTGTTAATTTGTAATGATACACAAGCATTAGTCCACCAGATGCAGATGCAATGATAGCATAAACAAGTCCCAATCCATCTGGAATTAATATCAATATCAAAGAGTAAGGAATCAAGATCAAAGTATTTCCTAAAATAAATTTAGAAGTTTTTTGCATTCCAATAACTACGGGCAACATAGGAACTTCAGCTTGGGCATATTCATCCCTAATTTTCATTGCAAGACACCAAAAGTGAGAAGGAGTCCATACAAATACCAAAAAGCCAACTAAGAATCCCAATAAATCCATACTTCCAGTTGCAGCTGCCCATCCAGCCCAAGCTGCAGCACTACCTGCAATTCCACCAATTACAATGTTAGAAGTATTTCTACGTTTTAGCCAAACTGTGTAAATTATTACGTAAGAGAAAATACCAATTGCAATGAATAATGCAGATACGGCATTAAGTAAAAAGAATCCGTAAATTACAGAAATACAACTAACAACTAATCCGTATAACAAAACATTTGATGCAGCCATTCTTCCAGAAGGAATGGGTCTAGAACTAGTTCGACTCATTTTAGGATCAATATCTCTATCATAGTAATGATTTAATGCACTTGAACCAGCAGATGCCAAACCTCCCGCTACAACAATATGCAAATAATCCAAATATTCAAGCTGAGGAGTTCCAGAAACCAATTTACTTGCAGCATACATGGATGTAACTGCAGTAATTACTAGAAGAACAACAATCCGTGGTTTAGATATTTCAATTATTTCATTAATTCCCAATTTACTCTACCCAGTTACAAAGTGGTTTTATTCCTTGTTGTAGATCCATTATATTTCAAAAGGAATAAGTATCTCACCCCTACCAGCTTATTTTAATGAGTAATTGGGACCTATTAATGCCAGGCATGGGCCTTACAGGCGTCGGACTAGCAGGGCTCATATTGTCATATGCAGGAATTGCGCATACATTCATCGACGGTATGCACGCATTAACTGGCCTTACTATGTTTGTAGGATTAATTTTTACAGCTGCAGGAATTCTAGATGGCGGTATTTCAACTAGTAATAGAGCCAAAATTACAACTTTGGTAATTGTAGCAATATCACTAGGATTTGGAATTTATGCATTAGGTACAATGAATACTTCAGACTTTACACTTACAGTAGTACTAATTTTACTAGCAGTAGCACTTCCAGCTTTAGCAATTGGTTACATCGCAATGAAAAAACCAGGAAGTCTAAAACCAATTGGATTAGTCTTAGGACTTGCAGTTGCTAGTGCAATGGTTATTTGGATTACAGCTGGTTCAATGAATCAAGAAGCAGAATTAGCTGAAGAAATCATAGATGAAGAAGTAATGGAAGGGGTGACAACTGGACCAATTTTTGCAATTGAAATTCTCAAAGATTCAGCACAAGAAGGAAATCCGGATTACAGTCCAGATAGAGCAGTTGTAACACAAGGACATACAGTTGAATGGACAAATGCCGATGTTGCACCACATACAGTTACTAGTGCAGAAGATTACGGAGAAACATTCGATTCAAGTTTAATCAGTGAAGGAGAGACCTTTACTTTAGATACAACTAACTTAGAAATTGGAGAATATGAATACTTGTGTATAGTTCATCCATGGATGATTGCAACATTAGTTATAGAAGCACCAACAGAAGCAACCAAAATTATTATTCCAGAAGGAGCTGCAATACCTGAAGATGGAAGAATATTCTATGATCCAGAAACAATCAACATTTCAACTGGAACAACAATAGAATGGATAAACGAAGATGCAGCAATGCATACTGCAACATCAGGAAGTCCAACAAATGGAGCTGATGAAGTATTTGATTCACAGATATTAAACTTAGGAGATACATACCAATTCACATTTGAGGAGACAGGGAATTACGATTATTATTGTATCTTGCACCCATGGATGCTTGGAACTATTAATGTAGAATAGATTTGCAAAAAATTATTCTTTCAAAATTACAAAAAAAAATTCTCTTAGATCATAGTAACAAAGAAGAGCCAA
>Ga0209035_10001050_pt1 | contig 11190 bp, 12 predicted proteins | sample MarorgKNORR_S2LV_6_FD_188220 | JGI IMG/M metagenome (GOLD analysis project Ga0209035, IMG submission 188220) | Marine microbial communities from the Southern Atlantic Ocean, analyzing organic carbon cycling - AAIW_A/KNORR_S2/LV (SPAdes) (version 2) | ecosystem: Environmental > Aquatic > Marine...
GGGCGCGAGGTGCCGGCAACTATTGTAGGTACCGATCCTGAGATAGACCTCGCGGTTTTAAAAATCGAGGCTGATAATTTGACCCCGATCGCTCTTGGAGAACCTTCTCAAGCACGAATTGGCGATATAGTGCTGGCCATTGGAAATCCATCTGGGATAGGCCAGTCCGTCACTCAGGGTATTATTAGCGCCAAAGGTCGTAATGGCCTGCGCTTAAATGTTTTTGAGAACTTTATTCAAACAGATGCCGCCATCAACTCTGGCAGTTCAGGTGGCGCACTTATTGATGTCTATGGAAATTTGCTCGGGATTAACACAGCAACGCTCAATAATGTAGGGTCAACAGGCATAAGCTTTGCTATCCCCTCCGATGCTGCTGAAAAAGTATTAACTGATATAGTTCAATATGGTCATGTTGTGAGAGGCTGGTTGGGTATTAGTGCCGACCTTGGGCTAGTATCAAATGAACTGGGAACTACTAAGATTTTTGGCGTGACCTCAGTGGAGCCTGACGGACCGACGGCAAAAGCCGGAGTTAAACCGGGGGATATTATTTTTAAAATTGATGGTCTGCCGGTTACAGACCCGCACGCCAGCATCAGTCAAATCACTCACGTCACCCCAGGGCAACCAGTCAAGCTAAGTATTGTTCGCCAAGACGAGATCATCGAATTTACCGTGATTGCAGGCAACCGCCCCTACACTAGCTCGCGCTAATCCCTTAGTAGGGCAGTTAGAATGTTAACCAAACGTTCATTTTGCTTTTCAGTGCCTATGGTAATGCGTAAAAATTGCTCGATACGAGACTGCTTAAAGTGCCTAACAATGATGCCATTTTGGCGCAAACTTAACGCAAGCTCTTCTGCTGCTTTTTTGTTGTGGCGAACAAAGATAAAATTGCCCGCTGAAGGCATTACTTTAAATCCAAGATTATGTAAGCTATTTGTCAGCCTCAACCTACTATCCATAACGCGCTGGCAGGTGTCTTTAAAATATTCTTGGTCCTCAAAAGCTGCAATGCCCGCAGCGATTGGCAAATGCCCCAACGGATAAGAATTGAAACTATTTTTAATCCGCTCCAAACCTTCTATTAGATCAACCGAACCCATCGCATAACCAATCCGCATACCCGCTAGCGAGCGAGACTTGGACATAGTCTGAACAACGAGAAGATTAGCGTACAAGTTAATTAATGGCACTGCCGTCTCACCCCCAAAATCTATATAGGCTTCATCTATCACGACAACCGAATCGAGGTTATTTTTTAATAGTTGCTCGATAACATCCAACCCGAGCAAGCGGCCAGTAGGCGCATTAGGGTTAGGGAAAATAATTCCACCATTTGGCCGGCTATAATCTTCAATAGTTAAGGATAGATCTTCAGCTAGAGGTATTTTCTCGAAGGCTATTCCGTACAGCTGACAAAAAGTGGGGTAAAAGCTGTAACTGATATCAGGGAATAATAAGGGCTCTGACTTTTTAAGTAACCCGTTAAAGATATGGGCTAATACTTCGTCTGAACCATTACCAAGAAAGACCTGCTTTGGTTCAAGTTGATAGTATTCGGAAATAGCCTGCCTTAATCCATCCGCATTGGGCGGTGGATACAGACGTAAATCCTCATTTAAAAGCCCTTGAATAGCAGACAATACCTTAGGCGAAGGACCGTATGGGTTCTCATTAGTATTTAATTTAGTAATATTAGTAGTGTCAGACTGCTCCCCAGGGATATAGGGTTGCAGTTGGCTTACAAGATCACTCCAGTACTTACTCATTAGTTGGTCTCTCTGTAACGCTAAACTAAAAATTTAATCTTTAATGCGATATTCTGCCGATCGTGCGTGGGCAGTCAGCGACTCACCCCGACCTAAAACAGAGGCTATCTTTCCCAGTTCAGAGGCACCCTGCTCAGAACAATAAATGAGTGAGCTGCGTTTTTGGAAATCATATACGCCCAATGGCGAAGAAAAGCGAGATGTTGCTGAAGTAGGAAGCACGTGATTTGGCCCGGCACAATAATCTCCCAGAGCTTCCGCCGTATGGCGACCCATAAAAATAGCGCCGGCATTACGTACATATGGCAACCAGGATTCTGGGTTTTCTACCGACAATTCCAAATGCTCTGGCGCAATACGGTTGGACATCTCCACTGCCTGTTTCGAATCAGCTACTTGAATCAGTGCCCCGCGGTTAGCTAGAGATTTAGCGATAATTTCTCTACGTTCCATATCAGGTAATAATTTGCTCATACTCTTATGCACAGCAGTGATGAAAGCGGGATCCCAAGAAATAAGGATCGACTGCGCTTCTTCATCATGTTCGGCTTGGGAAAATAAATCCATCGCAATCCAGTCAGGATCAGTCTCACCATCACAGATTACTAATATTTCACTCGGACCTGCGATCATGTCTAGTCCTACCGCACCAAAAACAAGCCGCTTGGCCGTCGCCACATAGCTATTACCAGGGCCTACAATTTTATCAACTTTGGGGACTGTTTCGGTGCCATAGGCAAAAGCCCCTATGGCTTGAGCTCCACCAATAGTAAACACTCGGTCAACTCCAGCAATAGCCGCTGCCGCTAAAACAAGAGGGCTAATATCCCCATCAGGAGCAGGGACCATCATTATTATTTCTTCAACACCTGCTACGCGGGCCGGAATGGCGTTCATTAGTACTGATGATGGATAGCTAGCTTTACCGCCAGGTACATAGATGCCAATACGCTGTAAGGGTGTTATCTGCTGACCAAGAATAGTGCCGTTTTTCTCTTTGTACTGCCATGACTGCTGTACCTGATGAACATGGTAATCTTTGATTCTCTGTGCAGCCTGCTCTAAAGCAAGACGAGTTTCTATGTCGATTGAGTCCAAAGCCTGCTGGAGCGCATCGGCAGTAATACACAACTCATCCACACTCAGGCATTCACGACGATCAAAACGATTAGTGTATTCAACGAGCGCTTTATCACCATCCATACGAACGTCGCCCAATATCTTAGTAACAACTTTCTCGATACTACTGTTTTTCACCTCGCCCCATGCAGTGAGAGCATCCAGAGCGGACAAAAACCCATCATCATTAGCGTTGAGCTTAGCGATCTGGCAAAGCCCTTGGGATGCAGTCATTCTCCAACAACCTCTGTAAGCGCATCTACAATAGCTTGAATCTCAGAAAACTTAGTTTTCATTGCAGCCTTATTGACAATAAGTCGAGCACTAATGTCAGCTATCTCATCTCGAGCCTCTAAACCATTGGCTTTCAAGGTGTCTCCGGTGTCAACGATATCGACGATTTCATGGGCCAAATCTAGAATCGGCGCAAGCTCCATAGCGCCGTACAACTTAATAAGATCTGCTTGCCTACCCTGTTCCGCATAAAATTGCCGCGCCACATTGATGTATTTTGTAGCGACCCTTAAACGCCCCCGTTGTTCAGAAGCCCCTTTCGCAACCGCGGTCATGATTTTGCAGCGAGCAATACCAAGATCTAGGGGCTCGTAGTAACCGTCACCCTGATGCTCTAAAAGCATATCTTTTCCAGCCACACCAATATCTGCCGCACCAAACTGAATATAAGTGGGTACATCTGAACCACGTAAAATTAACAACCTTACGCCTTTTTGGTTTGTCTGAAAGACCAATTTTCGACTAGAAAAAATATCTTCGGCAGGAACAATACCCGCCGCCGCTAATAAGGGTAACGTTTCTTTTAAAAGGCGCCCTTTGGTTAACGCCAACGTGATTTGTGTCATAGTAATTATTCAACTAAATAATGAGTTTTATTGATACTCCCTAATTAGGGACTCGCCTTATGTCAGCGCCTACCTGCTGTAATTTCTCCTCTATGCACTCGTAACCTCGATCTATATGATAGATTCGATCAACTATAGTTTCTCCTTCAGCAGCCAGACCAGCAATAACAAGGGCTGCAGATGCTCGCAAGTCTGAGGCCATTACCTGCGCACCTGTTAATTTCTCAACGCCGGTGATGATTGCCGAATTACCTTCCACAATAATTTTAGCCCCCATGCGGTTTAGCTCTTGAACTTGCATCAATCGATTTTCAAAAATCGTTTCCGTTACGATACCCAGCCCTTCAGCCACTGCATTAACTGCTGTTAACTGCGCCTGCATATCTGTCGGAAAAGCCGGGTAGGGAGCAGTTTTTAGATTAATCGCTTTAGCTCTTCGCCCTTGCATGTCGAGCTCTATCCAGTCATCGCCACAGGTTATAATACCGCCGGCCTCTTCTAACTTAAGTAATACTGCCTCCAATATTGAGGGGTCTGTTTTAGTTACTTTTATTTTTCCACCAGTGGCTGCAGCGACCGCAAGATAAGTGCCCGTTTCAATTCGGTCAGGCATTACTCGGAACGAACCACCTGACATTTTCTCGACACCCTCGATTTCCAATGTATTTGATCCAGCTCCTTTTACCCGTGCACCCCAAGCATTCATACATTGAGCTAGATCAACAATTTCCGGTTCTCTGGCAGCATTCTCTATAATAGTTGTACCCTCTGCCAAAGCCGCCGCCATCATTAAATTTTCTGTGGCGCCAACCGAAACTAAATCCATAAGAATGCGAGCACCTTTAAGACGTCCACTACTACGAGCTTTAATATAACCTTTCTCAATATGTATACTCGCCCCCATCGCTTCGAGACCACGCAAATGCAGATCAACCGGTCGACTACCTATTGCGCAACCGCCAGGAAATGATACATTTGCCTCACCATAACGACTCAACATCGGGCCAAGCACCAATATAGATGCTCTCATGGTTTTTACCAATTCATAGGGTGCCGTCAGACTATTTAGGGTCGAAGTATCAATTTCAACTGACATCTTTTCATCAACACTAAGGGTAACCCCAAGAGTCCCTAACAACTCTATGGTGGTTGTGACATCTTGGAGGTGAGGTAAATTAGCGATCGAAACTAACCCGTCACAAAGCAGTGACGCCGACAAAATAGGTAACGCGGCATTTTTGGATCCAGAAATCCATATTTCACCATTAAGCGGTTTGCCGCCTTGAATAATTAATTTATCCATTGAATCGCCTTAAAATAGAGAACTTACACTACACAAAAAAACCGCCGACATCACTCCCTGCTTCTATCAGGTTCGATGTTGCCATTCTTCGTGTGTAAACAGCTTCATATTGACCGCGTGAATCACGCCAGAGGAAATATGCTCATTTAAAACAGCATAAATTAGTTGCTGACGCTGAACCGCACGCCTGCCTTCAAATAAATCACCCACTACAAGAATATTAAAATGACTTCCTTGGCTATCTACTTCAATCCGACAGTCAGGGAGTGTATTCTCTAGCAGTGTTGTAACGTCTTCAGGATTCATTCTATTTACTCATATCAAGCAGATGCAATGTCTAGGGACACTGCGTTAATCAGCACTTTTCAGCCAGCTATCAATAACCTCATCGAGATTACCTGATGACCTTTGTGCCGCCTTTGTAAATTGACTTTTAAAAATTGATTCCAAATTAATGCCATTTAGAACCACATTGATCACTTTCCACTCGCCAGTCTTTTTACGAGCCACCCAATACTCCAGCGGATAAACCGCCGTTGCACTACGAATTTGCTGAGAAACCTTAATGGCGCGTTTTTTAGGGTCTAAGGCTTTTCTATTAACCAGAATAATTTTCTCATCACCATAACTCATGAGGCCTCGCCCATAAGTCTCCACCAAGCCTTCGCGAAATAGTTTAATAAACCGACCACGTTGTTCTGTAGAAGATACTTTACGATGCCCCCCCATAACCCTACCGGCAATGCGACTAAAATCGACGTACTCTCCCATTAATCGATCTAAATCATCAAAATACACTGCTTCATTGCTAGGGTATTGATCTTTATACTCAGCAATAATAGCAATGACTTCTGTGGTCATCTGCTCAATGTTATCAAAAGGATTTTGCTTTATACCCTCAGCGCTTGCGCTATGAGCTATGCCTAGAATACTCAAACATAGCCACAAGCCACCTATGATTTTTTTAAATTTTGCCATAATGTCATCCATTTAAATAATCCTTTACTCGCTTCTTCCTTTTTGTAATTTAACGGAAAAATATTCTTATTAATCGCTACTGACTTTTACAGTCGCGCACTATACCATTCTCCAACTGTTGAATAAACATAATGCATGCACCCTTTGGAGACTTCATGTCAACCCTTTACCTCCCGATAATTGCTCTGTTAACTGGGCTATTAGGCCTAGTTTGGGGCGCCGATAAATTCATTACAGGTAGTGTAGGGGTTGCCCGGAATTTCGGAATTTCGTCAATGATCATAGGCTTAACTGTGGTCTCAATCGGGACTTCAGCACCGGAAATTATCGTCTCTATTAACGCCGCACTTAGTAACGCCGGCGGTCTTGCTGTTGGTAATGCCTTAGGTTCTAACCTTGCCAACATCGGACTAGTACTAGGTATCACCGCGCTCGTTGCACCCCTTCCAGTGCAGCCTCACTTGCTTAAAGAAGAAGGCCCCGTATTACTTTTAGTAACTCTCTTAGCAGGATTATGCCTTTATGACGGGCAATTAAATCGCGGAGAAAGTATCGCCCTTGGTTTGCTGGCAATACCTCTAATCGCCATTTTAGTGAAGTACAAAAAGAATCACCCCACTCCAGAAACGGCAGAAGACAGTATTGCTGCGACAGGTTTTTCGATGAAAACTTCTGGCCTATGGTTGTTACTAGGACTAGGTATCTTATTGCTAAGTGCTGAAATAACAGTTTGGGGAGCTACATCTATTGCTCGATTTTTCGATATTAGCGACCTCGTTGTAGGTTTAACAATAGTTGCCATCGGCACTAGCTTGCCAGAACTGGCAGCCTCAGTAGTAAGCGCGATGAAGGGGCATCATGATATTGCCGTCGGCAACATATTCGGCTCAAATCTTTTCAATCTTCTATTGGTAATGACGACAGCTGGAGCTATTGCGCCAATGACGCTTCCTGATAATGTATTTAGCCGCGACTATTTCTCATTGCTAGTTATTACAGCTCTGATGATCGGCTTAGTCGGTTGGACAATACGGAAAAATCGGCATATAGACAGCGTTGCACGCTTATCAAGATTTGTTGGTTTTATCCTATTGACCAGCTATGCGCTTTACTATGTATTATTGTGGTCATCGCTGATCATAAGCTAATGCTTACTTGAGGACGCGGTTTCGTCCTATAATGACTTAATATAGATTAACAAAACGATAACTATCGGACTCTTTGATGACAGATTTTATTACCTCAGGCCTTCGCACCGTTGAGATGGAAGCCCAAGCGGTTAGTCAATTAACTCCAAGGATTAATCAAAATTTTGCGCTTGCATGTGAAACTATTCTCGCCTGTAAAGGCCGAGTGGTTGTAACAGGCATGGGTAAGTCAGGTCACATTGGCAATAAAATTGCCGCAACTCTTGCAAGTACTGGTACACCTGCATTCTTTGTTCACTCTGGAGAAGCCAGTCATGGAGACTTAGGCATGATCACGAAAGCTGACGTCGTGATTGCAATTTCAAATTCTGGCAGCACCAGTGAAGTCATAAGATTACTACCGTTAATTGTTCGCCTAGGTATCCCCTTAATTAGCATGACTGGAGATGTTAACTCTCAACTAGCTCAAGCGGCCTACGCACATCTTGATGTTTCTGTTACTACCGAAGCGTGCCCCCTAAATCTGACTCCAACTACTAGTACGACAGTTACCTTAGTCATGGGCGATGCATTGGCAATAGCTCTTTTGGAAGCAAGAGGGTTTAGTGCAGAAGATTTTGCATTCTCTCACCCTGGCGGAATGTTGGGGAGAAAACTGTTGCTACGAGTCTCTGACATTATGCACAAGGATGACGACGTACCCAAAGTAATGATTGATCAACCGCTGCAAGATGCCCTACTCGAAATGACTCAAAAAGGCTTTGGAATGACGACCGTCATTTCAAAAGAAAAAAAGCTTATGGGTATTTTTACAGACGGCGATCTGCGTCGTGCAATCGACCAAAAGGTCAATATAGCGTCAACTACTATGGCCGCTGTAATGTCTCCAAATCCAAAAACAATCAATCAAGATCTTCTAGCTGTGGAGGCCCTGACCATTATGGAGTCAACCGCTATAACTGCTCTTGTCGTCGAAGACGATAAGGGTCATCCCACTGGTGTGTTGCATCTGCATGACATCCTTCGCGCAGGAGTTGTCTAGTGTCGAATATGCATTACAATTCAATAAGCTCAGCTGCAAAAAAGATAAAGTTATTATTGCTAGATGTAGACGGGGTTCTGACTGATGGGCGGCTCTATTATGGTAATAGCGGCGAAGAGATGAAAGCCTTCAATATCCAAGATGGCTTGGGTATAAAGTTACTTCAACAGGGCGGAATACAAGTGGGAATTATCACCGGCCGCGTCTCTGATCTATTACAACGACGGGCGACCGAATTAGGTATAAACCCCGTCATACAGGGCCGAGAAGACAAGTTAACTGCACTCAATGAATTAATGCTTACTGCAGGCTTAAATTTAGATGAAGTTGCCTTTGTGGGAGATGACTTACCCGATCTTGCAGTTATCAAAAAGGTAGGCTTAGGCATTACCGTAGCTAATGGTAGCGCTACTTTAAAAGCGATCGCTGACTGGCAAACCACGAGAAAAGGTGGTGATGGAGCAGTACGTGAAGTTGCAGAAATGCTACTGACCTGCCAAGACAAATTTGCTCACCTGCTGGAACAGTATCAATGATTCGTCAATCTTTTATAGGCACAGCCTTGCTCATAATTGTTGGCTGGTTCTTGGTCGTTTGGGACTCTCCGCCTGAATCCTTTATGCGTGACAGTAAGACGCCTGTTGTCCAACAAAGGCAGGTGGATGGATATATGTCGTCTATTACTAGCCAACGATTTTCAGTTACGGGAGAGCAACTATTTTTACTTACCTCTCCAAAAATGCAGTTATTTGAAGGTGACTCGCGACTTGAATTAACTCAACCTCGACTTTTTTCCCTACCTACGAGGGCGGGAAATAAAGGCAATGGCATCGCTTTTTTAGCTGACTTTGGTACGATTTCTGGGACTGGAAACCGGCTGTCTTTATTAGGTAATGTAAAGGCTATAATTACAGGAACTGAACAAGAAAAGACTCTGACAGCAGCCAGTCTAGAGTATCAACTAACTGAAATGATAATCTCCACAGAGGATGATTTTATCCTCAAAACCGCGCAGTCATCTCTCACTGGAAAAGGCTTAATGGGCGATCTCAGTAAAGACTTATTTACCCTTAAATCTAAGGTGCATGGGGTTCACGATGCTATTTAAAAGACTTTGTGCTGTATTATTATTTGCACATTGCTGTGTATCTCTGGCTATTTCACCTGACCACGGTGAGTCAATCGAAATCGATGCTGACTCTGCCGAATTCATTGAGTCATCGGGGCAAACAAAATATCGTGGAAATGTGGTTGTGAAGCAGGGCTCTATCATCATTGGTGCCGATGAAGTCACCATTTATTACCAAAATAACAAAGTAAGTCGGATTTTTTGTACGGGTTCCCCTGCAAGCTATACACAGGAATCCGCCATTGACCAAACCAGCATGTTCGCGCGCGCTGAGACCATTGAATATAAGCTTGCTGAAGATACCATTAACTTAAAAACTAACGCCTCACTGACACGTAATGGCACATTCATTAAGGGTGATTCAATTAACTATGATCTGGCAGATGGAACATGGAAAGCCAAAGGTGATGATTTAGGCGGACAAAAACGTATTCAACTGGTGATCCCTCCGTTCACCCAAAGTACTCGACCTGAGCTTTCTTTCTTTGAGGCTGAAAAAAACACAGAGCAACAAGTGGAGAAAGTTAAGTAATGGCTATTTTAGAAGCTCGAAATTTAGCTAAATTTTATGCCAAAAGACACGTGGTTAAAGATGTTTCTTTATCGGTAAAGCAAGGCGAAATAGTTGGTCTACTTGGCCCAAATGGTGCCGGCAAGACTACGTGTTTTTACATGATTATAGGGCTAGTATCCCAAGATGGCGGGACAATTAGTATCGACCAGCAAGATATTACAAATTTACCTATGCATGGTCGGGCACGAAAGGGCTTGGGTTATTTGCCTCAGGAACCATCGATTTTTAGAACCTTAAGCGTTGAAGACAATATCTTGGCAATTCTGGAAACCCGTAAAACACTTACACGTCGTCAACGTAATGATATCCTCAAAGAATTACTTAATGAGTTCAATATTACACACCTCTCTAAGAATACCGGGATGAGTTTGTCTGGTGGAGAGCGCCGAAGAGTTGAAATTGCCAGAGCTTTAGCGGCTGACCCTCAATTTATTTTGCTCGATGAACCCTTTGCCGGCGTTGATCCCATTTCTGTAAATGACATTAAAAATATCATTCGTCACCTCCGCGACAAAGGTATTGGCGTACTGATAACCGACCATAATGTCAGAGAAACGCTCGATATTTGCGAACATGCTTATATTATGGGAGAAGGTCATGTCATAGCTGAAGGAACTACTGATCACATATTAAACGACGAAAAAGTTAAAAAAACCTACCTTGGTGAACATTTTATGCTGTAAAGGCCTTATTTCTGAGGTTAGGTGATTGCCAAGCACGGCATTTCGGCACTAAAATTGCATCTTAATCTATTCTAGATATCCTTTATATGCGTCCAGGCCTGCAATTAAAGATCAGCCAACAGCTGACTATGACCCCGCAACTGCAGCAGGCTATAAAATTACTGCAACTTTCCACTATAGAATTGCATCAAGAAATCATCGAGCAAATCTATAGCAATCCTTTACTTGAGATAGACGACGATAATTCTAATGAGGCTAATCCCAAGCAGCGCCCTGATTCATCTGCCCCAAACGATACTATTGCCGTTGATTTGAACGCAGACGATGGAAATCTACATAAAACTGCAGTAGATGCTACAGACAAAACTGTCACAGAGACCGAATTAGATGATATTTGGCAGCATGGGAAAACTCAGGATTTACCCGTCGACGCTAACTGGGACGAGAGCTACAGCCCTACCATGCGGGTATCCAATGGTGCCGCCGAAAGTAATTGGGAGCAGGTTTATCAGGTAACCGAGTCATTACAAGACCACTTGACGTGGCAACTCAATCTTACGCCCTTTTCAGACCGTGACC
>Ga0209035_10001053_pt1 | contig 11182 bp, 10 predicted proteins | sample MarorgKNORR_S2LV_6_FD_188220 | JGI IMG/M metagenome (GOLD analysis project Ga0209035, IMG submission 188220) | Marine microbial communities from the Southern Atlantic Ocean, analyzing organic carbon cycling - AAIW_A/KNORR_S2/LV (SPAdes) (version 2) | ecosystem: Environmental > Aquatic > Marine...
GTATCTTTCACCTACTATTAGGCGAGCCATGCTATCTGGCAAACGTACTACCCTCGAGTCGCAGGATAAAAATGTCACTATTTTTTTCTCGGACTTAAGCGGTTTCACGCAACTGGCTGAGCGACTAGAGGCTGATGATTTAGCTCTATTTTTGAATATTTACCTAACTGAGATGAGCGAGATAGCAATGCGCTTTGGTGGCACCATAGACAAAATTATTGGTGACTCTATTATGGTATTTTTTGGTGATCCTGAGAGCCGCGGTATTAAGAACGATGCCCTAAGTTGCGTATCGATGGCGCTTGCCATGAGAAAAGCAATGACCAAACTTAAGAACCGCTGGCAGGCGGTAGGTATAGAAAACCCACCCTCTATCCGGATGGGAATCAATAGCGGCTTATGTAAGGTCGGTCACTTTGGTACTGAACACCACCTAACTTACACTTTACTGGGACGATCCGTTAATCTTGCTAGCCGCCTTGAGTCCGCTGCTGACAACGACGAAATATTAATATCGTTTAGCACTTACAGCCTTGTCAAAGACATCGTGAACTGCGTACCAAAGGGCCAACTAGCGATAAAAGGCTTTAGTCAGCCCATCATCGCCTACAGTGCCCTCGATTTATCAACCAGGCATGGTAATCAAACACCTAAACCTGATTATTCATAGTCTGCAATCGCGGGACAAGAACACATAAGATTGCGATCGCCATAAACATGGTCCAGACGCGCAACAGGTGGCCAATATTTATTATCTCTAAGAGAAGCCACTGGGTAGGCAGCTTGATGCCTAGTGTAGGCGTGGACCCACTCATCAGCACTAACCATAGCGGCAGTGTGCGGAGCGGAAACTAGCGGGTTATCCGCCAAGGTCCAACGGCCATTCTTAACTTGATCGACCTCTGCCTTAATCGCAATCATTGCGTCACAGAACCGATCTATCTCGGCTTTTGATTCACTTTCAGTGGGTTCGATCATGAGTGTTCCCGCCACTGGAAAAGACATGGTTGGTGCATGGAAACCATAGTCAATCAGTCGCTTTGCAATATCATCAACGCTAATACCGACTTCATCTTTTATGACTCGAACATCCAAAATGCATTCATGAGCAATACGTCCATGACTACCCGTGTAAAGAATCTGGTAATGGGCTTCTAAGCGGTGAGCAATATAGTTGGCGTTCAATATAGCGACTTCGGTAGCCTGCTTAAGTCCATGCCGACCCATCATGCGGATATACATCCAGGTGATGGGCAGAATGCTCGCGCTACCAAAGGGGGCTGCCGATACTTGAGCGCCACGACGCTCACCTTGTTCTGATTCTATGGGTAAGAAAGGCTCTAGATGCTTTCCAACACCGATGGGGCCAACACCTGGTCCACCACCACCATGAGGAATACAAAATGTTTTATGCAAATTAAGGTGAGAGACATCACCACCAAACTTGCCTGGCTGGCAAACACCGACCATTGCATTGAGATTGGCGCCGTCAATATAAACTTGGCCACCATGATTATGAACTATGTCGCATATTTCCGTAATTCTTTCTTCAAAAACACCATGCGTTGACGGGTAAGTCACCATAATCGCCGCAAGATTTTTACTGTGCTGCTCAGCTTTGGCGAGCAAATCGTCTACATCAACATTGCCTTGATCGTCGCACTTGACCACAACAACACTCATTCCGCACATTTGCGCCGATGCTGGATTAGTGCCATGGGCAGAACTTGGAATAAGACAGACTTGCCGATGACTATCGCCGCGGCTTTCATGGTAACCACGAATGGCCAGTAACCCTGCATATTCACCCTGAGAGCCAGCATTAGGTTGCAATGACATAGCGTCATAGCCTGTAGATGCACATAGCATTTCTTCTAGCTGCGCCATCATCATGGTATAGCCTTTGGTCTGAGAATCCGGCGCAAACGGATGCATGTTAGAAAATTCAGGCCATGTGATGGGTAACATTTCGGCGGTCGCATTCAATTTCATCGTGCATGAACCCAACGGAATCATAGCCCGATCCAGCGCAATGTCTTTGTCTGAAAGTTTACGGAGATATCTCAACATTTCAGTTTCTGAATGGTAACGACTAAACGTCGGATGACTCAAAAAGTCGGTCGTTCGAACCAGTTCACCCGGCGTATTATCGTTGACCTGTTCAGACAGTACCCGTACATCCAAGCCTGTTTCTCCGACCAAAAGCTCCCAAAGGTCGGCAACATCTTGAGCGGTAGTAGTCTCATCTAAAGAGACACCCAAGGTATTTGTGTCAATCAAGCGCAAGTTAATCTCACGTACCTCAGCCGCCTTTCGAATAGCCGCCGTACGATCACCAGTATTTAGGGTCAAGGTATCAAACCAACATGTATTTTTAGGTGTAAGCCCTTTTTGACTCAGACCTTCCGCCAGAACCGAGGTGAGCATGTGAATTCGCTGAGCAATACGCTGTAAGCCTTTGGGTCCGTGATAGACCGCATACATGCCGGCGATAACGGCTAATAAAACCTGAGCTGTACATATGTTGGAGGTCGCTTTCTCACGACGAATATGTTGCTCCCGCGTTTGCAGAGCCAAACGATAGGCTGGTGCGCCTGTGGCATCTTGGGATACACCGACTAAACGGCCGGGAAGATTGCGCTTAAATGACTCTCTGGTTGCCATATAACCAGCATGAGGGCCGCCAAAGCCCAATGGAACGCCAAACCGTTGACTAGATCCAATTGCAACGTCTGCGCCCAAAGAACCAGGTGATTCGAGCATGACTAGGCTAAGAATATCGGCAGCCATAACCGCTAATCCGCGTTGTGCCTGAACTTTCTCAATCACTAACCGGTGATCGCGTACTTCACCACTGGCACCGGGGTACTGCAGTAATATCCCAAAAGCCTCACCAGAGAAATCATCGGGGTTCCCAACGTCAATCTGAATGCCTAAGGGTTCAGCTCGTGTTTGAATAACCTGGATAGTCTGAGGCAAGCAATCACTGTCGACAAAAAAGCGCATTGACTTGGATTTTGACATCCTCTGGCAAAGTGACATTGCTTCAGCGGCTGCGGTGCCCTCATCGAGCATCGATGCGTTGGAGATTTCCATTCCCGTCAGATCTGTAATCATGGTTTGAAAATTAATTAATGCCTCTAACCGACCCTGAGAAATTTCTGGTTGATAGGGCGTATAAGCTGTATACCAAGCGGGGTTTTCGAGAATATTACGTTGAATCACATTAGGTGTAATAGTCCCGTAATACCCCTGCCCAATAAAGCTACGGAAAACCTTGTTGTGACTGGCAATCTGCTTTAACTCAGACAATGCTTCTGCTTCGGTGCATCCATCATCAATGGCCAGACTCTCTCCCATGGCAATAGCCTCTGGGACTACTTGCTTGGTTAATTGCTCGAGAGTTTGGCACCCTAAGGCATCAAGCATAGCTCTTTGGTCTGCCGTATTTGGCCCAATGTGGCGGGCTGTAAATTCAGCCGCATTTTCTAGATCAGCAAGAGTTCGCCGCTTTTTCAACATTCCATTATCTCCAGTCATTAGACTTTGTTATTCGCCATCTTGAATAAATTGTTGGTACTGCTCAGCATCCATAAAATTAGATATTTCCACATCTTCACTAGGCGTTAACTGGAATATCCAGCCTTCAGTTTCCGGAGCGCTATTGAGAAGATCTGGTTGATCAACCAAGGCTTCATTAACTGCCACTACTACGCCATCAATGGGCACCGCTATCTCACCAGCTGCTTTAACCGATTCAATAACCGCCGCTTCGTCACCGGCTATTAACTCGCCACCTACTTCTGGCAACTCAATAAAAACCACATCGCCCAGCTGCTCCTGAGCAAACTGTGTGACACCGATAGTGACTAAATTACCTTCAATTTTTAACCACTCATGATCTTTGGTGTATACAACTTGGTCCATTTTGGACTCCTTATAATGAGCGGTTAACCGCGATAATATCGTTGAGGAACTAGAGGCATTTTTGCCACGGTAATAGGTCGGGCTTTTCCCCTAACCATTGCCGTTAGTTGCGTACCCACTGCTGAGTGCTCTGTCGAGACATAGCCCATGGCTACCGGTGCTTGAAGTGTTGGACCAAACCCGCCGCTGGTAATAACACCCAAGACATTGCCCTGACTGTCGGTAATTTCAGCACCCTCTCTCACCGGTGCCCGCCCTTCCACTAAAAAGCCCACTCTTTTTTTACTGACACCATTGTCCAAGTGACCCAAAATAGTATCGGCACCCAAAAAGCCGCCTGAGTTTTCACTACCACTTCGCCGCGACTTACTGATGCTCCAACTAATTGCCGCTTCAACAGGCGAAGTATTTTTATCCATATCATGACCGTAGAGGCACAGGCCCGCTTCAAGACGCAAAGAGTCGCGAGCACCCAAGCCAATCCACTGACAGTAGTCGTAGTCCAGCAACCTGTCCGCTAGGGCCAATGCATGGTCATCTGATACTGAAATCTCAAAGCCATCCTCTCCGGTATATCCAGAACGTGTTACATAGCATTCGATATCGCCGATTTCAGTGTGACAACCCTGCATGAAGGTTAGGGTCTCTGTTTGAGGGGCTAGCTCGGCCATGATTTCTACCGCTCTTAAACCCTGCAGTGCAATCAGGCTCTGGTGTTCTAGATAGTTGATTTCAGAATCAGGCAGGTGGGTTTTTAAGTGCGCAATATCCTGTTCTTTACACCCGGCGTTGACTACCAGAAAAAAAGTGTCTTCAGCCCATCGTGTAATAATAAGATCGTCTAGAATACCGCCATCTGCTGAGGTGAAGGTGGCATAGCTCTGCTGATTAATGGCCAAAGCGCCCAGATCCACAGGCATTAACCTTTCCAGTTCTGCAACTACATTTTCACCTCTAACCAGTACCTGTCCCATATGAGATACATCAAAGAGCCCAGCATTGTCACGTGTATGAAGATGCTCTTGCATAATGCCTGAGGGGTACTGGACAGGCATAAGATACCCTGCAAAAGGGACCATCTTGCCCCCCGCCGAAACATGGCGGTCATAGAACATAGTTTTTCTGTTATCGGCACTCTCGGACATAGGCGCTATCTACCTTGTAAAGCTGAAGTGTGTTCTGATTTGCACAATGATAAAGCCCTAAGCGCAATATGTTAAATTAATAGCTATAATGTTATTATTTAAAAAATTAATACTTATAAAGGGATAAATTAGTGAAAAACTTATCCATGGACTTACTACGGGCTTTTGTTTCAGTAGCCCAGTTTGGTAGCTTTACCAAAGCAGGCGAGTTAATTGGGCGATCCCAGCCCGCAGTGACGTTAAAAATAAAACGGCTTGAACAATTAGTCGATGAAACCTTATTTACGCGCACGGGTAAAAGCCTAGAACTATCCGAAGCTGGTGAGTCTCTGTATGACTATGCCAATCAAATCCTAGCTCTAAATGATCTAGCCGTTAGCCAATTTTCAAAAAGTGCGGTGGCGGGTAAGGTTCGCCTTGGTATTCCCAGCGAGTTTGCGACCACACTACTGCCTAAAATTGTTAGCCGTTTTGCAAAAGCCTATCCCAACGTAACCCTGGAAGTTAACTGTGAACTGAGTAAACACCTGCTCACCAAGGCAGGCAAAGCAAAGCATGATCTTATATTAGCGCTGGGGGATGAGTCCTCGGACAAAAACTCTGATTTCATCAAAAACGATGATCTTGTGTGGGTGGCTAGCAACGCCAAAAACCCGCTCAAAGTAGAAGTAATGCCACTGATTGTGGCAGCTGAAGGCTGTATTTATCGTCAACGCGCAATCCAGCGTCTAGATCGCTCTGAACTGCCATGGCAAATCGTCTACACCAATCCTGATCTAACCGGTATTCAATATGCCATTCAAGAGGGCTTAGGCGTGACTGTTTTGGCGAAGAGTACAGTGCCCGATAACCTACAAGTCATCGCGCAATCACCAAGATTTCCTGACTTAGGTAAGGTTGGTATTAATTTAATCTGCGACACCACAAAGCGGGGCGATCAAGCCATTAAACTGCTTATTGAGTTTCTTAAAACCAGTTTGGCTTAACATCAAACCTAATCAATGAGCGATTATTGGCGCACGTGACGAAGGGCAGGAGGTGTTGCTCTTGAGGTACTTCTGAACGGATTGATATCTAACCCACCTCTGCGCATGTAACGCGCATAAACACTCAGTTTTGAGGGGTTACAGCGCAGCATAATGTCATTAAAGATTTGTTCGACACACTGCTCATGAAAGTCTTGATGCTGGCGATAAGAGACAATGTATTTGAGCAAGCCGTCCGCATCAACTTTAGGCCCAGAATAAGTAATATACACTGAGGCCCAATCGGGTTGATCGGTCACTGGGCAATTAGTTTTTAGCAAATGAGAATAAAGCGTTTCCGTCACATGGTGTTCTACACTGGCGACTAATAGGTTACTGTCTGGGTGATAGCTGTCGATAATGACCGGGCGCTGATCAAGGCATGTGCCTTGAGGTTCTGAAATAGCACAAAACCCTGCATATTCAGCAAGCTCATATAAAACGATGTCTACCGGCGCACCACAGGCGGCAGACAAATCCTTCGTCAACAACTCAACAACTGTTTGTTTAGCGTCAAAAGAGGTCTGAATAATGGAGTTTAGATAGAGTTTAAAAGACTTGGATTCAATAATGGAATCACTAGTACAGGGAAAGCTAAACTCACCGATTGCTACCTGTGGTAACCCCGCGTTACTCAGCCAGGAAATTTCAAAAGCGGTCCAGACATCACAGCCTACAAAGGGTAAATCGCCGTTCTGTGACTGCTGACGCGCTTTAGAGCGCGCTATGGGCTGCAACAGCGTGGCATCGTACTGATCGCTATAAGAAGTCTCTCTACCCAGTTCTGTCTCAGAATAATCAACCATTAACTACGCAACCTTGAACCGTTCTCTAGCAAGCGCAACGCGCTGAAGAACAGCACCATGGAAAATAATCCCACCATACCAAATGACCAAAAAATATTGATATCGGTAATGCCGGCTATTCCATATCGAAAAGCATTCACCATGTACAACACCGGGTTTATCATTGAAAGATTACGCCAAAAGTCACTTAGTAGGTCTATCGAATAAAATACGCCACCAAGATAGGTCAGTGGGGTCAAAACAAAGGTTGGAATGATCGAGATGTCGTGGAAACTGGCGGCAAAAATTGCATTAATCAGCCCGGCTAACGAGAACATCAATGATGTCATCAAAACAATAGCAATAGTGATGGGTAAGCTATGGATACTGAAGTCAGCAAAATACAATGAGAGCACGGTTACAATCGCCCCAACACCCAGACCACGGCACATGCCCCCGGCAACATAGCCCAGTAAAATAATCCAATTAGGGGTTGGTGAAACGAGTAGCTCTTCAATGTTGCGCTGAAATTTGGAGCCAAAAAAGGACGACACCACGTTGGAGTAAGAGTTAGTAATCACCGACATCATAATCAGTCCGGGCGCCACAAATTGGATATACGGCAAGCCCGACATAGTGCCAATACGCGCCCCGATTAGCTGTCCAAAAATAACAAAATACAAAATAATCGTAATGACTGGCGGTAATAATGTCTGCGGCCAAATGCGCATAAAACGACGGAGTTCACGACGTAAAATAGTATCGAAGGCTACCCATTTTTGATAATTATTCATCGTTCTGCCCTGCAGTTTTAGCACTCAAATTCTTCTCTACCATATCAAAAAACAACTCTTCCAAACGGTTGCTCTTGTTACGCATGCTGATCACATCAATATTCTGATCGCTTAATGCAGCAAATACCTCGTTAATCGACTGAGTTTTCAGTACTTCAATCTCAATACTATGACTATCGACGAGTGTTACCGGATAACCAGTGATTACCGGACAACTAGATAACTCTTGGCGAGTATCAAATATAAACGTTTCCCGGTTTAGCTGTTTAAGCAATGCCTTAATACTGGTGTTTTTAACGATCGTGCCATGATCAATAATGGCAATATTACGGCACAGACTTTCAGCTTCTTCTAAGTAATGAGTAGTCAGAATAATCGTGGTGCCCTGCTGATTAATCTCTTTAAGGAACTCCCACATTGAACGGCGCAACTCAATATCCACGCCTGCGGTTGGCTCATCCAACACCAGTAACCTTGGCTCATGAATGAGTGCCCGCGCAATCATCAGTCTTCGTTTCATGCCACCAGAAAGATTGCGTGATAGATCATTTCGACGCTCCCACAAACCCAGCTGTTTTAAATACTTTTCTGCGCGTTCCAACGCCACTTTTGCCACAATGCCAAAATAACCCGCTTGAGCCACTAAAATATCAATGGGCTTTTCAAACTGATTAAAATTAAACTCCTGCGGCACTACCCCAACATACTGTTTTGCCGTGGAAAAATCTTCATCAATATCATGGCCAAAGATGGTCACTGAACCGGAGGTTTTCCGCACCAATGAGCAAATAATGCCGATGGTGGTAGATTTTCCCGCACCATTAGGACCCAACAAGGCAAAGAAATCACCTTGAGCGACGTCCAAGTCAATGCCCTTTAAGGCCTGAAATGAGTCATCATAGACTTTGGTTAGATTTTTTATTGAAAGTGCCGTCTGTTTCTTACTGTTCAAGTGCTTCATCCAAATTTGGTGGTGAGGTAACCGTTTAGTTAGCGTCACTATTGTATAACGCAATCCTTAATAAGTACGTTTTTAGGTGGCATTTAGACTAGTTAGTGCGGCCTCTTGGAGGCATAATAAGACTCTAAAGAAACTCAAAAACGAACGCTCTATGCCGCGCAAAACAATCCGCCGTTTTTTACCCGATGTTAAAGGACTACTGGAACGTCCCTCACTGCGATGGCTTCGATCATTGCCGCAAGATCCAAACCTACTGCATCTTAATCGACACTCTGTTTCATTGGCCGTTTTTGTAGGTATTTTCTGCGCTTTTATTCCATTACCTATACAAAGCCTGCTTGTTATTGCCCTGTGCTTTTGGATCGGCGCCAATCTTCCTTTGGCCATGCTCATTATTTGGATGAGTAACCCAATAACCATACCGCCCATGTTCTTTCTCACCTATAAATTGGGGAGCCTTATACTGGGTACCGAATTAGGCGACTTTTCGGTTACCCTCACCTGGGAATGGTTTTCTCAACTCGGCTTGGAAATCTTATGGCCGCTGTTTGTCGGCAGCCTGCTATGTGGCACCGTGCTCGCATCAATAGGTTACTTCTTTGTATTATTTTTGTGGCGCTGGAGGGTTATTAGAAATTGGGAGCAACGGAAAGATGCCCGTCAGGGTATCGCACACAAATAGCGGGTAATACCTTAAAAGTCACATTATCTGTTTACCGTTAATTTGGTCATCACCAAGGGATTGGTAAAAAACACCAAGATAACCATAAAGCGAGCTACTCATAGCGTAGTTCGTCGGCAGGAACAGTGCGACTAGCGCGCAGTGCCGGGTATATAGTGGCCACAATATTGAGCACCAACGCGACGCCGGCGATCATAGACACATCGGTCCAACGCAGATCAACGGGAATGTAGTCAATGGGATATACCTCGGTGTCGAGAAAAGGCGCACCCAGTGCCGCTTCAAACCAACTAACAAGATTGGGAACAAAGTAGCAGCCAAGTACCCCAAGCAGAACGCCTAATGTAATTCCTACAACACCTATCATGCTGCCCTGCACCAGAAAGACCCCGACAATGTTGCCACGTGACAACCCTAAAGTCTGCAGTACTGCGATATCTTTGCGCTTGTTCATAACTGACATCATTAACATTGAAATAACGTTAAACGCGGCGATGGCAACAATTAAGAAGATGAGCAGCACCACCATGTTGCGTGACAGCTGAATGGCCTGGTAGAGATTGCCGTGGGTTTGGAACCAATCCCTGAATCCATAACCAAATGGCAGTTGGTTGATAATTTCAAAGCCAATATTGCGCGCATTAAACTGGTCGTTGATCTGCAGGCGAAACCCCTGTGCGCGATTGGGTATTCCGGCAATCCCTGCCACTTGGGGCAGCGAGGCAATGACCAGCGACTGGTCAAGCTCAGTATGAGTGGCAAAAATGCCCTCAACAATAAAAGAATACACGGTGGTGGAACGACCATTTTCAGCAGGAAAAATTATTGAAACACGCTGATTAGTCTTAGCATTTAGCGCGTCCGCAATAACCTCTGATATTAAAACACGACCCTGAGCCGGAATAGCCAAGTTGTACCGCGTTAAAACTGAGGCCAAACCAGCCGGCATCGCGGTGGCGGATAACCCCAATAACTGCACTGGGCGCGCGTTTTGTCGATGACTCATGAGACCTTCTGCATCGGCATAGGGAACCGCATCGGTCACACTGTCCATCTGCATAATGTTGTCTCGCTCAGACTGCCAGTCCTCCACCCCAGATTGGTGTATTAGCTGCACATGTGGAACCACTGACAGAATATTATCGCGCAATTCGCGATCAAAGCCATTCATGACCGACAGTACAATAATTAACAGGGCAACACCCAAGACTAAACCGGCAATGGCTAATAATGAGATAAACGATACTAGTAGTGCAGAGCGTTGACCGGCAAAGAAGTAGCGTAAGCCAATAAAAACTGACGCTGGCTTAAACAACGGCTGGTCCCACACCGACTAGCTGACCCTCAGTTAAGGTCAGCGTTCGATCCATTTGAGCGGCGATAGCCGGATCATGGGTCACTAGAATAAAAGAGATACTCAACGACTGATTGAGCTCAATGAGTAAGTCGAGTATAGCGCTGGCAGTATGCGGGTCTAAATTGCCCGTCGGTTCATCCATTAACACCACAGATGGTTCAGTGACTAAAGCTCTTGCCACGGCAACACGTTGACGCTCTCCGCCAGACAGCTCAGCAGGTTGATGATGTAACCGATCACCCAGCCCGACCCGTTCAAGTAGTTTTGTGGCTCTTTGGGTTGCCTCCTTCACCGTGCATTTACCAATTAGCAGTGGCATAGCAACATTTTCAAGTGCGGAAAACTCACCCAGAAGATGATGAAATTGATAGACGAATCCCACATGCTGATTACGCCACACCGCGCGTTTAGAGGCGTCAAGATTATGCCACGACTGCCCAGCTACAATGACTTCACCGGCATCCGCATCATCTAATCCGCCAAGCAAGTTCAGCAAGGTGGTTTTA
>Ga0209035_10001056_pt1 | contig 11176 bp, 9 predicted proteins | sample MarorgKNORR_S2LV_6_FD_188220 | JGI IMG/M metagenome (GOLD analysis project Ga0209035, IMG submission 188220) | Marine microbial communities from the Southern Atlantic Ocean, analyzing organic carbon cycling - AAIW_A/KNORR_S2/LV (SPAdes) (version 2) | ecosystem: Environmental > Aquatic > Marine >...
TTCTTTACGTTCGTCGAATTTCTCCATAAAGCGGGTGCCATCAGGAAGCTCCAGCGTGGCACCTTCACCTCGCAAGGCTTCAGTAATTAGAAATGACTTCGCGTGGGGGTGATAAAGACAAGTGGGGTGAAATTGATTGAATTCTAGATTCGCCAGACTGCAGCCTGCTCTCCAGGCCATCGCTATGCCGTCACCACTGGCTCCATCTGGATTCGTTGTATACAAATAAGCTTTACTCGCGCCGCCTGTGGCTAAAATTACGAATTTTGCCTTAATAGTTTCGACATGGTCCGAACTTGCATTGAATACATAGGCACCAACGCAGGCCTCTTGGATCTCGTCGGAGGATTCAGGACTGCTTGAGGGCTTTTGTGTGATTAAATCTATGGCGGAGCAGTCTGCTAGGAGATTGATTCGCGGGTGGGCTTGAGCGGTCTGTTGCAAGGTTTCAAACACCGCTTTTCCCGTAGCGTCGGTAGCGTGGATAATTCGGCGATGACTATGGCCGCCTTCTTGGGTGAGATGCAATGATTCTAGCTTTCGATTCGGGCTACTAGTGTCGCTCTTTTTAAGAGCCTCATTTTTCTCAGCAGCGGACTTGGTAGTGAAGGGAACGCCTTGTGCTACCAACCAACTTACTGCTTCTGTGCTGTTTTCGACCACATGCTCGACGATGTCTTGGTGGCAGAGACCAACTCCAGCACTTAGTGTGTCTGCAACGTGGGAATCGATACTGTCTTCCTCATCGAGTACCGCGGCTATACCGCCTTGGGCATAAAATGTTGCTCCTTGATTCAAATCTCCTTTACTAAGCACTGCCACGTCGGCAAAATCGGCCGTACGCAAGGCCAGGGTTAGTCCAGCAGCACCGCTACCTATTATTAAGATATCGTATTCTGCGGCTAGGGCAGTATGTTGAGTAGGTTTTGACATGGATTTGTGCTCCAACTATTGTATTAATTGGATTCTATTCAGTTTGATTTGGATTGATGACTAGAGCTGAGTTTTATGGAGGCAGATTAGGCGTTTTCAACTACTTCCCACCAAGATTTTAATTCATGCTTGATTCTGCTAATAAAACGTTGAGCTAGCTTATTGATGATACTGCAGCTTACCGATTTCCGAAATCATCGCGATCAATGATTTAACTGGCATCCTGAATTTATTTCTAATTTAAACAGACAGATAAAGCCTTAAAAGTGTAATAATTCTATAGATTCTGAGAACTTTTGCACGCGCTCGCTGTCTAGGACAAGGGGTCCGTGTTTATGTTCCAAAATGGAGTTGAGTCCCGGCTATCAAATTTAGTTAAGCTGTTTCAGCTGTCTAGTATGTATAGATAGCAAGAGGCCTAGGCACTTACGGAGTTGGAGCAGATGAAAGAAGATACCGATCAACAGCTTGTTGACAGGGTCTTAAGCGGCAACAAAAACGCTTTTAACCTCCTGGTCTTGCGATATCAGCATCGAGTCGCCGCCTTGATCGGAAGGTTTGTGCACGATCAACATGAAGTTGAAGATGTTTGCCAGGAAGCATTCATTAAAGCTTACAGAGCGCTGGCTTTGTTTAGAGGAGAAAGCGCTTTTTATACCTGGCTCTACCGAATAGCGGTCAACACCGCCAAAAATTATTTGGTGTCGCGTAATCGGCGGCCTCCAGCCAGTGATGTCGAGGTTGATGAAGCAGAATTAAGTGATGGGGGAGCAGTCCTGCGAGAGATCGAGAACCCAGAAGGGAGCCTAGTTGCCGCTAAACTCCATCAAGCCATTTCCGCTGCTATTGAAGAGCTACCGGCAGACCTGCGGACGGCATTTACTTTGAGAGAATTTTCTGGGTTGAGCTACGAAGATATAACAGAGGTAATGGATTGCCCGGTAGGCACAGTGAGATCGAGAATCTTTCGCGCAAGAGAAGCGATAGATAAGAAAATTCGTGACTTGATTTAATGGGAATATAATTCATCCTTTTGTGCGTAAAGAAGGGAACTGAATTGAGTTCATGGCGTCTAAGTGGAAACTGAGAGAATAAGCGGGTCTGGTTACAAGTAAGTCCAAATAGTCGATAGCCCACGCGGGCTTGCAATGACTAGAGCTAGAAGCTCTGATTAATAACGCACCAATGAAGAACGCGATATAGCGAAAAACAGCGTAGGGGCAAGATATGAGTGAGTTAGAAAAGGAATCATTATCGGCGTTGCTGGATAATGAGGCCGACGATTTGGAATTGAGAAGGATTCTGAAGTCTTGTGAGGTAAACCCTGAACTGTTGGAAACTTGGCAGCGTTATAATCTTGCCCAATCACTTCTCCGCAAAGCAGCTGTGCTGGTCAGTCCTGAACTCAGTCAACGCATCTTTGCCCAAATTGAAACCGAAGAAAGCCCTCAAGCCCCTCGTTCTTGGAAAGTTTGGCAGCAAAATCTAGCGAAAGGCGCAATTGCAGCATCGGTAGCATTAGTGTTTATGGTTACGGTGCAAACTAATCTGCAACAATCATCTGGCCCCACGGTAGTTCAACAAAATGAACCAACTCCAGAATCTTTTGTGCCCAATTCAGCAATCGTGATTGAAGAGGTCGCTTTCGATGTAGATCCTATCGCTCAACAGCGACTCTATGACTATCTAGAAAGCATGACGATTGATGAAGAACAGCCACTACACATGGAGCATATTCAAGATTCTCCATTGTTTCGCCTAGTTAACGAATTCGAAACGAAGCCCTAGAAGTGAGCAAAAGTATCGGGTAAAAATACGTAGTCGTAGTATAGAGTAAGCATCAAAAGTTAGTCATCAACATTATACAACTTCGTTTTAATGCTAATTTCAGAAAGAAGAAGAGATAGGCAGTAATATAAATGATGCTGTCATGTGCTCCTGTGCAATAAACCTCAATTGCAATTAAATAACGCTATCACGGTCAAAGAATACCGCGGGAGTTGGCTGTTGGATTGCTTTACCATTGTGCTAAAGTAAGCACCTATAGAGTATTTATCATGGTTTCCTATATTGATGAATTCATGGAGTTTCCGTAAGTAGGTAGAATGCAATTATGAAATTTAGCAGCCAAAGGCAAGCATTAATGATGCTTCTCACATTTCTCTCGCTTGTCACTGTTAGCCTCGCGGGCAAAACGGCAGAACTTCCCAATTTTGCAGACCTTGTTGAAAAAAATGCACCCGCTATTGTCGAGATAACAACTTCTCGGCGTGTGCAAGCTAGCAATCCTATCGAGGATGAAGAACTCGAAGAACTCTTACGTCGACTTAATCCGGGACAAACGCCAGATTTAGATATTGAAGGCATTCCTGAACAGCGACAGCGGGGAGCGGTGGGCTCAGGTTTTCTCATATCTAATGACGGTTACATAATCACTAATAACCACGTGGTAGCTGGCGCAGACGAGATAGTGGTTCATCTGAATGACCGCCGGCGCTTTGATGCCAGTGTTATTGGGCTGGATGAACCTTCAGATTTAGCTCTGTTAAAAGTCGCTGCAACAAATTTACCTTTTGTAGAATTTGGCAATTCTGATCAAATTCGAGTTGGTGACTGGGTATTAGCTATTGGTTCCCCATTTGGCTTGGAATTTTCAGCAGCAGCTGGCATTGTCAGCGCTAAGGGTCGTTCAGTACCTGGGCGTTCGAACTACAATTATATGTCCTTCATCCAGACCGATGTTGCCATCAATCAGGGAAATTCCGGTGGCCCTTTATTTAATCTGGCCGGAGAAGTAATCGGAATTAATTCACAGATATTGAGTAGTACAGGTGGTTCCAACGGAATTTCTTTTTCTATACCAAGCAATGTCGCTATGAATGTAGTTGAGCAGTTAATGAATTCAGGTTCAGTTGAGCGCGGCCTGTTAGGTGTTCGAATGCGCGAAGTTGATTATGCTCTTGCAGAAATTTTCGGCCTCGATCGCCCGCAAGGTGCCTTCGTAGATGAAGTGCAACCGGGTAGTCCCGCAGAAGATGCGGGTATTCGAAATGAAGATATTATCTTGCAGTTTAATGAACATGAAGTGGATTACTACACTGATTTACCTTTTTTCGTTGGTCAGTATCGACCTGGGACAGCAGCTGATGTTCGTCTCTTTCGTAGTGGTGAGATGGAAAACTTAACTGTTGTTCTTGGTAGTTCACCAACAAACTTCGTTGCTGAAATTGAGCCAGGAGTGGTTCGGGACCGGAGCAACCCGCTGGGTTTCCGAGTTGGTGAATTGAGTGAAGAGACTCGACAAGTTGCAGGGATTGAAGGTGTGCGAATTGCCGAGATTAATGATGGCCCAGGAAAGGACGCAGGATTGAGAGTTGGTGATGTGATCGTCGCATTGGACCATCAAGAGTTAACTTCACCGGAAGATTTTGCCGAGATCGCCAGCGATTTGCCAGGTTCAGGTTTTGTCCCTATACGAATTATGCGGGAAGGGCAGGGCACTACTATGGCCTTGGAGTTATCCCCATAATTTTCAACAGTTGGAGAAATACGTCACTATTAATGGCGAATTTCGTCCATAAGCTTAGCTATTCTTCATCCCTTAATTATCCTGACACCTCTGGACAATTGCTGTAAACTTGCTCGCTTGTTTGAGTTCCGTAATTTCCCCAACTGCAGTTAATGACAAATCACCTAGCGATAACCCACGTCCGTGACTGACTTAAGCCACATTCGAAATTTCTCCATTATCGCTCACATCGATCATGGCAAATCCACTTTGGCAGATCGCTTCATACAAATGTGTGGCGGTTTGGCCGATCGTGAGATGGAGGAACAAATTCTCGATAGTCTTGATATTGAGCGTGAACGAGGTATTACTATCAAAGCTCAAAGTGTGACGCTGCACTATGACTCTGACGATGGGAAACGTTATCAGCTCAATTTCATAGATACCCCCGGTCATGTTGATTTCACCTACGAAGTGTCCCGCTCTCTCGCCGCCTGCGAAGGTGCCCTGTTGGTTGTTGACGCCGGTCAAGGTGTCGAAGCACAATCAGTAGCCACTTGCTACACAGCAATCGAGCAAGGTTTGGAAGTAATACCTGTTCTCAATAAAATGGATCTTCCCCAGGCAGAACCCGACAAAGTTCGAATGGAGATAGAAGAAATTATCGGTATTGAGGCCGATGAAGCGGTTTGCGCTAGTGCGAAGACTGGTTTAGGTGTGAAAGACATTCTCGAGCAGATCATTAAGAAAATACCCCCGCCGGTGGGCAATCGTGACGATGCTTTGCAAGCACTAATTATTGATTCTTGGTTCGATAATTACTTAGGTGTGGTGTCACTCGTTAGAGTGATGGCGGGAACCCTGAATAAAGGCGACAAGATTATTGCCAAGACATTAGGGAAGGCGCATATAGTAGACAGCGTTGGGGTTTTTAATCCAAAGCGATATGAAACAGGAACTCTCGCAGCCGGCGAAGTCGGGTTTGTAGTAGCAGGAATCAAGGAAATCTTAGGGGCGCCAGTAGGTGACACAATCACTTTGGCCAAAACTCCTGAGGTGCAAGCATTGGAGGGATTTAGACAAATTCAGCCACAGGTTTATGCAGGGCTGTTCCCAGTAGCCTCAGATGATTTCGAAAACTTTCGTGATGCTCTTTCCAAGCTGACTCTAAACGATGCCTCTTTGTACTATGAAGCTGAAAATTCAGACGCGCTTGGTTTTGGTTTTCGCTGTGGCTTTCTGGGCATGCTGCATATGGAAATTATTCAAGAGCGCTTAGAGAGAGAATATGACCTATCGCTCATCACCACTGCGCCGACTGTAATTTATGAAGTAGTCCTTATTAACGGTGAATTGGTGCAAGTTGATAGCCCCTCAAGACTTCCGGCGGTCACTTCAATTGAAGAAATGAGAGAACCAATTGTGTTGGCAAATATCTTGGTGCCGCAGGAGCATTTAGGGAATGTGATTACCTTGTGCGTCGAAAAACGAGGCATTCAAAAAGAGATGCAATTTATTGGTAAACAAGTTTCCCTCAGTTACGAGCTACCCATGAATGAAGTCGTTCTGGATTTTTTTGATAGGCTAAAGTCAGTAAGCCGAGGCTATGCATCGCTTGATTATCACTTTATTCGATTCGAAAAATCGAACCTCGTTCGTTTGGATATTCTAATTAACGGCGATAGAGTAGATGCATTAGCTTTAATTGTTCATCGCGACCATGCTCAAAATAAAGGGCGTTTGTTAGTTGAGAAAATGAAAGAGCTTATTCCTCGCCAAATGTATGATGTGGCAATACAAGCAGCAATTGGCGGTCAGATCATTTCACGGCAAACAGTTAAAGCATTGCGGAAGAATGTTACAGCGAAATGTTATGGTGGCGACATTACGCGAAAGAAAAAACTATTAGAAAAACAAAAAGCCGGCAAGAAGCGTATGAAAAGAGTAGGTAATGTTGAAGTACCCCAAGAAGCTTTTCTTGCAGTATTAAAAGTTGATGGCTAAGGTTAATTTAGATGAAAATTTAAATTGAGGGTTAATTTCTGAATTTGTTTAGAGATCATTTTGCATTGAGGTTCACTGAGTAAAAAAATGGATATAGACTTTTCTATAGTGCTGGTTTCATTAGTGTCTCTTTGCGGCCTGCTTTGGTTTCTCGATAGCTTGCTCAATAAGAAGTCGCGAATAGCAGCGGCAGAAGATTATCGAGCGACTAAAGCGAAGGGTAAGAGCGATAAAGAGGTGGCTGATACCATTGCTATTTTGTCTCAAGATCCTTTAATCATCGAGTATGCAAAGTCATTTTTTCCGGTGCTTTTGATTGTCTTGGTATTACGTTCATTCTTAATCGAACCTTTTCAAATTCCCACAGGGTCTATGATTCCCACTTTGGAAGTTGGAGATTTCATATTGGTTAACAAATATGCCTATGGCTTGCGGCTCCCAATAATTGGTACAAAGTTAATGGATGTCACTGACCCCAAGCGTGGTGAGGTTATGGTGTTTATTCCGCCCCATGAGAATAAATACTATATCAAGCGTGTTATTGGGCTTCCTGGTGACACCGTCCGCTACGAAGAGTCGAATCTGTATATCAATGGTGAATTGGTAGAGCGAGAATTTCTTGAGAGTAGACTAATTGAAACTGAGCGAGGCGGGATTTCAGCAGAGCTTTATAACGAGACTATTGGTGAGATTGAGCATATAACTCAATTGATACCAGCATTTAATCGCGAAAGAAATCGTACTTCTTGGGTTATCCCTAATGGATTTTATTTCATGATGGGCGACAACAGAGACAACAGCAGTGATAGTAGGGTATGGGGGACTGTCTCGGAGAAGGATATTGTAGGGAAGGCCATAGCGGTTTGGATGCATAAGGAACCTGGTCTCCACCTGCCGACTTTCTCGAGGAATCAGCGTATTCAATAGGTAGTTTGTGACCTTTTTGGCGGAATAATTACTAGATTTTTCTTATATTTAATTTATTGCGTGCAGGTAAATTACTGCAAACAGGCTGTGTAAAGAAAATCGCAATTATATAATAACTATTGCTTATGAGCGCAGAGTTGTAGTAATTACCAATCTGGATGTTGTTGCAAAATTTGATACAGTAATCGAGAAGAAATTATCGACATAGAAAAACTTCAGGTCAACTTAAACTATCAATTCTCTGATCCGGAACTGGTGCGTCGAGCTCTTACCCACCGTAGCGCCAACAAATTAAATAATGAGCGTCTTGAATTTCTAGGCGATTCTCTCCTCGGTTTTATCATCGCTGAATCACTTTGTTTAATTCATCTCGACGCAAGTGAAGGCGAGCTCAGTCGTTTGCGCTCGAGTTTTGTTAACAAAGATAACCTTGCTCAAATTGCGAGAACTTTGCAGCTAGGGGATTTTATCGGTTTAGGTGCAGGAGAGGCAAAAACTGGCGGTAGGCAGCGAGATTCAATTTTGGCGGATGCCGTTGAAGCAGTCATCGCAGCGATTTATCTAGACGGTGGTATGGAAAATTGTAAGAAAGTAGTTGAGCATTGGAATGCTGACAAACTTACTGCTAATGATCCAAAACAGGGACAAAAAGATCATAAGACCCGGTTGCAGGAATTAATGCAGTCCAAAGGTGCGGAGCTGCCATCTTATTCTGTAATCGTTACCAGCGGTGAAGCCCACGAGCAAACCTTTCTTGTTGAATGCCGAGCAGAAGGCTTAGATCAGCCGCAGAAGGGCAGCGGCCGCAGTAAGCGAATTGCAGAACAGATCGCCGCAGAAAAAATACTGATAGCCCTTGGAGAAGGTTAATGACTGATGCCAGCACTAAGACAGAGAATGCTCGTTGTGGTTACGTTGCTATTATAGGTCGACCCAATGTTGGTAAATCAACTTTACTTAACCACCTTCTTAAACAAAAAATCAGTATCACTTCTCGTAAGCCTCAAACTACTCGACACCGAATATTGGGAATTATCAGCGATAAGGAGCACCAGTGTATCTATGTGGATACCCCCGGCTTGCATAGACAATTTAATAAAACCTTAAATAAGTTAATGAATGACACTGTTATCAGTGTGATAAAAGATGTCGATGCCATTATTTTTGTAACTGAGCGACTGATATGGAATGACGCCGACCAACTTGTTTTGGATGTGCTACATAAATCAGAAGTACCGGTTTTATTGGTGATTAACAAAGTCGATTTGATGGAAGATAAGAACAAATTATTGCCCCATATTGAGTCTTTGGCGGCTAAGCGTGAGTTCGTTGAGATCGTGCCGGTATCAGCACTTGGAGGCCATAACGTAGAGCTAATTGAAAAGCTGGTCAAAAAACATCTGCCCATCCAGAGTTTCCTGTTTCCAGAAGACCAAATTACTGATCGTAGTTCGCGATTTATTGCGGCTGAAATTATACGTGAAAAAGTCACGCGCCAACTTGGCGATGAAATCCCCTATGAAGTCACAGTGGAAATTGAGAAATTTAGTCAGGAAGGCAAAACTCTTCATATTCATGGCCTTATTTTGGCAGATAAGAAAGGGCAGAAGAGAATCATCGTGGGTAAAGAAGGCGATCGGCTCAAACAGATTGGCACTGCTGCCCGAGAGGATATTGAGAGAGCCTTTGACTCGAAAGTAATGCTAAATCTTTGGGTAAAAGTAAAATCTGGCTGGGCGGATGACGAGCGTGCCTTGCAAAGCCTCGGGTATATCGATTAACACTAAGCGCGAGTAGAATGATTCCCCATGGATACAAGAGTTTCTCTTCAGCCGGCCTATGTTCTACACACGCGCCCCTTTCAGAATACCAGTCTGTTAGTTGATTTCTTTACCACTGATTACGGTCGCTTACGTGCGATAGCAAAGGGTGCCCGCAGTGCAAAATCTAAATATCGCTCGCTACTGCAACTCTTCCAACCATTACTCATTTCATATAGTGGCAGAGGTGAAGTTAAAACGGTCGCGTCTATTGAGAGTAGTCATGGTGCAATCCATTTGCAGGCAGATCGTCTATTCAGCGGTCTCTATATCAATGAGCTCTTAACTCGATTGCTTCACCTCCATGTCGAACATCATGAATTGTTTAACAATTATCAAGAAGTGTTGGTGGGATTACAGGGAGAGTTGCCGATTGAATTAGTGCTGAGAAAGTTTGAGCTCAATTTATTAGCGGAGCTGGGTTACGCTATAAATTTGGAGTCGGATTGCGGTCAGCACGAACCGCTAGATGCTAAGTGCATGTATAAGTTCATTCCGGATGTAGGCTTTGACCCTATGATATCTCCTCCAGGACAATCGGAAGCGCTTAATTTATTTTCTGGAACTGATTTAATAGCCTTACGGGAATTCAAGTTGGAGAATGAGGACACAGCAAAATCAGCAAAACGGCTTTTGAGGTTGGCGCTTAACGCGCATCTCGGTGAAAAACCACTGAATAGCCGCAAATTATTCGTCACCAAGAGCTAGGCCCACAGCTTTAACCGATCGGGTAATCAGTGTAGAATTTTGCGCTTTCCTATTCTCGCCCTCCAACCAGACGCAACTTAACCTTATGTCCTATGAATCAATAGCAAGTCAAATCGGGAATACCCCACTGGTAAAACTACAGCGCATACCAGGTGAGACTTCCAATACTATTCTTGCGAAACTAGAGGGTAATAACCCGGCTGGCTCAGTAAAAGATCGGCCGGCACTCAGTATGATTCAACAAGCCGAATTGAGGGGAGATATTCAACCAGGTGATAGTCTTATTGAAGCGACCAGCGGTAACACCGGTATTGCATTGGCGATGGTGGCAGCGGTCAAAGGTTATCGATTAACGCTGATCATGCCGAATAACATGAGTGCGGAACGGAAAATGTCTATGACTGCTTATGGCGCAGAACTAATTTTAGTGAGTGAAAAAGAAGGAATGGAAGGCGCACGGGATCTAGCACAAAAACTTCAGCAAGAAGGCAAAGGCAAGGTATTGGATCAGTTTGCCAATCAGGACAACCCCAATGCTCATTATGTGCACACAGGTCCCGAGATTTGGCGTGATACGAAAGGGCACATCACCCACTTTGTTAGTTCTATGGGAACTACAGGAACGATCATGGGTGTCTCTCGTTATCTTAAAGAGCAGAATCCCAAAGTTCAGATTATTGGGTTGCAACCAAAAGATGGATCACGCATTCCAGGAATAAGGCGTTGGCCAGAAGCATACCTCCCCAAAATATTTGATAAGAATCGAGTCGACAAAGTTATAGATGTTGCTCAGGTAGACGCTGAAAGAACGATGAAAAAGCTGGCAAACGAAGAAGGAATTTTCTGTGGAGTATCTTCTGGTGGTTCTATCTTCGCGGCTCTGGAGCTCTCTAAGCAGCTCGAGAACGCCACAATCGTAGTAATAGTTTGCGACCGTGGTGATCGCTACTTATCTACTGGTGTGTTCAATTAAAAGATAATTTCTAGCTATTTACTCTATTAGAAGAAAACTGGCGGATCGCTGAGAGTTGTCAGTTGCTTTCATTACCAATCCATTACTTGCGGAACAGGACCAACGGGAAATGACCAACCGACTATGAGCAACAGAAGGCACAGAAAATCAAAACTTCCCTCTGAGCCGGTAGAAATACGAATCGAATCCCTTAGTCATGAGGCGCGGGGGGTAGCCCGAATTGATGGCAAAGTTGCATTTGTGAGTGGAGCACTTACCGGTGAACGGGTTATTGCCACATACGTACGCCGTCGTAGCAAGCTC